>Ga0209826_1001017_pt1 | contig 19926 bp, 20 predicted proteins | sample GOMGulsemesocosm_5_FD_184637 | JGI IMG/M metagenome (GOLD analysis project Ga0209826, IMG submission 184637) | Methane-oxidizing microbial communities from mesocosms in the Gulf of Mexico - GOM15C Gulf of Mexico (SPAdes) (version 2) | ecosystem: Environmental > Aquatic > Marine > Cold seeps... | reverse complement strand
TGGTATTAATCAAACCCATTAAAACCAAGTTGATGGGCTTGCTCAATAGCATCTTCAAAGTTTTCGGCAAAGCATAAGGTAATATCATCCTTTACTTGATCATCGATTCTTTTAACAAAAAGCTGATAGCGCTCAGAGTTAACATCATCAACACGAATAAAGTGTGTTAAACCTTTTGTAGACCAATTTGATATTGATTCAGCCCAAAGAGGGTAAGCGTCTTCAATACCTCCTTCAAAATTATAGGTATCAACAATCATAATAATTTTTTGACCTTTCATTTCAGCAAAACATTGCTCTATAAGCGCTACACAACTTGCAGATGCTTCTCCATTCCAAGCACCTATAATGCTGTAATAGATAATGTTGCCGTCATATTTGAGCTGGTATTCCCCATGTGCACTAAAATCTGTTATCACAATTTTGATACCTTACTGCTGATTTACTAATTGAAAAAGATATTAACAAAATTTTAACATATATCATTCTCAATAGAAAAGTTATTCACTTTGAAGGTTCAAGTCTCTCTACAAATTATTCGTTTGCCCTCTAGCTTCCTTTTCTAGCGTTGCTCTCTAGCAATTGCGCGATAAGCAATATCAGTTCTAAATTCGACGCCTTGCCAAGTAACTTGGTGTAATAACTCATAAGCAGCTTTTTGTGCTTCAGTTACTGTATTTCCTAAAGCAGTTGCACAAAGTACACGGCCGCCATTAGTAACAACTTCACCTTGCTCATTTAACTTTGTTCCTGCATGAAACGTTTTCGCTGATTCATTGGTATTTATTTCAAGGCCAGAAATAACATCACCTTTTGGATAACTTGCTGGATAACCGTTAGCAGCTAATACAACACCAACGGCAGCGCGACTGTCAAAAGCGATGGTTGCTTTATCTAACTCTCCACGCGTTGCAGCTAAACAAAGTTCAACTAAATCTGATTGTAAACGCATCATTATAGGTTGCGTTTCAGGATCACCAAAACGGCAGTTATATTCAATTACGTTTGGCGTGCCATCAGCGGCAATCATTAAACCTGCGTATAAAAAACCACTATAAGGAGCGCCTTCGGCTGACATGCCCACAACTGTTGGCATAATAACCTCGTTCATAATCCTGTCATGAATTTCAGGCGTTACTACTGGGGCGGGTGAATAAGCACCCATACCACCCGTATTAGGGCCTAAATCGCCGTTTAATGCGCGCTTATGATCTTGACTTGTTGCCATTGGTAAAACATTTTTACCATCAACCATAACAATAAAGCTCGCTTCTTCGCCTTCTAAAAATTCTTCAATCACCACGCGATGACCCGCATCACCAAAGGCATTACCAGCAAGCATATCTTCAATGGCATTTTCAGCTTCGATTAATGTTAACGCAACAATAACACCCTTACCTGCTGCTAAACCATCGGCTTTCACCACAATTGGCGCACCGTGTTTACGAACATAAGCAAGTGCAGGTTCCACTTCGGTAAAGTTAGCGTAACTACCCGATGGAATATTATTACGGGCTAAAAAATCTTTAGTAAAAGATTTCGAACCTTCAAGCTGAGCCGCTTTAGCACTTGGGCCAAAAATAGCTAAGCCTTGAGCTTGAAAAGCATCAACAACACCATCAACAAGGGGTTGTTCTGGACCAACAATAGTTAACGCAACACCTTCACTTTGAGCAAAAGCAACAAGGGCGTTATTGTCACTAATATCAAGGGCAACATTTTCTAATTTATTTTCTGTTGCGGTACCAGCATTACCTGGGGCAACAAATACTTTAGTAACTTGGCTAGACTGCGCTGCTTTCCATGCTAATGCATGCTCACGACCACCTGAGCCGATAACTAAAATTTTCATTTGTTTTTCCTATTTCTAGTTCTAGTAATAACGCGAATATTTTTCTAGTAAATAATCCGTCTACTGTTTAGTTTGCTTTTTAAAGTTATTCAAACACGTTATGAGTTTATCGTAGCAAGTAACGAAGACAAAATACCGACAATGCGGTATTTGCTACTCGAAACTTTTTGCCCGTAACGTGTTTCTAGATTAGCCTGAACGTAGTGAAACTCAACAAGGCGAAAACTACGCATTGCTTGTGCCTCGCTACGCTTATAACCTATAGTTTAATGGCGGAAGTGACGCATACCTGTGAACACCATAGCAATGTTATGCTCATCAGCAGCGGCAATAACTTCATCATCGCGCATTGAACCACCGGGTTGAATTACCGCAGTAATTCCAGCTTCTGCCGCAGCGTCTAAACCGTCACGGAATGGGAAGAAAGCATCAGATGCCATTACTGACCCTTTAACTTCAAGATTTTCATCAGCCGCTTTAATACCCGCTACTTTCGCAGAATAAACACGACTCATTTGGCCAGCGCCTACACCAATAGTCATGCTATTTTTAACATAAACAATGGCGTTAGATTTAACGTATTTGGCAACTTTCCAACAGAATTGTAAATCACGCATTTCTTCTTCGCTTGGTTGACGCTTAGTAACAACTTTTAAGTCATCACTGTTTACGCTACCTTGATCTCTGTCTTGAACTAATAAACCACCATTAACACGCTTATAATCAAAACCTGTTGTTTTAGTGTCCCACTGGCCACACGCTAATAAACGCAAGTTAGGCTTAGCGGCAATAACTTGTGCTGCAGCATCAGATACGCTTGGTGCAATAATTACTTCAACAAATTGACGAGAAACTATCGCTTCTGCCGTATCCGCATCTAATTCGCGGTTAAACGCAATAATACCGCCAAACGCTGAGGTTGGATCGGTTTTATAAGCGCCTTCATAAGCGGCAAGGATATTATCGCCAATTGAAACGCCACATGGGTTAGCATGCTTAACAATAACACACGCTGGTTCGTCAAATTCTTTAACACATTCTAGTGCGGCATCTGTGTCGGCAATATTATTATAAGATAAAGCTTTACCTTGTAATTGTGTTGAAGTTGAAATTGATGCTTCTTCAGGATTTTCTTCTTTATAAAAGGCGGCGTCTTGGTGAGAGTTTTCACCGTAGCGTAAATCTTGCGTTTTAATAAATTGACTACTGAACGTACGTGGAAATTTAGCTTTTTCTTCAAAAGATGGCGTTGCGTCTTTATCACCATAAGCAGGTAACATTTTACCAAAGTAATTTGCAATCATGCCATCGTAACTTGCCGTATGCTCGTAAGCAGCAATGGCTAAGTCAAAACGTGTTTGGAACGTTAATGAGTCGTCATTAGCATCCATTTCAGCTAAAACACGGTCATAGTCGCTAGTATTAACCACAATCGTTACATCTTTGTGATTTTTAGCTGCGGCGCGCACCATCGTTGGTCCGCCAATATCAATATTTTCAACCGCGTTTTCTAAGGTGCAGTTTTCATAACTCACCGTATTTGCAAAAGGGTATAAGTTAACCACAACCATATCAATTGCGTTAATGTTATTCTCATCCATTACACCTTCATCTATACCACGGCGTGCTAAAATACCACCATGTACTTTAGGGTGTAATGTTTTAACACGACCATCCATAATTTCTGGGTGACCTGTGTAATCAGACACTTCAGTAACAGCGATGCCGTCAGCCGCTAATAGTTTTGCAGTACCACCAGTAGAAAGTAGTTCAACACCTTTATTCGCTAATGTGCGAGCAAATTCAACAATACCAGTTTTATCAGAAACACTTAATAGTGCGCGTTTAATTGGACGAGGAGTATCCATAATTTTTATAGACCTTTTAATAAATTAAATTTAATGATATTTGTAAAGCAGCGCGAATAAATTCCCGCCTATAGAAAACACAAAAGCACCCGAAGGTGCTTTTACTAAAAATACTGGCTTAGTTCATACCGTATTTTTTTAATTTCTTACGTAAAGTACCACGGTTGATACCTAGTAAATTTGCAGCTCTTGTTTGATTACCGCGAGTATACATCATCACTTCTTCTAACATGGGTGCTTCAATTTCACTTAGTACAAGGTCATACATGTCATCAACATCATTACCGTTTAACTGCTTTAAGTAATTATTGATAGCTATTTTAGCTTGTGTACGCAACGGAGACGTTTTAGTTTGCGTTTGAATATCACCCGTGATGAATGGAGAAGAAATATTTTGTTCGAACATAATGCACAACTCTTTGTGTTAATAAAAATTAATATAATTAAACAACCAACTATTTACTAATGAACCAGTTACTAATAAACCAATCACTAATAAATAAGTTGATCAAAACATAAGCCTAACGTTTCAAGCTGATCACTTGATGACGATAAACTGTTAAAATTAGCTCTAAAAGCTTTGCCTTGATTACCTGCAAATTTTGCAGTAAAACCTTCACCCTGCTCTTCGCCTAATTCTTTACCAAGTAAAGCAAAGGAGTGAGTATACCAAGACACATGTTTACGAGCGATTCTCACGCCCTTATAGTCACCATAAAACTGATGTAATTCCTTTACGTGTTCAAGTAATATTGAACGGATCTCATTCACTGAGGGAGGCAGCATTTTAGTTCCTGTTTTCAAAAAATGGTTTATTTCTCGAAAAATCCAAGGTCGCCCTTGAGCACCTCGGCCAACCATAATGGCATCAGCTCCAGTGTAGCTTAATACTTGCTCAGCTTTTTCTACTGAGGTTATATCGCCATTTGCCACAACAGGAATTGAAACAGCTTGTTTTATTGCCCTAATGGTATCGTATTCCGCATGACCGTTATAAAAGTCATTACGAGTTCGACCGTGTACAACAAGCGAAGCAATACCATTGTCTTGAGCAATTTTTGCAATTTCAATACCGTTACGGCTATTTTCACACCATCCTGTGCGAATTTTTAGCGTTACCGGAATATTAACAGCAGCCACCACAGATTTTATTATTTGCTCAACCTGTGCTGGTTCTTTTAATAAAGCCGAACCCGCTAATTTTTTATTTACCTTTTTTGCTGGGCAGCCCATATTGATATCAATAATTTGCGCACCATTTTCAGCATTAATTTGTGCGGCAAAGGCTAATTCATCAGCACAGCCACCCGCAATTTGTACACTGCGAATACCTGCGTTTTCACTGTGAATCATTCTCAGTTTAGACTTTTCGGTATGCCAAACTTTAGGGTTTGAAGATACCATTTCTGATACGGCTAAGCCGGCGCCCAATCGACAACATAATTCTCGAAAAGGGTGATCCGTAACACCTGCCATTGGAGCAAGAAAAACGTTACTGTTAAATTGATATGAGCCGATTTTCAAACCATTACCACTTTCAAGTCATTACCACACTATTTACTTTTTAAGCCACTTTTCAAATCACTTTGTCAGCTGACTATTTTTTAATCACTGTCGCGAAAGGGCGCTAAGTTTACGTGTTTTTTGGTTCCTTGAAAAGCATAGAATTTAAACAATATTTGATTTTTTTTATGTTTTTAATATTGACTTTTACTAAAGTATTGATGTGAGCAGTTTTTGTACAATTGATTAACAATATTTGAGGGAAAATTAAAATAAATTAACTTTTTATTTCGTGCTTACTGTAGCTAGCTCAGAAAAACTTAACAAACTGCAGGAGGAAATTTATTCCCGATCTCTTTAGAGCTCGCGGCTAAAACCGCGAACAATGTTCAAAGAGCTCGAGGATAAATCCTCTCCTACAAATACAGTAAATCAATAACAAGAACCCTAAATATGCATAGCTTTACCACTGAACGATTATTAATAAGGCCATTAGCCGAGCAATATAAAAATTTATACATTAGTCTGTATACCGATGCCAAAACAGTGCGCAATATAAGCGATCCATTATCAGCCGAAGCGGCAGAAAAAGCGTTCAACATAACACTAAAGACCATGCAAAAAGAAAAACCTAAGGTAATGACTTGGGCAATTGTTAATTTACAAAGCAATGAAATAATGGGCTTACAGGCATTGAACTGTCAATCTACTGATATGGCAGAAATAGGCATTATGTTATTACGACATACTAATGGGCGATTATTACCTGAAGAAGCGATTGGCTCATTAATTGAGTACGCTTTTAGTCATTTATCACTAACACAAATCAATGCTTGTTTTGCCAAAAAGAATCTTGCAACCGCAAGAGTTGCTAAAAAAACAGGATTTATTTTCGAGCAATCAAAGCAGCCCTTAGATAACTTACAAAGGATTGAAAGTGTATTCAAAAGCACTTGGCATAGACATTACATTAAAACGACACTAGGATAATCTCTATATTTTCTATAAACGCTCACTTAACCAAGAAAAATAAGGTATGAATTAATGCAAGGTAGTTTAGTTTGTGTCGGTACAGGCATGACTTTAGGGGCGCATATTAGCCCCATAGCAACAAGTTATATTGCACAAGCCGATGTGGTGTTTTCATTAATGTCGACTGGCATTACTGAGCGCTGGCTTGATGAAATGCATGATGATGTTCGCAGCCTACAATGCCACTATAAAGAAGGTAAAAATCGCAATATTACCTACAACGAAATGGTAGAGGCAATATTAACAGAAGTTCGCGCTAGCAAAAAAGTAGTCGCCGCCTTTTATGGTCATCCTGGTGTATTTGCTTGTGTTGGCCATCGAGCCATTAAACAAGCAAAAATTGAAGATTTACCTGCGCATATGGAGCCAGGCATTTCCGCGGAAGATTGTTTATATGCCGATTTAGCCATAGATCCCGGTAAAACGGGCTGTATAAATTATGAAACCAGTCAGTTTATGTTTTACCAGCGCAATATTGACCCTGCTGCTCACCTTATACTTTGGCAAGTAGGGCTAGCTGGCGATAAATCTTTGGCAAAATTCTCCACCGGTAAAGCTTACCGACAAGTATTAGTTGATTTATTACTGGAAACTTACCCAAGTGATCATCAAGTGATTTTATATCAAGCCAAGATATTACCGATAGACACCTTGCGCGCCGAGCATATTGCACTAACGGATTTAATTGCTGCCGAGTTATTTATGCATACCACCTTGGTTATTCCGCCCAGTGAAAAGATGCGACCTAACCAAGAAGTTTTGCATAAGTTAGCAGTAATTGATAAGAGTGAATTAAAAAGTAAAGATAGACCTAAGTTAAGGCTAGTGTTATAAAGCAAGCACGAAAAGAATAAAAAATTTCGCAACAATAAAAATGGAACACACCTAATGACAACTGTAATCGAAACCCTTGCGCAACTGGCTAGCGATGCTAGTTTACAAACACCACAAGCAATTGAACAATGTCTTATTGATAACGGCATTGATGAAGCGATTAGCAATACCATTATCAACAAAGATGTCATTTCGCTTGAGCGTCAATTAGATGTTTGCCCTGATATTGTATGTACAGTTTTTCCTGCTGAAGATGAAGAAAAAGAAGAAAAAGATGATGACGATTCAACAGAAGAAACAAGTAACCGTGTTATTGGTTTATAATAGCTATTTTAATAAATAAAAGTGAATCAATTCAATACTTTCATTACTAACTTAACGGTTAAGTTAGCCATTAGCTTAATCATTATTTTTACTGTTTTTATTAGCCCATTTTCATGGGCTGATGAAAATAGTCGCTTTGATGAGAATAACTTCGATGAACAACTGGCATACGCTGATAGCATTAGAAGTAGCCAACCTAAGTTGTTTTTAGTATTAGTCAATGAACTTAATCAACAAACCAACGAGCTTTCTAGCACACAGCGTTACTACCTTGATTACCTAAACCTTTACCTATTAATCTATCAAGGCAATTTAACTGAAGCCACCAGCTCAGCAAAAGCATTAATCAACTCTAATGCCGATATTTCACTAAAATTTAGAACTAAACTGAGTCTAATTAATGTTTTTTCAAATGACCAAAACTGGGCTGAAGGTTTATCTGCTATATCGAGCATGTTAACTGAATTAGCATCAATTAAAGATAAAGAAAAACACCACCAAGGCTTGTTACTTACAGCCATGTTTTATAATCAGCTCGGGCAATATAATTTAAGCCTTTCTTACGCTAAACAAGTTGAGCAGCATAGCAACATTGGAAGAGTTCAATGTTTTACCAAGGCAGAGATTATAAAGTCATATTTAAAATTAAAACAGTTAACACCCGCAAGTCCAATAATTCAACATGCCATCAGTTTATGTCGATTAAATAAAGAGCATCTTATTGTCAGCGTCATCAATTCTTATGTGGCAAAAATTCACCTTGACAATCAACAGCCCGATAAAGCATTGCAATTATTAAATTCAACCTTGCAAGATACCTTAAATACCAAGTATCCACGCATTATCGCTGAATATTACTCACTGTTGGCACAATCACATTGGTTAAATAAAAACATGAAGTTAACCAAGCAGTTCGCTTTACAAGCACTGGAAAATGAAAAGAAAGAAGGGGCAAAATCCTCCAAAGTATTATCTTATAAATTATTATTTGAAGTAAACCAAGCACAGGAAAACTTTGAACTAGCGCTGTTTTATCATCAAAAATACGCTATCGCTGACAAACTTTATTATGATGAAAGCCAAGCTAAGCACCTAGCCTTTCAATTGGCTGAACATAAAAGCATTGAGCAAAAAAACAAAATTAATCTGCTAAATCAAAAAAACAACCAATTAGCCACAGAGCAAGCATTAATGAGTGCGAATGCTGAGAATACTCGTCTTATTATGATGGTATTAGCACTAACACTTGTGGTATTAATTTTCTGGGGATATCGTTTATTAAGAGCCCATAAACGTATTAAAGAGTTAGCAGAATACGACGCGCTGACAGATATTTTTAATCGCGGTCATTTTACCCAAGTTGCCAATAATGCATTAAAGTTCTGTAAAAGTGCCAACCAAGAGTTAAGCCTTATTATGTTTGATTTAGACCACTTTAAAAACATTAATGACACCTATGGTCATGCCTGTGGTGATTGGGCATTAAAAGCGGCGGTTGATGCTTGTAAAGGTATTGGTCGTCAAAATGATATTTTCGCCCGCTTAGGTGGTGAAGAGTTTTGTATACTATTAACCAGTTGCGATAAACACACCGCGAAACGAAGAGCTGAAGCCTGCCGGCAGGCAATTGAAGATATATCAACCACAGATTCTGGTTTTGAGTTTACTATTACCGCTAGTTTTGGCGTTACCGATGTTAATACTAGCGGCTTTGAATTAGAAAAATTACTCGCTAATGCTGATAGTGCCACATATGACGCTAAGCATGCAGGGCGTAATCAAGTGTCGTTATTTAAAACAGACAAGTAAACTGATGCAATTCAGTTTTTTTTGCTCCCGACAAAACCTATATATACATAGGAAAAAACCAAATACACTTATACTCATGATACCTCAAAATGCCTGTTTCAGGGCGCCTGAGCGATTCATGATCAAGGCGCTTGTTTTTATTAATGGTTGTTCCCTTAAAAAAAGGAGCAACGACGAGCATGCTTTGCTCAGACGTCCCCGAAGGGCGAGTTTTAAAGGCTTATATGCGGCGTTATTGATTTCGACAATAGAACAACTATTATTGTCAATCAATACCTTGCCTCTAAGCCTTTTAATTCTCGCTGAAAAGGAACATTTTGAGGTGTCATGAGTATATAATACTATTTTCTTTGTCCGTTTAAGCGAACCCATTCTTCTTGCACAGTAACTGGTTGCATATCGCACCATTGACTATAGATTTCTTGTAAGTTTTGCGCTTGCTCTTCAAGCACACCTGATAGAGCTAACAAACCTTTATGGTCAACAAATTCAATAATAGTAGGTGCCAACTCTCGTAATGGCCCAGCTAAAATATTAGCAACAACAACATCAGCTTTTAATGTCGGTTGATCTTTTGGTAAATATAATTCAAGTCTGTCATCAACTTTGTTCCGTTTAGCATTAGCTAAACTGGCTTGCAAAGCTTGCGGATCAATATCAATACCAATAACTTTTTTAGCGCCTAATTTTAATGCTGCCAGTGATAAAATACCTGAGCCACAACCAAAATCGACTACGGTTTTATCTTGTAGATCTAAACCATCAAGCCATGTTAAACACAAGGCTGTCGTTGGATGTGTGCCAGTACCAAATGCTAAACCAGGATCAAGCATTACATTTACGGCATCAGGCTCTGGCACTTCACGCCAACTTGGACAAATCCATAAACGCTCGCCAAACTTCATTGGATGAAAGTTATCCATCCATTCACGTTCCCAGTCTTTATCTTCAAGTTGTTCAAGTTTGTATTGCATTTGTGCTTTGTCTGGATGAATACCTTGTAAATAACGGATCACTTTGTCCATATCATGGCTGGCATCAAACAAGCCCATTACCACAGTATTTGACCAGTAAAGTACTTCGTCACCAGGTAAAGGTTCGTATATTGGCGTATCTTTAGCATCAATAAAAGTTACCGCTTGCGAGCCACAGGCAACTAGCCAGTCACTATATTTTTCAGCAGTTTCTTCGTTAGCGCTTAATCTAAGTTGTATCCAAGGCATTGCATTATTCCAGTAATTCGCGAGTTTATTTTGTTGGCTCAGAAAAATATGAGTCTATTCTCTTGTAGAGCAGCACAAACACAGCAAGGCTCGACAACAAAACTCGCGTTGATTTATGATCACAATAAATGTTCGTAATACTAGTTTATCATTCATTAGTGCTAAAGTAGGAACAAATTAATCTGCTACCAAGGAAAATTACTATGTTAGATCTACTTCCAGATTTATTCGACCAATACGAACAACAACTACAATTAGCTGAGCCACTTTTTAATAATTATGGCGGTAAAGCTATTTTTAGTGGTGAGATAGTGACGGTTTCTTGCTTTAACGATAACTCAAAAGTAAAAGAGTTAGTGGCTACTGACGGCTCAGGCAAAGTGATGGTAGTTGATGGTAAGGGTAGTTTAACCAGAGCATTGCTTGGTGATATGTTAGCTGAGCAGGCTGTTGCTAATGGCTGGCAAGGTATCATTATCAACGGTTGTATTCGTGACGCTGGCACTATAGCCACATTAACACTTGGCGTAAAAGCGCTTGGTTGCAACCCAATAAAAACTGAAAAGCTGGGTGTAGGAGAGATCAATCAAAACATAAGCTTTGCTGGACTTGAATTTATAGCAGGTCATTATGTTTATGGTGATACAAATGGTTTAGCCATCAGTGAAAAACAATTGATTTTACGCTAGAGCCACCTTTGGTTTTACGGCTATACAGCTATTATTCTTCATAGTATGATAATAGCTGTACTTTAAAATTAATATGTGAATTTGATATGAAAAAGTTTACTTTCATTACATGAAATACTTTCCTGTTTTTCTCGATGCAAAACAACTCTCAGCCATGGTTATTGGCGGTGGTGAAGTCGCTAGTCGTAAAATTGAGCTGTTATTAAAATCCACTTCTAATATAACGGTGATGAGCAGTAAAGTTTGTGCTAGCGTTGAGCGTTTAATCAATTTAAATCAATTAACTTGGTTAAAACATAATTATCAAGAAGGTCATTTAGAAGGTATTAATTTAGTTATTGCTGCGACTGATGATATGTTAGTTAACAAAGCTATATATCAAGAAGCAATGCCATTAAATATATTAATTAATGTCGTTGATCAACCTGAGTTATGTACTTATATAACACCGGCGATCATCGACAGAAGCCCGATGATTATCGCTTTATCAAGTTCCGCCAGTTCACCTATATTAATTCGCATGTTGCGAGAGCAAATTGAAAAAACACTCCCTCAAGCTTACGGTAAGCTAGCTGACTTTTCTCATAAATTTCGAGAACATGTTAAAGCACGCGTCAAAGGTTTACGTAATAGACGTGCTTTTTGGGAAAATACGCTTAGAGGGCCTATAGGGCAAGCAATACTTGATGGTAGGCAGCAACAAGCAGAGCAGCAATTAATTGCTAGCATAAAACAAGAAATAGCACCGCCTTGTGGTGAAATTATTTTTATTCATACAAAAGACGGTAATCCAGATAACTTAACCTTGAATGCTCACCGTGCGATGCAATTTGCTGATGCAGTTTTTTATGACGATGAAGTCAATATTGAATTAATTGAGTATGTACGCCGTGATGCCGAAAAGTTTCCACAAGCAATGACTTCAGCAATATTGATTAATTACCAACATGCCATTGAATTAGCCAAGCAAGGACAAAAAGTTATTTATTTATTAGCCGGTAATGAGCCTATTCCCGAAAATGCAGCGCTAATAAATAGTGGCATTCTTATGCGTTTTTTTACTAATGGCGAGGGTTAAGTTTACACTTACCTTAACAAAGCAGCATTAACCGCAGCATTTTTTATATTTTTTGCCACTGCCACATGAGCAAGGATCATTACGGTTAGGCGTTTTGTCAAAGACGGTGGTGGTTGGTTTATTTAATATACCATTAAGTTCATTGATATTTTCATCGCTAGCGCTATCTACCGTAATATTTGCAAATAAGCCATTATCAGCAACTAATGCCTCAATTTCTAGCTTCTTTTCATCGCTAGTAACCACTAGCGTTAAGGGGTGTTTTTCTGTGCCAAGTTTAGCCGCACGCTTAGTATTATAACCTGTTTTCACATGATTTTCTCTGGTGTGAATACGCCCTTTGTAATACAAGTCGTGCATGATGAACTCCGCTAATTAAATACGTTATTTGAGCGCGGCAGTATAACGTAAAAAGTAAAATAGTCGACTGTTGAATTAAATTATACTAATTCAGATTGCTAAACAACCATCGTCTAAATACGGTGGGTTAGAAAACAGCGGGCTGAAAGTATATTGACATTGTTGAGCTTTACTTCGTTCAGGTCAACCTACCGAATAAATAGAGTCCGCGATTTATAGAAAAATATTAAGTGACTAATGCGTTGAGCGTGGCACAATGACCTGAGCATCTCTTAATAGGAAATTTAATGAAAGCGTTTTTTCTCTTAGTGTTTATTTTACTAAGCAGTTGTATAAGTAGTAATAGTTATGCCTCGGAACAAGCAGAGCAACTATTTAATCAATTAAAGCCATCTCTTTATCAAATAAAGTTAATAGACAAAGCGAGTGGTGAAAAATCCTCTATTGGCTCAGGCTTTCAAATTAGCCGAGACGGTATTATCGCCACTAATTATCATGTTATTTCAAGTTACGCCTTACATCCTAAAAAATACCGTATGGAGTACTTAGATAATCAAGGCAATAAAGGTGGCTTATCATTACAAAGTGTTGATGTTATCAACGATCTTGCTCTAGTTAAACGCGATATTGATCAAGAGATGGCTTTTTTTCAATTATCAAAAACTACTCCCCAAAAAGGAGAGGAATTGTTCTCATTAGGTAATCCGCATGATTTAGGTATGATTGTAGTACCTGGCACTTATAATGGTTTGAAAAAAGAATCATTTAACGAACGCATTCATTTTACTGGCTCAATTAATTCAGGCATGAGTGGTGGCCCCGTAGTTAATAAACAGGCGCAAGTTGTCGGTATTAATGTAGCGACTTCAGGTAACTCCATCGGTTTTTTAGTACCTCACGACAAATTAGTTAGCTTATATCAAGACTTTTTAAAAGCAGCACCTGAATCTATTGAAGAGCAAATGGCTCAACAATTGATGTCTAATCAAGATAAATTAATGACAGCTATTCTCAATAGCTCATGGCAAGTAAGGCAATTAGGCGAGCAAGGAAATATTCCTATTATTGATGTACCTTTTATTCGTTGTTGGGGTGACTCTAATGCCGATAAAGCAGATGTTTTAATTTTAACCGCTGTAGCCAATTGCTCTTTAGATGAAAATACCTATCTTTCTTCTCATTTCTTTACTGGTTCGATAGAAATAGAGTTTCGCACTATGCAAGCTAAAGATATTGGTGCTAATAAATTTTATCGTTTATATCAACAACAGATTTCTCATGCTGGTGCAGGTAACAGAGCAGACAAAGAAAATGTGACTGAATATCAATGCCAGCATGATTTGGTAATGCCTGACAATCAAACGATTAATAACAAAACAATTTTTTGTACTCGCGCCTATAAAAAATTTCCCGACTTATTCGATATTATTTACTTAGCTGCCTCGATAGATAGAAAGAAACAAGCTTTAGTTAGCCATTTTACTATTGCAGGTGTTAGTAAAAGAAACGCACTGGCCTTTACTCGTCAATTTATGGAGTCAGTGTCATGGAAATAGAAAGTACGGAAATAGAGAGTATGAAGTCAGGAACTGAAAAAACAATAACAAGAGAAATCATTATTGAAGAAATCAGTCGTAATTATAAATTACTACATCGGTATAAATTATCTCAGCAGCAAATTCATATTGGCCGAGATTACCATAATGATATTATTTTAGCTGACCCTCACGTTTGCCCAAGCCATTTAAGTATTGAACTGGTTGATGACCAATGGAAAATTACTGATAATCAAACAATGAATGGCTCTTTTATAGAAAACATAAAAGAAAAAAAACATCTCGCTAATAACCATGTTGTACATGATGGCGATGTGATCACTTTAGGTAAAAGTCAGCTACGAATATTATTCACAGACCACCCTGTAGAGCCAACGGTTGTTTTTAGCCCATTTGAAGACGTTATAAATTTAATGCGCCACCCAATCGCATTATTATTAAGTATTATGCTCTTTACATTAATCACAGCTGGCATATTTTACTTAAACACACCTAAAGAAATTAACTTTAGCCAGTTACTCGTGCCTACCGTCAGTATGGTTTTAGGCTTTGCTTTCTGGCCAGCAGGTGTTGCTTTTGTCTCTCATTTAAGTCGACATGATGCAAGAATAATGGCCCAACTTGGGGTCAGTTTCGTTTTCTTTAACTTGATGTGGTTAAGTGATTTTTTAGAGAATATATTAATTTTCAACAGTGCTAGCGGCTCTATAATACCTCTGTTTTTTATGTTCATATCTATTGCACTGGCATTTAGCCTGTTTTGGTTAAACGGCTATATTGGTTTTCATATGACAGCAAAGCGCCGTATTATAGTTGCTGCAAGCATGACAGCGTTATTATTTGGTGGAAGCTATTTAGTGCAATACAGCAATAAGCCTGAGTTTAATCCTAGGCCACAATATAATGCTACGATCATGATGCCTAATTTTTTAATGACATCAAGTAGTAGTGTTGATGAGTTTATTAAAGGTAGCGAGAAACTTTTTGAGAAAACTAAGAAAGAAGCTTTGAAATAAAATCAGTTGCGAGTATCTCAGCACTAGATACTCGCAACTTTTTATTACGGACGTGGAATAAAACCCACAGCATCATAAACTGACGTTAATACTTTACCCGCACGAGCAGATGCTTTTTCAGCACCACTTTGCATTACTTGTTCAAGAAAGGCGTGGTCTTCACGGTATTGATGATATTTAGTTTGAATTGGCTCTAACATGGCCACAACAGCATCAGCAACATCACCTTTTAAATGCCCATACATTTTATCTTCATAATCAGGTATTAAGCTCTCAACTGATTTGCCTGTAGCACATGAAAGTAAAGATAATAAATTTGAGACCCCTGGTTTTTCTTCCAAGCTATAATAAATACGCGCCTGTTCATCTGAATCTGTTACTGCTCGTTTTATTTTCTTGGCAATTTTTTTCGGCTCTTCTAATAAGCCAATAAAGTTACCAGGATTAGTATCAGACTTTGACATTTTTTTGGTTGGCTCAAGTAAGCTCATTACTCGGGCGCCATGCTGTGGAATAAAAGGATCAGGTACGGTAAAAATATCACCATACAAGTTATTAAAACGCGTAGCAATATCACGTGCTAATTCTAAATGTTGTTTTTGATCATCGCCCACAGGCACTTTATCAGCACGATATAATAAAATATCCGCAGCCATTAATACGGGATAAGTAAATAAACCTGAGTTCATATTGGCTTCAGATTTTTGAGACTTATCTTTGTATTGCGTCATGCGATTAAGCTCACCCATTTGAGTATAACAATTTAATACCCAACTCAATTGCGCATGTTCTGGTACATGAGATTGAATAAATATGGTGCTTTGTTTTGGGTCGACACCACAAGCAAGATAAAGTGCTAAACCATCTAACGTCGCTTTACGTAAATCCGCTGCTTTAGGACGAACAGTAATAGCATGCTGATCTACCAACATGTAGTAACACTCGTGACTAGATTGCATATTGACCCATTGCTTTAATGCGCCTAAATAGTTACCAATAGTTAATTCGCCTGATGGCTGACAGCCACTTAATACAATAGGTTTACTCATAAATTTCCTTTAAACGGTATTTCTTACTTTAAAATTTATATGCTAATTAGCTACAGTCGCTAATTCTGCACGCATCTCATCTATTGCAACTTTATAATCTGCTTGTGAGAATATGGCTGAGCCTGCAACAAACATATCTGCGCCCGCTGCGGCAATTTCTGCAATATTATTAGCTTTAACGCCACCATCAACTTGCAAGCGAATATTACGACCACTTTGTTTTATTTTTTCTTTGACCAAACGTAGTTTATCTAACGTGGTAGGAATAAATGATTGCCCACCAAAACCAGGGTTTACTGACATTAATAAAATAACGTCTAATTTATCCATTACAAAATCTAAGCAGTGTAAAGGCGTTGCAGGGTTAAGCACTAAACCAGCTTTACAACCATGGTCTTTGATTAATTGCAATGTACGATCTACATGATCACTACCCTCAGGGTGAAAAGTAATAATATCAGCACCTGCTTTGGCAAACTCAGGAATAAGACTATCTACTGGTTTTACCATAAGGTGAACATCAATAGGAGCAGTAATGCCATAATCACGTAACGATTTACAGATCATCGGACCAAAAGTAAGATTAGGAACAAAATGGTTATCCATAACGTCAAAATGCACAACATCTGCACCCGCTGATAAAACTTTGGCTACATCATCACCCAAACGAGCAAAGTCGGCCGATAAAATAGAAGGAGCAATTAAAAAAGAAGACATAACTTTGGCTCAATAAAAAAAGATGTGCGTATTATACCCTAGCCATTTGCAAATGCGAGTGCCTGCCAAGCTAATTATAAGGTGACGTTAACGCACCTTATTTGCACAAATAACACTTTAACGCACCATTGTGGCGCGAAGCTATCAATGATGTTTTTTTAATCATTACACCACAATATTCACAAGTCATTGTTAAAGCACAGTTATTACACCAATAAACTTCCTTTTGTCATACAGGCACCATCTTTGCAAAATAATCGTGAGCATTAAAAATCATAATAATTTAAAGAGAGAAACATGAAAAAATCATTATTAAGCATCGCACTTACTTCACTTTTAGCTACTACAGCTTTTACTTCAACGTCAGTTTTGGCTATTGAAGGTCTTAGCGCTAATGCCGCTGTAGTATCACAATATTTTTTCCGTGGTGTAGCACAAACAGATACTGCATCAGCTAGTGCTGGTGTTGACTATGAAACAGGCAACTTTTCTGTTGGTACTTGGGTTGCTGACGTACAAGACGGCCTAGAAATTGATTTTTACGGTAGCTACGCTAATGAATTAGATAGTGGTTTTGGCTATAGCGTTGGTTTTACTTCTTACCAATATACTGGTGATTTTGATACTGAGTATAATGAAGTTAACCTTGGTGCTTCATATGAATTTTTATCACTTGCATACAGCATCGGTACTTGGGAAGTTGAAGGCGGTTCAGATCAAGATTACGACTTCCTTTCTGTAACAGCTGAATACGAAGGATTTTATGCTACATATGGTACTTGGGGTGATGAATTTGATGGTGATTATATCGAATTAGGTTATGGCGCTGAAGTGTCAGGTTTTGATATTGGCGTAGCCTTAATTGCTAACTCTAAAGAACTAAACGGCGGCGAAGCTGATGAGTCTTTAGTATTTAGCATAAGTAAATCTTTCTAAGCTTATAAAATAATATATAACAACAAAGTGTTAATTGGTTATAACTCAACCAGTTAACACTTTTTTATTTATGATGAATGGAAACTTTATATGTCAGAACGGATTATGACAAAATAAACCACAATAAGATCATGTAACTAAAAGCAAATAAAAATGATGTTATTGGAATATTTAGACCATTTAAAATGATCACATATTTATTTGTATTGACACAACATACCCCCGAGTTATCTCTTAATCTATAGACGACTTCAGCTACTGTGTTAAACTAAATAAAATTCATTATGCTAACAATTATGTCTGTAGAAAAATTACTATTACAAGCCCAACAGGTTTGCCAAAAAAAAGGCGCTCGTTTAACAAAAGCTCGCGAACAAGTTTTTTTACTACTTGCTAAGCATAAAGGCGCTGTCGGCGCATATGATTTATTAGATGAACTAAAAAAAGTTGATTCTGCAGCAAAACCTGCAACAATTTATCGTGCCTTAGATTTTTTATCTAAACAGGGTTTTGTTCATAAAATTGAATCTATTAATGCGTTTGTTATGTGCCACCACTTTGGCGATTGTAACCACCCTGTGCAATTACTGATTTGTGACGAATGTGGACATGTTGAAGAAATTCAATCTAGCAATTTTGATTTAGCACTACGCTCAATGGCAGATGCTAATGGCTTTACTATTAGCCACCAAATAGTTGAAGCTCACGGAAGCTGTAGCGCCTGTAAATAAGTATTACTAGAGCACTATGGTAAATATGACATCACATATAAAAACCACACTATTTAAACTCAAATCACCAACTATTAATCTCAAAATAGTTATATTAAACGTCCCAAAAACAAACAAAAGATGCTATAAATAAAAATTAGATATTATGTATAAAAAATCATATACATACAAAATGCTATAAAAACTCACCTATTTTGGAAAGCCATGAAATACTCATTATCTTCGGCAATTATTTATTTTTCTGTGATCATTGCTAGTACCGCTTTAACAACAAACGCGCAAGCTAAAAATACCATTGCTAGTGATAAATTCCGTCAATTAGACGAAGTTTTACCCACGCCAAACATTTATCGCACAGCATCAGGTGCACCTGGACACAAGTACTGGCAACAACAAGTTAATTACGATATTAACATTAAGCTTGATGATAAAACTCAGCAATTAACTGGCACTGAAACCTTAACTTATCAAAATAATTCACCTGATACGCTACGCTATATTTGGCTACAACTTGATCAAAACAAACTCACTCGAAACTCCGATTCAAAATTAGCTCAATCTACATCACCTCTAAAAAAAGAGACTTTTAGACGTGTACGCAACATGATTAAAAAGCCAAGATTTGATGGCGGTTACAATATTACTGAAGTAACAGGCCGTAATGACAAGCCATTACACTATGTAATTAACGGTACTATGTTACGAATTGACTTACCTAAACCATTAAAATCAGGTGATGATATTAAGTTTAATGTAAGCTGGAATTATCAATTACACGAACAAAAAGTATTAGGTGGTCGTTCAGGCTATGAATACTTTAAAGAAGACGACAACTACCTATACGAAGTGGCTAGTTGGTTCCCCCGTGCTGTTGCTTATTACGACGTTATGGGCTGGCAAAACAAACAATTTTTAGGACGCGGCGAATTCACTTTAGAATTTGGTGACTACGATGTAAAAATCACCGTTCCTGCTGATCACATTGTTGCAGCAACGGGGATATTACAAAACCCGAAAAAAGTATTAACTAAAACACAACGCAAGCGTTTGAAGCAAGCCCAAACAGCAAAACAACCCGTACTGATTGTTACTGTTGATGAAGCGCTAGAAAATGAAAAATCACGTTCAACCAAAAATAAAACATGGCACTTTAAAGCTAAAAACGTCCGTGATTTTGCCTTTGCATCAAGCCGTAAATTCATCTGGGATGCACAAGGTTATCAACATGGCGGCAGTAATACCATGGCAATGTCGTACTACCCTAACGAGGGGAACCCACTATGGGAAAAGTACTCTACGCAAGCCATTATTCACACCATGGAACAATATAGTAAATACACTTTTGATTA
>Ga0209826_1001013_pt1 | contig 19970 bp, 14 predicted proteins | sample GOMGulsemesocosm_5_FD_184637 | JGI IMG/M metagenome (GOLD analysis project Ga0209826, IMG submission 184637) | Methane-oxidizing microbial communities from mesocosms in the Gulf of Mexico - GOM15C Gulf of Mexico (SPAdes) (version 2) | ecosystem: Environmental > Aquatic > Marine > Cold seeps... | reverse complement strand
GATGCGTAATGCGCCAAGCAGCGGAAGTGGTTAATACGCTGTAGCCAAAACGGCAACGAGGGAAGGAAAGAGGTTGGCACGTACTCTTTCGTGATCGAGGATCTCTCCGCATTAGAGTGGGCATCTAACCTGACACTGCGTTCCATGCGGAACACGGTAAGCCTGTATTGCTCCCAATAGGGAAAGCTGTCTGAGAAGAAAGCCGATAGTGGTGCAGGTAAAGGAGGCTGGAGAAAGCTAATGCTGCGTTGTAATGATGCAGATACAGGCTGATGTCTGACACGAAAGTGAGCCCACTTCCAGCTGGTCTCCCGTTGCAAGATGATTTGAAGAACTTTATTCAAGGAGAAACGCAAATGATAACTTTCAATGAAGTTAGTGCCTCTTCTTACGGCGCTCAGTGGCAATCCATCAATTGGAAAGCCGTCGAGCAGCAAGTATTAAAGCTTCAGATGCGCATTGCAAAAGCAACCAGAGAAGGTAAACAAAGCAAAGTGAAAGCTCTGCAATGGATACTGACTCACTCGAAATCAGCAAAATTACTTGCTGTTAAACGAGTATCAAAAAACAAAGGCAGTAAAACACCAGGAATTGACGGCATCATCTGGAACACCGATGCTCGTTGTATGACTGCGGTTAATCAACTGAGCAGAAAAGGCTATCAAGCCAAACCGCTCAGGCGTATCTATATCCCGAAGAAAAACGGTAAGCTCAGACCATTAGGCATTCCATGCATGATAGACAGAGCGCAACAAGCGTTACATCTTACTGCGCTGGAGCCTGTATCTGAGACCATCGTCGACCCAAACAGCTATGGTTTTAGACCTAACCGTAGTACCGCTGATGCTATAGCTCAGTGCTTTAAGTGTCTGTGTAAAAAAGGCTCAGCACAATGGGTTCTTGAGGCCGACATCAAAGCCTGCTTCGATAAGATTGGTCATCAATGGCTCATCGATAACATTCAAATGGATAAAAGAATGTTGAAGCAATGGCTTAGGTGCGGGTTTATTGATAAAGGATTATTCTATAAAACGGCAGAAGGAACGCCGCAAGGTGGGATTATCTCTCCAACGCTTATGTTGTTGACACTTGCTGGTTTAGAACAACTGGTAAAGTCAATCGCTCGTAAGACTGGCGATAAAATAAATTTTATAGGTTACGCTGATGATTTCGTTATTACAGGCACTTCAAAGGAAGTGCTCACCAATGAAATCAAACCGCTACTGATCCACTTTCTACAAGAAAGAGGTTTAACACTCTCTGAAGAAAAAACGCATATTACTCATATCAATGATGGTTTTGACTTTCTGGGATTCAATGCCAGAAAGTATAACGGCAAACTACTCATTAAACCGAGTAAAAGCAATGTACTGTCATTTTTGAGAAACATGCGTGAATTCATCAGAAAACATCTAACTATCCCAGTGAATGATCTCATCAAGATGATGAATCCCAAACTGAGAGGATGGGCGAACTATTATCGCCATTGTGTTGCCAAGAAAGTTTTTGGTTATGTAGGTCATCAAATATTCTGGATGTTATGGAGATGGGCAACTAGGCGTCATCCAACTAAAAGTAGACACTGGATAGCGCGGAAATATTTTCTGAACCGTAAAGGTCAATGGCAGTTTCACGGCTGGCAGAAAATAGCGAACATGGATTGTTTATTCAATCTTGTTCAAATTGCCCATACCCCGATAAAAAGACATGTGAAAATCAGAAGTGCGGCTATCCCTTACGATCCCCAATATGAACCTTACTTAAGTAAGCGGAAACTTGGGAAGGAATGTAGAAACACTTGGTTTAAACCGGTCTTAGCTGCTTTATGAGGATGCTGGGTAACATAGTACGCCTTAGTGGAGGTTTGAGCCGTATGCAGTGAAAGTTGCACGTACGGTTCTTAGTGGCTTTGTGGCTCGGTCACAGTGGCACTCAAACGACCGAAGTGTATCTGCGGACAGATCCGACCGAAAAATTGGAGGCAATCAATTTAATGACGCCCCCAAATATTAAAAAAGGGAAATTTGGTATGACTGACAGCCTAATGACTATTCTAAAAGGATAATTGTTATGGGGAGTAAATCCGACGTTTTACCGTGTGATTAGGCAAATACAGGGATACAACTCCCCATAACCATTTACGCACCATAAGTACGGTTCTTAGTAGCATTTTCAACCTTTCCTTTTTACCTTTTTATAATGATTGTTTCCCATTCATTTTTACTTTTACGTTGTTTTTTTACCCATACTTATTTACTATATACCAATTAAAATATAATGCTGATTGGTCTTAGGTGGCGCGATGTACAGAAAATGTTTAGAAAAGTTAATTGAGTGGGCTGAACGAGACTCAAGAGGGGTTATGGTTCTTAGAGGAGCAAGACAAGTCGGAAAAACAACCCTAATTCGGAAGTTAGCTGAAAAATTGGAACTGCATCTTATAGAGATCAACATGGAAGAATCTCAGAGCTTTACACATATGCTTGAACACAAAGAAAAGGCTAAGGAAATCCTTGAGCACATTATGTTAGAACAAGGTGTTAACGTCGACCCCAAAAACGTAGTGTTTTTTTTCGATGAAATACAGGAGCTACCGAATCTTTATTCATACTTACGTTACTTCAAAGAAAAAGCCCCTGATTTTAAAGTAATTTCGGCAGGATCACTTTTAGAGTTCGAAATTAACAATAAAAACAGACAGCAAGGCCCAACCGGTCGAATAGAATATAGTTATCTAAACCCGATGACTTTCGAAGAATACTTATTGGCAGCCAATAAACTTGCTCACGACAAACTAAAAGAACTATCTCCAACAAAACCAGTAAGCGAAGGACTTCACACAATCCTTTCAAATATCTTTAAAGAATACCTTGTATGCGGCGGAATGCCTGCTGCGGTTCAAGCCAGTATAAATAAAGAAGGGCCTTTGCGTTTAGATGCGATAAAGAGCGACATAATTACTGGATACATTGAAGATTTACCCAAATACTCCACCCTATCTGATACAAAGTACGACACGGAACTACTAGAAAGAATACTTACAGTGGTTATGAGTAGCCCTTCCAAAGGACTACAGTACAGCAAAATAGCTCCGGGGTATAAAATTGAAAAAGTTAAAAAGCACATTGATATTCTTGTAAGTGCCAAAGTAATTAGGCGCAGTATTCACACTAGTGAAAACAAAACACCTTTACTTAATGGTGTTAACCCTAAAAACTACAAGCTGTTTGGCCTCGATCTTGGACTTTGTTACTCATTTATGGGTGTAAGCCCGATGTCAATTTATTCAAACATCGATATTAACGACATGGCTAATGGCACTATCGCAGAACAATATGTGGCTCAAACACTCACCTCTATTCCTCCCTTTTATAAAACGAAGGCAATCTATCATTGGGAAAGGCAAAAGAAAGGATCAACAGCAGAAGTTGACTTCATTACTGAAGTTGGTAGCGAAATCTATCCAATAGAATGTAAATCTGGAAAGTCTAACAAACTAAAGTCATTAAAATTATTATTAGAAGAAAAAGTATTCAAAACATCACTTCGTTGCTACTCTGGCAATACTGAAAAAGAAACTTGGAGTATCACTAAAAATAATGATGAAGAATACCAAGCAACAGTTATGAGCATTCCACTTTATATGCTAGAGCACTTTATTGAGATAAAAAGTATTGAGAAACAAAGCTAGTTAAAGGAAAGAAGCTTGCAAGAATAAAGTTTATGTATATAGCTAATGATGACTCCGCAATATTGCATAGGTAACAAGTGAATGATTGCATCTAAGATCCAGAAAAATATGAAATAAATTACTAGATAAGATGAAGAACACTATTTATTAGACAAGAGCAAGTGGTAGAGTAAATTGGTGAGAGAAAGGCCTGGGATCATAGATCCTCGTCGTATATATGAACGACAGCTTCTGGCATGAACAGCCTTTTTTAGGGCTGATTTTTAGTCTCTAAATCCATCGTCTTCATGGCAATAGTTTGCGCTTACAACCATGCCAAAAACGGCAGCTCCGAGTGAGGATCTGCCGTTAGCAAAACAAACGTTAACGTAAGCATGACTCATAAAGTGACCATAAATTCTAAAGCGCAATGTGCCCCTAACCTCCATAGAAACCGATTGGATTAAAAGCTTTTTAGACTATAAACTCTATGGCGGAAACGCCCCCTAAACGAGTTAGAGATCCATGAAATCATATACAGAAACTAACGACCCTGTTCAATGGTTAACAGCTAAACGAAATTTAACAACAAAATAATAAATCATTTTAAAATACTACAATAAGGTACTTCAATAACGCTGTAATTATTAACCTAATAAAGCAGATTGTTAAATTATCCTATGACAAATATATGCCAATTTAATTGATTTATCTCTGCCATTGATATTTTTACTTTTCTATCTTGCTCAACTTATTAACTGCCTTCAAAACCGCCTCAACCCCTAACTCCTTGGCATATTGTTCTTTTACAGGAGCCATTAGTTCAAAGAGATTATCTCGTTCTGGAAAGTTATGTACTGTAATTACCTTCTTAGATATTAACTCTTGAAAAAGGCCTTGGTCCTCAAAGACTTCAATATCTCTTGCCCATTGGGCTGCCTCTTTACCAGCTTTAAGAATAGCACTTTGCAAGTCTTTAGGGAGTGCCTTAATCATATTTTCATCTCTGTTATGACTACGTTAATTGGACTATGATGCGAGACTATGTCCGCAACAAAAAACATAAGATAATGCCATGGATAATTCCTTTATTTGACTGTCTACATGGTGAAACATAGCGTTTAAAAAACTGAGTAACCAACACACAATAATGAGCATATTGTTCCAATTCAAAACTCAAGTAATGGAGAAAAGTGACTGTTTGTTGAGATTGATGCAAAAGATTGCGAGTTGTTAGATATTCTAAAACGAGATGCAAGAACACCTACCACTGTATTAGCTGAAGTAATTGACTTGTCTAGAGATATCGTTCAAAAACGAATTGTTCGGTTAATGAATTCCGGCGTTATCGAAACATTTATGATTCGAGTTAACGAGCAAACTCAGCCAGCTAGAAAAAGCCATTATAGTGGTTGAATTGCAAGGGTAAAGTTGTACCAAGCTAGTTTCAAAACTCAGAAATTTACAAGGCATCGAACGCTTTCATACTGTCAACGGTACTTGGGACTTAGTCATTTCTATCACTGCAGAGCGTCAAAGGGAGAACGTTAACATAGTCGCCAAATAAGCACCGATAGTAATATCAGTTATAGGATCAGTAATTCTATTAGTAATATTACTGGTGCTTACTTAGCAGTTTTATCTAGGTGTTAACGAAATTAACCGTTAAAAAGCAGCCATAAACTTGGCATAAACCAATCGGCCACGAGGATCATGCACTTTAGAGTCAAAACCAACATCGGTGAACACAATTGGTGGCGCCTCATTGGTTAGGTTAGTACCACCAATGGATAAAGCGTAGTCATTATTCAAATCCAGTACATTTCCTAAATCAAAGTTAACTTGTGCGTCTATGGTCATGTGAGAATCGACAGCACGATAGCCATTAGCACAAACACCGCTCAGCGACTTGGAATCATCACTACAGTTTTCATCATCGACATAACCTTTGGTATAACGAGCAAATAAATTTGCACTAACACTTTCGCCTTGCCATGCTAAACCTAAGTTATATCTAAGCTCAGGAGTAGAGGTACCGAAATTGCTATAGTTACGTCGGCCAGCACCATCGATGTCGCCTGCTTGTGGATCATTCAAATCATAGCTAGTGATGTAAGTACCGCTTAAGCTAGGCATAAAATCACCGACACTGGTTTCAATGTGATAGTTAATATTAAAATCAATACCCGTAGTTTTGACACTGCTCGCATTAATAAACGAGGTATTCACTTGCACAACTGGCCCTGTTAGCGGGTCGCCTGCGCGGATCACGCTGCTTGGATTTGGGCTATTGACGGAGGCATTAACGATCGCTTGCGCATTGGTTTCAATGATCACATCTTCAAAATCAAAGCTCCAATAATCAAGGTCGATGGTAAGCGCTTCTATGGGTTCCATGGAAAGTCCTAGGTTAAATGCCTTGGACTCTTCTGGGGCAAGCTCTGGGTTTCCGCTTGAGCGAAGAGCGACAAATGCTTGGCTTTTAGAAACAGGGTCAATAACCGAGCCAAGTGATGTTTGACCACCTTGTTGTTGGAAAACCGATGGTGTTCGAAATGAGGTGGAAAATGAACCTCTGAAATTAAGCGTATCTGTTACGCGATACACCGCGGCAAATTTGGGATCAAAGGTACTGCCAATGACGCTGCCATGATCTTCATAACGGGCGGCAATTTGCACATCGAGATCATCGGTAAACGGCAGTGCCAATTCCGCAAATGCGGCATAAACATCGGCACTGCCTGAAAGGTCTGGATTACCAATGGTAAAGACAAATTGATCTGTATTAGCGTTGTGGTTGTAATCCTGCTCAAGACTTTGTTTACGATATTGAATACCAGCCGCTAAATAGGCCGAGTCTACGCCAAACTCAAACAGCTCAGTACTAAAAAAGGCTTCGACAACCGTCAAGTCAGACTTAGCATCAATGACCATTTCACCAAAAAGATTAGCGACTACCGCCGGATCATTGGGTGAAGTCGTGTAAGCCGTGGCAAACGGGTTGTAATAACTACAAACTCCTTCTCCAGCGGTGCCCGTTGACACATTGCAGCTTGGCCCGCCAAAACCATTAAGCGCGTCTTGAAATTCATTGGTTAAGGTATCAAGGCTCACTATCTGATAATCGTTAGTAGCACGGGTAAATGAAAGCTGCCAATAGCCCGAATCCGTTTCTCCCTCTAAGCTGGTGCTAAAGCGAGCCGTATCAGATTCGATATTCGCTGGACTAGTATCTATTGGTGCGCCATTACCAATAGCTCGACCAAAGAACGCCACTGGCATACCAAATACGTTATCAGGGTGATTTGCCGGCACTGTTGGGAATTTTAAATTTGGAAAACTCGGAGAGCCTATGCGCTGAGCGCGGTTGCGTGCATAGCTAAATTCTGTAGTCCAGGTTAATTCTTCTGTTAAATCGTAACTGGCCTGAGCATAGCTGTTGAATTTGTTTTCATCTGGCACCAAATTAGCGTAGCCACCAAAATCAAATTTACAAAAGCCTGCGTCTGCACCGCCCGGCCCAACACCTGCGGCTAACACGTTTCTAATGCCGCCAAATTCTTCACAGCCAGTGGGGTCAATAAAAGGAGTAGCGCCGATAAAATATGATCCGGGATTACCTAATGAACTCACTGCATCGAGCCCCGGTCGTCCTAGGCGGTATTCGCTGGTGGTTAATGGCTGACGATCAGTAAAACTTACGGCCAGCATCGCGCTACCTATGTTGCTTGTTGTGCCCCACAATCCTTGGGCGGTATATTCGTCATACCCCCCCTTTGCACCGTCTTGATAATCAAAGCTGACCAATGCGCCATCAAAATCCTTACGGGTAATAAAGTTAACCACTCCAGCAACGGCGTCTGAGCCATATAATGCCGAAGCGCCATCTTTAACAACTTCGACACGTTCAATGGCAATCATTGGCAACATTGAGCTGGTATCAACAAATGACACGCCATCTTGTGCAGTAACCGCAGTGGTTACTTGGCGTTTGTTATTCATTAACACCAAAGTCGATGCCAAGCCCAAACCTCGTAAATTAATATTGGTTGTGCCTGTAGTGAAGTTTTGGGTAAAGCCATCAGGGTTATTTTGTGCACCAGTATTTATGGTTAACGTTTGCGTAACATCGGCAATGCTTTTAGCACCAGTTGCAGCCATATCCTCGGCACTGACCACGGCTAACGGTGAAGGAGACTCCATTTGTTCACTGCGACGAATATAACTACCCGTTACTTGAATTTTTTCAACCGTTCCAGCTGCGCCTTTGTTGCCAACGTCACTAGCAGCAACTTGCTCTTGTGCAAAAGTAGGTGTTGCTGATACACCAATTGCTGATGTGATTAGTGCTGACCATATTGATTTGCTTAACTTATTGCAGATAAATGTTTTCATTTTTATACTTTCCTCAGTTCTTATATTGTTTTTTTATTTTCATTATTTAGGTGTTCAATTAAAAAGAGTTAGTCAAGATCAGTTACCCGAATTTTTTCGACAGTGTTAGCCTCAACATCAGTACTATTAAAATGAACAGGCTTTAATTGCTTGTTAGCATACAACTCCATTTGGTCGCTAAAGTGCGTTGAGTTGGGATCCCGTGATTGACCATAAAATAACAATGACTTTCCTACAGGTACGCCCTCGTCATAGCTCACCGTCATAATGTAACTAGAGCCCATATTAGCGATATAGCCATTGTTTTTTAATCCGGTTGCTGGGTTACTAAAGTCATAAACTTCGTTGGGCTGAACTAAAGAAGTATTTAACAGTGGGCTGTAAGAAGCCATGTTCCATACACCATCGTGAGTGCTGTTACCGCCGTGAACAGCGAATTTCTGTCCGGTTCTATCGGTAAATTGCCATGACGAAAGAGGGGCATTCAATGGGATATTGATCGCGTTTAGGCGCTTAACCGCAATGGCCAAGTTGCGCAAGTGCGAATCTTCAGATCTTGATCCTGTGGCGATTAGTAAGGTATTTGGGGTGTTTATCGGGTCGAGCGGATCAAATGCTACAGCGAATAACCCATCTCCATTGGAGACTTGGCTGGCGGAATAGCCGCTTATAAATTCCCTAAATATCGGCGCACCGACACTATCTAAATTATAAGTACCATCCCAATTAGCCAATACTGTACAAGCTTGCAGCAAGTCGATAACTTCGCTATCTAAAGTAAAAGTAGGATCGAGTAAACAATGGGCGGCTAAATCATCTTTTATTAATGCTGCCACCTGGCCTTGATTACTAAATTGAAGTGCTACCAACTCAAGATTGTTAAATAGTCCATCTTCGCCAGCCAACTTATCAACCATGGAATGTCCCCACCGATTTCGTGGCTGCCGTGCTTGCTGCGTCGCACCATATAATGGCGAAAAGGCATTATTGGGATTGTTTGCGTTGATAAGCCAAGGGCTGTCGTTGGTATGGAGCGCGTAGTCCGAGCCTTCATACTTCGGTGCTAAATCAAAAGGCACTGTACCCGGTTGATTGGCGCGTGGATCGTCAACCCATTCAAAGGTAGAGTCACTGCCATTGAGTAAAACCATGCCATTGGCTGAAAATAAATAAGCAGCAACAGGATCATCTTTGAGCTGACCAAAAAACTTCGCGATTGCATCAGCGCTCAAGTTTGGCACAGGAGCAGCGTCGATGAAAAAGACCTCACCCTCTGGCGATACACGAATGTAATTTAGAAACGGAGAGCCACCAACCTCTTTCAAAATAGATTTTAATTCTTCGTTACTCTTGGCTATCATCGTTTGCATATAAGAATCTAACGGGCTACTAGCATTACTTGGAAATCGAATGGTCATCGCAGAAGCAGTTGTCCACTCTCCAACAACAGGCATTGCTATCATTGGTCCATAGTGAGACTCATAAATCTTATGCTCAAAAAGCGCAAGGCTACCATCGTCTTGCAAGACATCAATGCTAATATCACTAACAGTCATATCGCGCACTTCACCATCGTAAAGATATTTTGTTGGGCTACTTGGAGACAAGGTAAGTCGATAAGCAGTATATTGAATCGCTGTTGACACCGTGACGGTTTGCGCGCCAAACTCGCCGAAGCCAATGCCTAGCATAGGTACGCCAAGCACTTGACTGCCAGCGATGTCGAGTTCTCCAGGTATGGTCAAATGTTGCTCGGTATAAGTAAACTCTCCAAACCATGGCAGATGTGGGTTCGCTAGTAGTAGACCTTTGCCGCTTTCGGTCTTATCTTTTCCTAACGCTAATCCATTACTGCCGAGGTTAAGATTTCTAAAATCTGGCAATGCACTTGCGGGGGGAAATATTCCTTGTTGTGAAGAGGTGCTCGGTGGCATGGCACCAGCAATTAAAGCAACAAAGTTTTTAGCACCAAGGGCTGAGGCTATATCAATATGATAGGCAAAGAGGTCAATATGGCTTATCTCTTTTACCCATTTTTCGCCAGCGCATGCTGCTGGTAATTGATCTGCTGCTGTTGTTTGAATAAACTTATTGTAACCAGCGCTATAACCTTTCACCAACTCCTGACTGTTAGCACTCAAATTTTCAAACTGCACCGTGGCACGCTCTATAATTTTCAAGGCTTTGTAGGCTATATCACTGGCAATATGAACATTTAGATCACCTGCGCCGTGATACTTAGCCCGCTCGCTTTTTATTTTTATGATTTGATCAGCCAGAATGCAAAGACCATCTTGGGCACCAGCATAACCTTGTCCAAAGCCCAAACTGCCAAAATCACTTGCTTCAATATGTGCAACATTAAACTGTGTTCTAGCAATGCTAGCTTCATATCGAGGTTCAGGGCTTATTATTTCTTTTTCTTTGCCATCGTCATCTAATGAACAGGATGTTATAACAGTAGATAGGGTAATTAATATTGCGCTTAACTGAATATTATTTAATTTCATTTTGTTCCCTTTATTTTAATTATAGTTTTGTGACTTAACCAACACTCCTGGTTTCTTCTTGCCAATATGGCTTTCTCAGCTCAACTTTAAGAATTTTCCCTGCCGGTGACATTGGCAGTAGATTTTTCTTAAATTCAATGCTTTTAGGGCATTTATAACCTGCAATTTGGCTTCGGCAATGTGCGATAATGTCACTCTCTTCTAGATCCTCTTGCGTGACGATAATGGCGTGTACAGACTCACCCCATTCTTCTGAAGGAATACCAATAACCGCTACACTGTCAACGCCTGGGTAGGTGCTAATAACATTTTCAACTTCCGCTGAAAAAACATTTTCAGCACCAGTAACAATCATGTCTTTTGCTCGATCGAGTAAGAACAAATAGCCATCAGCATCGAGATAGCCAATATCGCCGGTAAGTAACCAGCCATCACTCAAAACTTCTTTTGTTTCTTCAGCTTTGTTGAGGTAGCCCATCATTACGTTAGGGCCCTTAATCGCGACTTCACCGACTTCACCTGCAGCTAATGCGGTGCCGTTATATGAGCGGATTGAAATTTGTACACACACACAAGCTTGGCCAGCTGAGCGAAGCTTTTCACGCCCAAGGGCGTTGTGCTCTTTCGGACCTAAAATGGAAATCGCAGGCGAAACCTCGGTTTGTCCATACCCTTGATAGAATTCAACCTCAGGTAAGCGCTGCATTACGGTGTTTAAGGTACTTTCAAGGATCGGTGACGCACCATAAATGATCTGCTTTAACGAACTTAGTTTTTGGCTATTAAATCCTTGTTCGGTTAACAACATCGCAATCATGGTAGGCACTAGCATTACATGAGAAACATCGCCCTGCTCCATCACATCAATGACTTTGGTAGGTTCAAACGTAGGTGAGAAATACTGCTGGGCACCTATGAGCGAACAAGCTAAGAATCCTGCAACACCGGCAATATGAAATAACGGAAGTGCATGTAAAAAATTAACCGGCTGCGCGTTTAAGTTATAGCCTTGCACCGTAGCAACAGCGCTACTCCACAAGTTAATATTCGAGAGCATAACCCCCTTAGGAAAACCCGTGGTACCGCCTGTGTAAAACACACCGGCAAGCACCGAGTCATCAACATCAACTGGTACTATGGACTCAGCCGCATCTATCACCGCTTCTAAAAAGAGGCTTTGCTGCTGCCCATCGAGAAAATCAATGCTGCCAATGCCAACCACGGTTACCAATGAATTACATTTTGCTTGTAGGCTTTTCGCAATGGCGGCAAAAGTAGCATCAACAATTAAATGGCTAACCTGAGCATCATCAACGGCATATTTATTTTCAGTTTCCGACCAACGAGTATTCAATGGCACAATAACACCGCCAAGCCACAGCACCGCAAAAAAGGATTCGATATAGTGATCCGAATTCAACGCGAGTAAAGCAACTTTGTCGCCAGACCTTACTCCCTGTGTGGATAAAGCCGATGCCATTCTTGAAATTCTGTCTCGTAATTGCCCCCATGTTTGCACCTTGCCATTATGGTTCAGGGCTGATTGTTGGCCGTATATTTGTGCATTTCGTTCAATTATTTGTGTCAGTAGCATGTGAAACCTCATTTTAATCAAAACCACCAAACTTGTTTGCAACAAACAAATAAAGTTCAATGTATACTTTAGCGCTATTCTTGTCTTAGTGAGCAATAACTATCTTATTAGCGTGTATTAATTACCTGTGTATTTAGCTGATCTTTTCTCAAGAAAAGAAGCAATACCCTCTTTGTAGTCTTGGCTGTGCTGAGCAAGCACAAATTGATCTGCATCCATAAAGCTCACCGCATGATTGAGTGCATTCGCGGCGGTATTAATCGCTTGCTTACACATCCGCTGTGCGATGGGTGGCACTTGAGCTAAGCGCTCACTAATATCTTTTGCCATCGCTAATGCTTCGCCCGGCTGAGCGAGGTAATCTGCCCAACCCCACGCTAGTGCTTTTTGGCCAGACAGCTTCTCACCTAAAATAAACATTTGTTTGGTTTTTGCTGGGCCAATCAAGTTGACGCTACGTGGCACACTTTGCCAGCTCATGTTCATGCCACGCTCTATTTCTGGTACAAACAATAGGCAGTTGTCAGCGCACACTCTAAAATCAAGCGCTAATGACAACGCCACACCCGCACCAACGCATGGGCCTTCAATCGCGGCAATAGTTATCGCTTCAATGTCTTCCCATGCACGGCACATTTTCGCGCCCATCTTGGCGCCTTGCCTGAGTGTACGAAGATCAAGTTGTAACGGGTCGGTAACGACGACGTCAGATAAGTTCATCCCACCCGTAAATACTTGCGGCTGCCCTGCAAGAATAACCGCCGAGATATCAAGATCATCAGCCACCATCAAAGCTAATTCAGTCAACTCATTCATTAAATCTAATGAAAATGCATTGGCCTTATAGCCTGTGTCTAGGGTGACGATCAGTGCTTTACCCTGTTTACTCACCGTTATTCGCTTAAACGTGTATTCACTCATCGTATTTTCTCCGAAAAAAACAACTTGCTTGCATCAAACAAATATATTGATAGTTAAAAAAATCACCTTAACTACCAGACTTTCAGCTGCTCTTCTGTAATAGTCATCATACTATTAGCACCCGAACTAATAACTGCGGCACAAGTCTTCGTTCTGGGCAAAATATGATCATAATAAAAACGCGCAGTTTCAATTTTAGATTGATAATAATCGTGATCTGCACCTTGTACTTGTTGATTAGTTGTCGCGACTAATGCGGCTTTTGCCCAAAAGTAAGCTAAGCAAACATAACCTGAATACATCAGATAATTTACTGAAGCCGCGCCCACTTCGTCTGGGTTAGCCTGTGATTTTTGACCAATCTGCATGGTAATAGTCTGCCATTCACCAATCAGCAAATTTAGCTGATTAACATAGCTTTCAAGCGCTTCATTGTTTTGCTGTTGCACGCAGAATTCTTTCATTTCAGTTAAAAAAGATTGCAGCATCTTTCCACCATTGCCTAACACTTTCCGACCCAGTAAATCTAATGCTTGGATACCCGTAGTCCCTTCATAAAGCATAGCGATACGCGAGTCTCTCAGGTTTTGTTCAACCCCCCATTCTCTAATGTAACCATGACCACCAAAGCATTGCACAGCCAAGTTTGCCGATTCAAATCCCGTTTCGGTTGCAAAAGCTTTAGCAATTGGGGTAAGAAAATCTAAACGATTAGTGGCGGCTAAACGTAACTCAGCGTCTTCACTATGTTCACTAATATCCAGTTTTTGCGCTAAATAATAATTTAACAGACGGTTACCTTCAGAGAATGCTTTTTGGGTCAGCAACATTCTCCGCACATCAGGGTGAACAATAATAGGGTCTGCGGGTCCGTTAGGGTTTTTCACGCCGCTAAGAGAACGCATTTGTAAGCGGTCTTTAGCATAATCTAATGATTTTTGAAAACCCACTTCCGCATGGGTTACCCCTTGTGTTGCCGTCGCAATGCGAGATGCATTCATAAAGGTGAACATGGCTTTCAAACCTTTATTCGCTTCCCCTAATAAATACCCTTCGGCACTATCAAAGTTCATCACACAGGTGGCACTGGCCTTAATGCCCATTTTTTTCTCAATAGAGCCACAAAACACCGTATTTCGTTCGGTCAATGTGCCATCGGCATCAGACTTAAATTTTGGCACAATAAACAGTGAAATACCTTTAGTGCCTTTGGGTGCATCCGGTAAGCGTGCCAATACAATGTGGATGATATTGTCTGTAAGGTCGTGCTCACCGCCAGTAATAAAAATCTTGGTACCCGAAATACTGTAACTACCATTGTCGTTTGGCTCAGCCTTAGTGCGTAGTAGCCCTAAATCCGTACCACAATGCGGCTCGGTTAAACACATGGTCGCATTCCACTCACCTGAAATTAATCGACGCTCATATAAGTCTCGCTGTGATTGGGTACCATAAGCGGCGATGGTTTCTATCGCGCCTGATTGTCCGGCAGTGTATAACGAAAAACCAGGACTCGCGCTAATACTCATTTCACAGATAATCTTACTTACCGACGCTGGCAACCCTTGACCACCGTATACAGGATCACACGAGATTGACGGCCAACCGCCCTCACTAAATTGCTGATAGGCCTCTTTGTAGCCTGCCGGTGTTGTCACTTCATTATTGTGCCAATGACAACCTTCTTCATCACCTTCTCGGTTAATGGGTGCCACCACATTTTCACAAAACTTTGCAAATTCCGTTAAAATTGCACTCACCATGTCGGTGCTAGCTTCTTCACCCTGTGGAAATGAAGCATAGTGCTGTTCAAAGTTGAGAACCTCGTACATCGCAAACTGAATGTCACGTACAGGGGCTTTATAATTACTCATCGTTAGTTATTCCTGTTGATATTACTTGGCAGTTGGCATTTCAATGCCATGATGATGCATCGCTTTTTGAGCGAATTTCATTGATTGCTCATTCGCACAGCTCAATCGCGCTTCATTAGCGGTTGAAAATATTGTCGGATATGCCGCGAGTACTGACTCTGGCGATAATTGCGTTGGCGCAATATAAGCACCATCAGACTCACACAAACGGGCGGCAGAAAAACCTCCACCACCGGCGCATAAAATTTCACTGTTTGGCGCGTCATCAGTACAAAGCGTGAGTAGCCCTGCCGAAACCGCTTCGGGGGTCATCAGCTCAAATAAAGCTTGGGGAATCAAGTCTTCGGTCATGCGTGTACCCGCTGCAGGCGCTAGCGCATTTACCTTAATGTTATGTTTTTTGCCTTCTATAACGAGCGTATTCATTAAGCCAAGCAGTGCCATTTTAGCGGCACCATAGTTGGCTTGGCCAAAGTTACCATACATACCGCTAGCAGAGGTGGTCATCACAATACGGCCGTAGTTTTGCTCTTTCATCAGCTCCCAAACCGCTTTAGTACAGTTAAATGCGCCAGTAACATGCACCTCCATCACCGAGTGAAAATCATCTAAACTCATCTTGCTAAATGATTTGTCTCGCAAAATACCGGCATTGTTGATCAAAATATCAACGCGGCCCCAGCGCTTAACCGCTTGGGTAACCATATCTTGCACGTCTTCAGGATTACTAACATTCGCATTATGTGCGAATGCTTCTCCGCCATTCGCGGTTATTTCATCAACAACAGCTTGTGCGACTGCTGACGAGCTACCTGTACCGTCTCTTACGCCGCCCATGTCATTTACCACGACTTTTGCGCCGCGTTCAGCCAGCAACAAAGCGTGTGTTTTTCCTAAACCATTGCCTGCGCCTGTGACGATAGCGACCTGGTTATCTAAACGAATAGTCATAAAACACCTTGTAATTAAATAGTTTGCAAAAAAATAGTGAACGATTTATCCGAGCGAGACCGGGCGAGTGATAATTAACACCAGCCAATCAGCCGCCAAGGCAGGTGTTTCACTGCCCTCTATTTCGACTGAAACGCTATAGGTCATTAAAAATTCATTGCTATTGGATTTTTGCTCAACAGCTTTGAATATTGCATGTGCCCTTATCCTAGCCCCCACATTGACCGGCGTGAGAAACCTGACTTTATTAAAGCCGTAATTGATACCGATTTCAGTGCCTTCAACATCAAACGTAAAAGATTTGGCAAAATGTGCTATCAAAGACAAAGACAACATCCCATGAGCTATCGTGCCGCCAAAGGGTGTTTGCGCGGCTTTTTCTGGATCAACATGAATGAATTGATGATCTAAGGTGCAATCAGCAAAGTCATTAACCTGCGCTTGGTTTATTTCAAACCATGGCGTTGCATCACATTGATGACCGATAAGTGTCTTTAGCTGCTCTGGCGTGATTTTTTTCATGACATAGCCCCAATTAGCAAACTTCGAATAAGCCAGCTGCGCCCATACCTGCACCCACACACATAGTGACTACGACGTATTTAACACCACGGCGTTTACCTTCGATCAGCGCATGGCCAACAGAACGAGCACCAGTCATACCGTATGGATGGCCAATAGCAATAGCACCACCATTAACATTGAATTTTTCAGGATCGATACCTAACGCATCACGAGAATATAAACATTGCGAGGCAAAAGCTTCGTTGAGCTCCCATAAACCAATGTCATCAATCGAAAGGCCGGCACGTTCAAGTAATCGTGGCACGGCTAATACTGGTCCTATGCCCATTTCTTCAGGTGAACAACCTGCAGTAGCAAAACCTCGGAAAATACCTAAAGGGTTGATATTTTGTCTTGCCGCTTCAGCTGCTTCCATCATTACCACAGTACTAGAGCCATCAGACATCTGGCTTGAATTCCCCGCGGTAATATACTTACCCTGCTTAACTTGCATGCCATTGCTAAACACTGGTTCAAGGGAGGATAAAGAGTTAAGGGTCGCATCCACACGATTACATTCATCGCTAGCAACGGTTTTTCTTATTAGCTCGATTTCACCACTGGCTTTATCAAACTTTGCCCACTGAACATCAAGGGGTACTATTTCATCAGCGAACAAACCCGCTTCTTGTGCCGCTGCGGTACGCTGTTGACTTTGTAATGCGTAAAGATCTTGTGTTTCTCGACTGATGCCATAACGATCGGCAACAATTTCTGCCGTTTCTAACATGCTCATCCATAGCGCTGGATCTGATTTCATCAGTTCAGGCTCTGTTAATTTATGCATATTCATTTTGCCAGACAGTTGCACCATGCTAATCGATTCAACACCACCTGCCGCCAACGATGCAACGCCTTCATTAACAATGCGGCCAGCACCAAATGCAATTGCCTGCAAGCCTGATGAACAAAAACGATTGATGGTCACGCCAGAAGTACTGACTGGGCAGCCCGCTTTTATTGCCGCATTACGGGCAATATTTGAGCCTGTGGCACCTTCAGGTAAACCTACACCAAGAATAACATCCTCAATTTGCTCGCTCGCAATACCGGCTCTTGTAATCGCATGCTGTAAAGTGTGACCCGCTAAGGTAATCGGATGGGTATTATTGAAACTTCCTCGCACAGCTTTAGTTATACCTGTACGCGCTGTAGATACAATGACCGCTTCTCTCATGTGATTTTTCCGTTTAGTTCTTCAAAGATAGGTTTAATATATATTAATTTATTTGCTTGCGTCAAGCAAATAAATTACAAAAAAGAAATTATCAAAAAAATAGATGTATAAATCAACGATGAAAAAGCTGGACTACCCTGTCATATTTTTTGTATGGTTCACCACACAAATTATGATCAAGAGCATCCCCCTGCAATGGTTAGCAGTACAGAAATACAAAGCACGTCCAGAAAACGCCAACGTATGACACATGGCGAACGTACCGACTTATCTGGCAGCAAAATGCTTGAAGCCACTGAATCACTGATCTTAGAAGTAGGCACGCAAAAAACGACCTTGAAAGAAGTCGGCGAGCGTGCCGGCTATAGTCGTGGCTTAGCTAATTCACGATTTGGCAATAAAGAAACGCTATTCCTAAAACTGGCTGAGCGTTGTTTTGATGTTTGGCTGCAAGAAATTCAAAAAAATAGTCAAAATAAAACAGGCTTGCCCGCATTTCTCTCAAGATTAGACGCTGTCGCCTCTTTCGCCAAGCATCATCCTGAAACGGCTAGAGTCATGTATATTCTCTGGTTTGAATCGGTAGGCTCAACATCTGAAATGAAAGACCGACTGGCCGTGTTCCATCAGCGAGCAAGAAAAGACATTATCCGACTCATTGAAGAAGCCAAATCAGCTGAAGAAATTTCTGATCAAGTTGATGCCAAGCTATTTGCTATCAATTGTACTTCGACTTTATTTGGTTTGTGTTACCAGTATGTTGTAGACCCTGAAGCTATTGATGTCTCCGCGATTGTTCAAGGTTTAAAACAACAGATGTTACTGATATTAAAGGGCAATGACTGCAGTTAAGAGATAACGCTTACTATCACTCTCGCGATAAGGAAATAGATAACGTTATATGGTTTGTTTCCGCAAATAAACATGGCTGTTCATTCGCATGAGCAGCCATCGGTTAAGTTAATATCGTCGTTGTTCGTGCAATAAATCTGTCTTAGAGTTTACGCACCGGATTACCCGCATAATGTCTCACTCTCGCCAGTAAATCATTACCCAAGCCATACCTAACAGATCAGCCGGTAGCCAATTTTTCACAATCTTATCCCCCTCAAGGCGATAGAAACCCATGACAGGTAAACAAAAGCGTTTACCTGTTGCTGGCATACCAAGATACTGATCTTTATGCGTACCAATAAAATTACCACCTGTAACCGCGTAATTGCCATCACTGATACGAATAAAACGACCTTCTGCGTCACGGTCGGGGGACGCCTTTAAGAATGGAATTTGATGATGAGCTCTAAAGCCCGCTAAGCTTCTCGTCATACCAATACCAGAAGAAGTATAATACATAAAATTATCGCTCCAATATTGACCATGACCCATGGTGTCTAGGTTTTTACCATCAAAAATATCATGCAGTTCATAAGCATCGAGATCAAACTCTCGCCTTACACCACGCAATTTTAATTGTAATAAATGCTGAAGCTGGTCTTTATTAAGCAATGGAAATTCAACTATCTCATCAAATCTACGCCAAATAGCACTATCTAAAATTTGTTCGTGATTGGTTGCTGCGACTATAATACTCTTCCCTTCATATGAATCCATCATCTGAAGTACTGCGTTAACAGAGCTACTGAAACAACCTAAAGATCATCCTCTTTGGCAAGAATTACAAGCATTATTAGTTAAGCATCAAGAAGTACGCTCAGATATGGAAAACCGCTATCTTGAATTTCCAGATTTAGATAGAGATTTACACCTTATAATCCAACGCAGCGCAAAGAACCGATTTACTCAACAATTTTTCGATATTGTTTCATTTGTTTGCCATTACCATTATCAATGGGATAAAACAGGTGAACTTGAACGTTTTACTGTGGCAATTAATGAACATATCGATCTACTCAATAATTTAATTACCCAGAATAATGCAGGTGCTATTTTAAGTATGGAAAAACACTTAAACAGCGCGGAAACTACCCTCTTAAGATGTGTTCATGGTTTAGATGGTTAAGAACTCACAAAAAAGATATCGTTGAATTGATATCTTTTCTGAAACTTATCAATATTTAGAATAGGTTTTAGCAAGATGAATAATAACTTTTTAATCGTTATGACGTACCTAGAGGAGCCCTTATACAAACCACTCGTTAATAAAGCCTTAACTAAAAACCTATCTCACTAAGTGCCGTGCGACGTGAAGTCGTATGTAACGCTGTTCACCGCGATAAGAGTGAACCATCTGTATCACCAGATGACCCTAAGACTCTGAATAAAGTAGCGAGTCTGACAATGTAACAAAGTCCAC
>Ga0209826_1001012_pt1 | contig 19978 bp, 20 predicted proteins | sample GOMGulsemesocosm_5_FD_184637 | JGI IMG/M metagenome (GOLD analysis project Ga0209826, IMG submission 184637) | Methane-oxidizing microbial communities from mesocosms in the Gulf of Mexico - GOM15C Gulf of Mexico (SPAdes) (version 2) | ecosystem: Environmental > Aquatic > Marine > Cold seeps... | reverse complement strand
AATAGTCGCTCGGCACATGTTGAAACAAGAGCCCAAGTTTGTATCAATGACTGATTGCCATTTTAGTGGATCCATACGGTGCAAAGTACCGTCGCGAGTAATTCCCGCATTATTGACGACGATGGCAACAGATCCCAAGTCTTCATTCACTTGTGCAACGCCTTGCATACAAGCGTCGTAGTCAGAAACATCCCATTTATACGTCCGAATACCGGTTCTCTCGGAAAATTCTTTCGCTTTGGCATCGTCACCACCATACGCGGCAGCAACAGTATAACCTTTGTCGTTCAACATTATGGAAATGGCTTCACCAATTCCGCGCGTCCCACCTGTTACAATTGCAACTCTTCCCATTTCGTTTGATCCTTGATCTGAGTTTTAGTTTATCTTTCTACACACATCGCAATACCCATGCCGCCACCGATACACAGCGTGGCAAGCCCTTTTTTCGCGTCCCGTTTTTGCATTTCATGCAAAAGGGTTACGAGAATTCTTGCGCCAGAAGCGCCAATTGGATGTCCAATGGCAATTGCGCCGCCATTCACATTCACTTTATCTGTATCCCATCCGAGATCTTTATTGACGGCGCAAGCCTGCGCTGCGAAGGCTTCGTTCGCCTCAACAAGATCCAAGTCGTCTGTTGTCCAGCCAGCTTTTTCCAATGCCAGGCGGCTTGCAGGAATTGGCCCAGAGCCCATAATCGATGGATCAACACCTACTTGCGCCCAAGACACCACGCGTGCAAGCGGCTTCAAACCACGTTTCGCTGCTTCATCTGCAGACATCATCACCACCGCTGCAGCGCCGTCATTAATACCAGATGCATTCCCTGCAGTGACACTTCCTCCGTCTTTTTGAAAAGCTGTGCGCAAACCAGACAATTTTTCAAAAGTAGTTCCGCCGCGAATATATTCATCTTCGCTAACGATAGTTTCGCCTTTACGGGTTTTAATCGTAACCGGAACGATTTCGTCCTTGAACCGGCCTTCAGCTTGGGCAGCGGCCGCTTTTGCTTGCGACGCGGCTGCAAACTGATCTTGTTGCTCACGTGTAATCTGCCATTTAGCAGCTACATTTTCCGCTGTATTACCCATGTGGTAGCCATAAAACGCATCCATAAGGCCGTCGGTCAGCATTGTGTCGGTGAATTCCAAGCTTCCCATTTTCTGGCCATCTCGCAGATGGGCACAATGTGGGGCTTGGCTCATGCTTTCCTGGCCGCCAGCCACAACAACACTGCTATCACCGTTCAAAACTGCCTGAAAGCCAAGCGCTACTGCCCGCAAACCTGATCCACAAAGCTGATTAACGCCCCACGCCGGAACCTCTACAGGAAGATCAGCGCCCATTGCGGCTTGCCGTGCTGGATTCTGTCCTTCGCCTGCTGTCAAAATCTGACCCAGAATAACTTCTGATACGTCTGCACCATCAGTTTTTGAGCGACTTAGGGCTTCGCGGATCACCACTTCACCCAATTTGTGAGCAGGAAGACTGGACAGTCCACCGCTAAATGAGCCAACCGGTGTACGTACTGCACTTGTAATAACAACTTCCATTTAGGACCTCTTTTCTGGCGATAACTAATTAAACTTCAAATTACACCTCAAACACGTAACTATCGGAAGAATTTGTATCTTATTACGAAATAACCTTAAAAATTCGCAGATGCAACATTTTTTTGTGCATGCGCAACAAAATATACTACTAAGGAGAAACCCATTTCAATACTTTTACCCACAAATCCTTTTTGGCTGTGGATCCCACGATCATTCCAATATGCCCAGAAGACGGGGTCATGAGTGTGGCGTTTGGTATTATATCGGCCAAAGCCCTTGCGGATTCTGGCGGGACTATTCGGTCTGATTTTGGCACAACAATCATTGAGGGAATAGTAATATTATGAGGCTGAACTAACTTTTCCCCAACCCGCCAATTCCCAAGAGCTGGAGAATTCTCGCCATACCAATCAACAAAGCAAGTATGGGCCGCCTTTCTAACCAGGGGAACGCCATCATTCAGCCAATCCTCTAGCGCCACAAAGGTTTCAGCGCGTTTACTTGATTGCACCATTTGGTCGAACAAGGTGAATTTATTTAGACACAAGTTAGGATCGAGGCATGCAAAAAACGACTGGATCAAGTCAACTGGCATCACCCCAAGGGACTGCAATATAGAATCCCAACCCGTTGGATTACCAAGAATAGCTTTCGCACTTTGCCCCAGTCCCTTATGGAAATCCCAAGGGGCCGCAATGGTAATTAAACTGGAAAGTTTGTCTTGTTTAAGTTCTGCAAGGGCCGTGGCTAATGTACCCCCCATACAGTATCCGGCCAAATGTACGGGTGCCTTCGGAAATCTGTCCAAAACTGAATCCAACGCTGGCACTAATATATTCAGGATGTAATCATCGAGCCCATATTCGTTTTCAACTTCGCTAGGGACGCCCCAATCGACGACAATTGGACGGACACCACCCTCCACAAGGCCCGCAACAAAACTGTTATCTGGCATCAAATCCAGAATATAAAATTTGTTCACCAAAGAAGGGACGAGGAATATTATCGGCGCTGAGTTGGGAAGACCTACCCCATAGTCATAAAGACTAACGGACCCCTTAGACCATAATGTCGGGAGCACAGGCATATGACGAAGATATGGGTGACTTTGATATTTCTCAATACCTGACAACATGTGAGTGAGTGCGCTTTGACCTTCCACCCCGAGTGCCGCGATTAAGTCGGCTGGCGCAAACTGCTGCATATCAGCTTGAATTTTGGCCGCCTCTTCTTGCAACTCAGGAAGCCACGCGAGTGCACCTTCTTTTGCAAGGCCAATAGCCCCCATGGAGCTACCAAAACTCAAACTTGAAAGAGAAAGATGTAATCCAAGTGGTCTCGGTCCAGATCGTTTGCCCGCAAGCGCCGCCTCCTCCGTCATTGGTCTTCACCGACACCATGATCATCTTCAAGGATAGGATCATGGCTATTATCTTGTAATGATTCTGATTTGAGCCGCTCTGCGATGAATTTGCTTTGCTCGATAAGCTCTGCTGCCCCTTGCTCCGGGGATTGGGCCAAAAGGGTAACTTGGCGCTGCCACAATCGGAAGAACGCATTTACAGTGGTTTCTATGTCAGGCTTTTCAGACATACTCTTATTATAGCCCCTCTGTTCACGCCAAACCAACAGTCCATTTCAGATCGCATACAGGATTATCATTGCCAAATCAAAAACTGCATTGCACAATAACTCTTTGCAGCGCAGCAATAACAGGGATTGTATAAACTTGGCAGATAAAAAATCGGAAAATAATGGCCCTATCGTTATTAAGAAATATGCGAACCGTCGTCTTTACAATACGTCGACTTCATCTTACGTAACTCTTGATCACTTAAGCCAAATGGTTAAAAAAGGCATTGAATTTGTTGTCTTTGATGCAAAATCCAACGATGACATTACCCGATCTGTGCTGACCCAAATTATTTTCGAAGAAGAGGCCAAAGGCCAAAATCTGCTGCCGATCAACTTCCTGCGCCAACTGATCAGCTACTATGGCGACAGCCTGCAAACTGTCGTCCCTGATTATCTGGATATGTCCATGCGGTCATTCTCAAGTAATCAAGACCAAATGCGCGAAGCGATCCCGGAAAATATAGTAGATAATCCCCTCTTTACGCAATTTGAGGAAATGGGCAAACAAAACATGGCCATGTTCAGTCAGGCTATGAAAATGTTCAGCCCTCCTTCGTTCGGGGAGACTGAGCCCACTAAAACACCCGAATCAACGCCTTCAGCGCCGCAAGACAATCAAAATGAAACAACAGAAATGATGAAAGAACTTAAAGACCAACTCGCGCAAATGCAGGAGCGAATGGATAAATTAAGTAAAGATTAACCAAACCGTTGAACTTATCGTGAGTTATCTTGTATAGACGGCAAGAACTCATATTTAAAATAAGTAAAGTTAATATGTGAACTTGATTGGTAACTTCTTGTTAACCTATATTTCACACAGTTAACCTATAGTCGCGTCTTATCCCCAGAAAATCTGGGGTTCTGGTTTACGATTAACCGCGTTGAATTTTAGTGTTCATCTTAACAAAGCAGGTTAATGTCATCCGATGGAGCTTACTCGTTCCAACCCATATCCGGTACTGCCTCTAAATCCTGACGCCTTGCGCCAGGCAGAAGCTCAGGCTTATGTAGAGCAGAAGCTACAAGAGTTGCGACAGGCCGATAACCGCCGAATTGAAGGTAGTGATCAGCAGAATGTCTCAACCCGTAAGCGTGCGTCAGCTTTATTTCTGGACGACACAAAAAACCCTAACGTTCAAATTGTCCTGCAACAAAGCCGCCAACCTGCTGCGAAAACGCTCTCACGGCCAGAAGCCCTTCCTTTTGGCGAAGCGTCCAGCGCTTTTCTAGCCCAACAACTTGCGCAAGAAACCAATCTGGAGCTCACCTCCGAGACAACGTTCCAATCGGTAAATAGGAGATCATTTGAAGATGCCAGTGATGCCTATACGGACACGCGTAATCTCACCGTAAGCATTCTGGGCCTGCAAGGCTTCAGAGAACGCAGAGCGTAAAGTAGACTTAAGCGGGTTTTAGAGTTTCAACGTCAATCGACCTTAAATCCGGCAAGTAGCAAGCCCACGCTTTTCCAAATATTGCTGATGATAATCTTCCGCTTCATAAAAATCAGCTGCAGATGAAATCTCAGTCACAATTGGCGCAGAAAAAACACGGGCATTTTCCAAATCCAATTTGGATTTTTCTGCCGCAATTTTTTGCGTCTCCGTTTTATAAAAAATGGCTGAACGGTATTGGGTACCCACATCAGGTCCCTGACGGTTCATTGTAGTGGGGTTATGGCTTTCCCAAAACACGGCAAGCAGTTGTTCGTAACTGATGGCGGCGGGATTAAAACGAACAGCCACGACTTCGGCATGCATGGTATCTCCGCGGCATATCTGCTCGTACGTTGGATACGTCGTGGTTCCGCCTTGATAGCCAACCGCCGTAGAAAGGACGCCATGGGCTTGCCTAAATGCGGCTTCTACGCCCCAAAAGCATCCCGCTGCAAAATATGCAATTTCAGATGTTGATGCCATTTTTCGTTTTCATCCTCTGGTTAAAGCTCGTTAAAATGTTGCCCCTGTTATCAGATAAGATGAAGTTTAAAAGCATGCAAGTGTTACTGCCACAACAATCTTGCTATTGGCACCACATAACTTCTATTATTCCACCAACTCAGGTACCAATACGAAATTCGGCCCACCTATGAAAAATGCTTACCTCGCTAATTTGTCTCTCAATACTGGAAGCAGCTCCCCTCTTCACAAGCAGCTTTTCCTGAAACTTCGTGACGCCATTTTACAAGGTGTTGTGAAGCCGGGGACAAGATTACCCTCTAGCCGTCTATTGGCAACCGACCTTGGGATCTCGCGCAATACTGTTCTGTCTGCGTTTGATCAACTCATGGCGGAGGGATATATCACGAGCCGAGTTGGGGCCGGTTCCTACATTTCAGATCATCTTCCAGATGAGCTTTTGCAAAGAGAAAAAACGAATAACAAACAAATCCTTAAAGATCGGAACATTCCCCTGTCTCGGCAAGCAGAAGCCCTTCGCCATACGGGCGCAGTGAAACTTTATCATCAAGGGTACTTTTCTCCTGGAAAGCCGGAAACGGACTTATTTCCGTTTGAAGATTGGGCCAGATTACTGGGACGCCACTGGCGCAATCCCAAAGTTGAGTATTTAAGCGGAAATCCCATTGGCGGCGCCACAGTCCTTCGGGAAGCATTGGCCGAACATTTGGGACAGACGCGGGCTGTCAATTGCACACCTGAGCAGGTCATTGTCTTATCAGGGTCCCAACAAGCCATTCATCTGGTGATCAAGGCGTTTGCCGAGATTGGGGATCCCATTTTGATGGAAGATCCGGGCTACCCTGGAACTCGAAACTCAATCTTGGCGGCTGGTGCCCACCCAATCCCAGTTCCAGTTGATGACGAAGGGTTCAGACTTGATGAAGCCTTAAAACTGGCACCAAATGCGCGCCTCGCCTGCCTCTCTCCCTCTCACCAATACCCCCTTGGCCCGACTATGTCGCTTCGCCGTCGGTTAGATTTACTGGAATGGGCAAAAACCAACGACCGGTTTCTTCTGGAAGATGATTACGACAGTGAATATCGCTACACCGGCAGGCCTATTTCATCGCTGCAGGGTTTGGATACTGATAACCGTGTTCTTTATGTTGGCTCCATGAGCAAGGTGATGTTTTCAGGGCTTAGAATTGGCTATCTAGTGGTTCCTGAAGACCTCGTGGATATCTTCTTGGCTTTGCGCCGTGATATTGACGGGCATTCACCGGCAGTTGCCGAAGCCGCCCTTGCAGAGTTTATCTCTGAAGGATATTTATCTGCGCATATCCGGCGTATGCGGCTGCTCTATCAAAGGCGCCAGGCTTGTTTACTGTCGCTACTATTGGAAAAATGCGGAGATTACTTAACCATTGATGCCCAAGAATGTGGCATGCATCTGGTCGCCTATTTGACACCCACTCTCTCCGATAAAAAAGTTGAAGCGGTGTGCCGAAAAAATGGGTTGCTCCTGCGAGCGCTTTCAAGCTTCTATGAAGGTGCGAACCTTCGAAATGCTTTGATTATTGGCTTCGCCGGAACGCCAGAGACAAAGATGCCTCAATTAGTAGATAAACTTGCCAAAATTTTAAAACAAGCTGGAGATGATAATGATGGTTAGACGGCTTTTAACACTTACCGTTCTGATGATTGCATTTTTAAATTCAGCTTCGGCGGCGCTATCAGATACTGCCCTCGCTATGCACGGCGGCGCAAAATATCAAAACAATTACCCGCATTTTGATTACACTGAACCCACAGCAGGTCAAGGGGGGCACTTAAGGCTTCCAGCCATCGGAACATTTAATAGCCTCAATCCATTTCTGGTGCGCGGACTTCCAGCCCAAGGCCTCCGCCTTGTATATCAATCTCTGCTCAGCCGCGCACAAGACGAGCCGTTCACTCTTTATGCAAATCTCGCAAGCCATTTTGATATTACGCCAGACCGCCGCTCAATCACCTATTATTTAGACAAACAGGCTCGGTTTTCAAATGGAGATCCACTGACTCCTCAGGATGTTTTATTCACTTACGAAACACTCCGCACAAAAGGGCGGCCAAATCACCGTCAATATTACGGGGAAGTTGAAAAAGCTGAAATCATTAGCCCAGAAGCCATCCGGTTTACCTTTACCGAAACCGCTGGCCGGGAACTGCCCCTTATCCTCAGTTTAATGCCCATCATGTCAAAAAAATACTTCACCGAGCATACCTTCAAAGAAACCAGTTTGGAGCCTCCTGTTGGGACTGGACCTTATCGGATTACATCGTTGGAGCCCGGCCGATATATTACCTACGAAAGGATACAAGATTATTGGGGGGAAGGTCGCCCACAATACGCTGGCCGGCATAATTTTCATAAAATCACCTTTGAATATTTTCGGGATCAAGACATCGCGTTTGAAGCATTACTAGCTGGAGAAGTTGATGTTTTCTTTGAAAGTGATCCGTCGAAATGGGCCAACAAAGAGCGTTTAGCGGATAAACCAATTATTAAAACAACCCTTGATTTTCAGCTACCAGCCCCCTTGCAAGCCCTCGCGTTTAATACACGAAAGCCCTATTTCGAAGATCTAGATGTCCGAAAGGCCATTGGCCTTGTTTATGATTTCAACTGGGTTAATAAAAACCTCCTACATGGTCTCTATAAAAGAACTGAAAGTTACTTTGACGGATCGATGCTTGCGGCAACAGGTTTGCCAAATGGAGCAGAGCTTGCACTGCTCCAGCCGTTTAAGGACGAGCTTCCATCAGATCTTTTTGATCATCCTTTCACCCTTTCCAAAACTGATGGTTCGGGCCGCAACCGCAAACAGCTTAAAGAGGCTAGAGCCCTTTTGAAGAAATCAGGATGGGTCGCATCAAGCGAAGGCCTTCGCCATAAAGACACCGGTGCAAACTTCAATTTTGAAATTCTGCTCGGTGATCGTCAATATTTGAAGTTGCTCTCTGCATTTCAAGCTAATCTCAAGAAACTGGGGATTAACGTCAATATGAGGGTGGTTGATAGCGCCAATTATCAGAACCGCATCAACAACTATGAATTTGACATGATCGTTGTGGAGTGGGGGCAAAGTCTGTCTCCCGGAAACGAACAGGCCTTTTATTGGAGTAGTACTGCGGGGACGACACCCGGAAGCCGGAACTATCCGGGCATAAACCTGAAATCCGTTGATTTCCTTGTTCATAAAATTGCGACTGCGATAACCCGAACTGACCTTGAAACAGCAACGCGTGCCCTTGATCGGATATTGCTTTGGAATAACTACTCAATTCCGCTGCAGCATACCAATCAACAATGGCTTTATCACTGGCCCCGTATTTCATTGCCCAAAGAAACCTCCTTTTATGGAACTTCATTAGATGTTTGGTGGGACGGAACAGTTGACGCGGCCCGTAAGAAAACGCAATAAATGATCTCTTAATATTTCCACAGTTGGATTATCTCTATGCTCGCATTGTTATCACCTGCTAAAAAACTGGACTTTGACCGGACAGATACGCCAGAAACTTATACAAATCTGGTGCTTCAAGCCGATACAGCGGAGCTTTTAACAACAGCTCGCAAGCAAACTGCCAATGATTTACAAAACCTAATGAAAATCAGTGATGATTTGAGCGAGTTAAACTACCAGCGCTTTCAAGCCATGACATTCCCGTTCACTCAAGAGAATGCGAAACAAGCAGGATTTGCCTTTAACGGTGATACCTATACTGGACTTGATATCACAACATTAAACGCCTCTGATCTTTCCTATGCCCAAGATCACGTGCGCATATTGTCAGGCTTATATGGTCTTGTTCGGCCATTGGATTTAATCCAGCCTTACCGCCTCGAAATGGGAACCCGCATGAAAAACACGCGCGGTGCAAACCTGTATGAATTTTGGGGAAGCAAACTTGCTGATGCTATTAATGATCAACTTGAATCCCACGCCAATAAAACCGTCATCAACGTAGCGTCAAACGAGTATTTTAAAGCTGTAAAGAAAAAGCAGCTTAACCACCCGGTTGTCACACCGGTTTTTAAGGAAATTAAGGGCGACGTTGCCAAGATGATTGGCTTTTCTGCAAAACGTGCTCGTGGCATGATGGCAAGATATATCAGCCAAAACCGCATTGATACGCCTGAGGGGATCAAAGATTTTAACTCAGCGGGTTACAGTTTTCAGCCATCCCATTCAAATGAAACTGAATATCATTTTTATAGAACCGTTAGCTAAAGCGAGCTTTATCTCGGTTTTTCCAGATCTCTGCCGCGCGGCTATCAAGTTCGTCTGTGGTGAGGTCCGGCATTTTCATTTTCAGTGCCACTGATAACGTCCCAATGATCCCAAACTCTGGCACAGGCAGATCAAGACGGCCTTCCCACATTTTCAGTAGCTGAGTGGGCGCCAAATCTTCCTCTCGCCATTTATAAGTATTGTCCGATGTCAGCGCGGGCCATGTGATCTCGCTGGCTTCGGTATCGTGCAAGACATCAATGCGGGCGGGTTTCATGGGATTACGCATAACCTCGCCTCCGCCGCCTTTAAATATCATGGCATTTTTCTGGCCGAGCAGCTTCGCCGTTTGTAAATGGCTATCTTTGTAAGGCGGATGAAAAACGCCCTGCATTTGGCAATCGGCGTCCATTGGATTAAGAGCCCGCGCGAACGTGTTCACTGCCGTGCGCACACCTAGTAATGGCCGTAAATCAAATAATTTCTGCAACGGATTACAAAAATGCTCCAATCCAACATAAACGAGGTTCTCGCTTTGTAGGAGTTTGCCCGCCTCTTGTAACGAGGTGGCTTGAGAGATCCCAAAAACATCGAGTGCAGGCCGCGTGGGTGCAAAGCCCTCTAAATTTCCTTCAATGCCATGCATCAAGATTTTATAGCCCTGATCAGCAAGCAAAATAGCAGCGAGAATAAACCAAGGTTGTTGACGATGCCGATCTGCGTAAGATGGCCAATCGTAATCAGGACGTGTTTCCGGCAGTTCACTTTGAAAGGACTTCTTTGCGGCGGCAGTCATCCCCGCGAACTCAGGGCCGCTTTCGCCTTTTCGCCGCAGCAGTAGCAAAAAAGCACCCAGTTGTAACGGATCAACCTGATCGTTCAAGATCATATCCATAGCGTCCCGCGCTTCATCAAAAGTGAGATCGCGCCACATATTTGGGCCCTTACCGATGGCCTTAACATATTGTGCAAATGGATGATCTATTGTCATAATTTTCTAATCCGCAGAAACTTTCAAGATCACAGGTTTAGGGAATATTATTCCGCTTCGCAAGCATCCGTTACCGAAACCGTTCCAACAACCGTTTCAAATATTGCTTTTCGAGCGTAGGTCTATTGGGGTCAGCCAAGCGGCGCCTGACCTCCTCCATAATCATTTTCGGTGTTGATTTACTAATCAAGTCGTGGTCTGAATTTTGAAGGGCCTTTCCATTACTTTGAGACAAGGGTCTGCCCAATGGATCTCTATCCACATCAGACCCGAATTGCCCCATACCTTGGCCCGACTGCCCTTGCATAAACTGCTGCACAATATTTTGAGATCCTTGACGAAGCTGCTCCATCACTTGCTTTTGAAAGGCTTCTGCGGCTTTGGGCTGCTGAAGCTCAAGGGCTTGTCGTGCCGCATTCATTGCCCGTTCTGCCTTGCCAAAACTGTCAGGAATAGTATCGCCCAAGCCAAGCTCCCCCATTATATCCCCCAGCATTTGACGAAGCGCTTCCTGCTGGGCACTCAAGCCCCTAAAAACCTTGCCATCATTTTTATCAGATGTTTTCCCGCTCGGCTCCAGCCGCTGGGATGACTTCAGGGTCTCATCCATAAGCTGTTGCTGGCCGCCCATCACTTTATCCAAATCATCCAACAACTTTTGACCTGCCGTTTGCTCCGCCGAGGGGGCAGCGTTTGCGGCTTGCAAGTTCTCCATGATGTCTTGGAGTTGACGCAACAAGTCACGTGCCTCCGCACGGGCTCCGGATCTAGCCAGCTCATCTAGTTTATCTAGTAAATTATTCAAATCTTCTGATTGTAACTGTTGACCATTGGTGATTGAGGGCAATTGATCTTGTGGCTTGCTTTGTTCTTTTGAAAGCTCCGCCAAGAATTCCTGCATGGCATCCTTTAAATTCTCCACAAGCCGTTTAATCTCTGCGTCTTCTGCGCCGTTATTCAGAGCCTCCATCAGCGCATTTTCCGCAGCTCGTAACGCCCGTTCGGCATTCACTAAATCTCCATCTTCCAGCCGAAGTGCAGCCTGCCACAGCAGCTCCGACACTTCTTCAACGCGCGTATTTAGCATATCAGAAAGCAAGATGGCCCTACTTGCAGAAACATATAGGTGGACGGTCCAATCATCATCCAATCCTCGGGGGAGAGACGACAGTGCATTCAGAACACTGGCCACACCCAGTTTATTTCGATCTGGATCCGCCACAAGGGTCTTGCGCTCCCCAATCAACACACGTGCGACTGGATGCGCGAATATTCTCTCTGGTAACGTTAGTCTAATGACTTTAGATAAACCCACTTGTCCCATCTCGTCAGTGGCTTGTATTTGCAACTCCACGGGCAAGCCAGCCCACATATGATCTGTTAAATCATGGTAACTTTTGCTTTCGCTCTTTTTGGCCCCTTGAATAAATGGCAGCTTTAAAGCCAATTGGCTCTCGGTATTATTCCTGGAAATTCGGGCCGTGAGACTATCAATTCCATAGTCATCATGAGAGGCCGCAGTCAATTGCAACGCCTTTCGGTCTGTGACGAGGGGAAGGTCCTGCATATTTACGATGGGAGGTAAATCCGGAATGATTTGTAAATCCCAAACAGCAACGGCTTCACTGTCTTTGATTAGGCGCCAAAGTCCACCGGACAGCGCTGTAATTTCAGCGCTAAAGTTTGACTTATCCAAACTCGAAAACTCATAAACGTCAGGGCCGTTCGTTAGAACGGGAGGGTCTTCATTGCCACCACTAACCCGAACAATCAAACTACTGCCAGCTGGCACTTTAAAGACTTCTTTTTTACGGATTTCCCCTTGGTTCTCACGGGTGATCAAAAGCCGCGGCGGTAATCCCGTGTATTCGGGAGGGGATACCCAAACATCTGCTTGCACAGGTTCCAACGGCTCGAATATTTCGAAAATAAATGCTGATTTAAGCTTATCTGAAAGCCCACCGCCGCCTAAAATCACACTGGTTAATATTAGCAGTAGAACAGCAGGTCTGAGCGAGAAAAAATCACCATTGCCCAATGTTAAGTCTGGCCAAAACGCTTTAACTTTTAAGAGCGCTTGCTTTTGTTGTTGTTGATGATGTTCCCAAAGTTCGCGTGAAGTTTCATTCTCATGTAACTGGCTGCTGATTTCGGCGTCCATAGATCGCAAAGGCCGATGGGAAAGGTTATTTTTTTGTTCCAAATTTTTGAGAATTTCATTGATCTGTGGCCAATGGAAAACACGGGAAAAATGCACTAGTCCAGCCACAAGACCCAAAAGTAGCAAGATCAGAAAGACAATATGAAGAGCTGTCCCAGACCACTGCCAGAACCCAAATGCGGTAATGCTCAGAAAAACACCGATCACCCAAAATAGGGGAGCGCTCGCATTCCAGCTGCGCTCCAGAACAAGGGTGTATTTCGCCAAAAAATGTTGGCGTTTTAGACGGGCTTCCAGCTTTTTATTGCGTTTCTCCATACATCCTCAAAATTTCAAGGTGTTGGGTAACACTAAATGTTAGTCGTCATCCAACCAGCTTGGAACTGTATCCAAATCCAAAATCGCCTCTAAGCTTGGGCGCTCCCGGACAATCGCATATTGATCCCCATTTACCAGAACTTCTGGCACAAGAGGCCGTGTATTATATGTCGACGCCATAACGGCGCCATACGCTCCAGCGCTTCTAAACGCCACGAGATCTCCGGGATCCACTCGTGGTAAATCTCTTGCTTTTGCGAAAGTATCGCCGGTCTCACAAACTGGGCCAACAACGTCAGCAGGTTCGATCACCGTATCAGCAGATGGCTCTTTTATTGTGTCAATATGATGATAACCATCATACATCGCAGGACGAATGAGGTCATTCATCGCCGCATCCAGAATAACAAATTTACGCTCAGCGCCTTCTTTCACGTAAATGACTTCAGAGACAAGAACACCCGCATTCCCGACAATTAGGCGTCCCGGTTCAAATATCAACTGAACACCCATATTGCCCATAGCGTTCAAAGCAACATTCCCATAAGACGTTGGGGTCGGCGGAATTGTGCCGTCATAAGGAATTCCGAGCCCACCGCCCAGATCCACTTGCGTAATATTATGACCTTCACGTCGCAACTGAAGCACTAATTCACGGACCCGCTGAAACGCATTATCAAAAGGCTCCAAATCGGTTAATTGTGATCCGATATGAACATCAACACCTTGAATTTCAATTCCAGGAAGTTTGGCTGCGTCGGCATAAATGCGCGAGACATCTTGCCACGGCACACCGAACTTATTTTCAGCTTTTCCCGTTGAGATTTTGGCATGTGTTTTTGCATCCACATCCGGATTTACGCGAAAGGCAATTTTCGCGGTTTTTCCCATACGGGTCGCCACTTCGGACAAAACCTTAGCTTCTGGCTCTGACTCCACATTGAATTGGTGTATGCCAACGTTAAGGCCAAACTCCATCTCCCAAGGTCGTTTCCCAACACCGGAAAACACGATTTTGGATGGTGGGATTCCAGCTTCTAGAGCGCGCCGAAGCTCGCCTTCAGAAACCACATCAGCACCAGCGCCAAGACGCGCGAGTGTTTTGATTACCGCAAGATTTGAATTGGCCTTAACGGCGTAACAGACAAGCGAGTTCACGCCCTCGAAAGCCCCGGAAAAGACTTTATAATGGCGCTCTAAAGTCGCTGTAGAATAACAATAGAAGGGAGTTCCCACTTCTTCAGCTATTTTTGCAAGCGGCAAGTCTTCGGCATATAATTCACCGTTTTTATAACTGAAATGATCCATTACTCGAAATCCTGCTTATCCGCTCGTTTTTACTGTTTTATTCTGTTCGCTGTTTTTGTGATAAACGGGGTCACCTTTTTTACCGCACGCCGATAACCCGCCGGCTAGCAGCGTAAATAGTATCAAAGAAAGACCCAATTTTTTCATCACTTATTCTCCAGCCAACCGTTGTTTCCAAGATGCGACTTGCGCCCGGACATTGGACGGCGCCGTTCCGCCATAACTCACCCGACTTGCAACAGAGTTATCAACACCCAGAACTTCAAAAACTTCGTCCGTAATGCTGCTCTCAACCGTCTGCATATCTGCAAGGGTTAAATCTTCCAAACCACAGTCTTTTGTTTCTGCCAATTTAACAAGAGATCCCGTCACATGATGGGCATTTCTAAACGGCATATCTAATCTGCGAACCAACCAATCAGCAAGATCAGTTGCCGTTGTGAAGCCTGCACCAGATGCATTTTTCATCACAACCCGGTTTACGCTAATGTCGCTAATCATTCCGCTCATTGCTGCAAGGCAGAGCTGTAAATTGTCCGCAGCATCAAACACAGGTTCTTTATCTTCCTGCATGTCCTTGCCGTAAGTCATGGGCAGGCCTTTCATCATCATCAAAAGACAAGTGAAAGCGCCTGCACTTCGGCCGGCTTTACCGCGAATAAGTTCCGCAGCGTCTGGATTTTTCTTTTGCGGCATAATCGATGAGCCGGTTGAGAAACTGTCTGAGCATTCCACAAAACGAAATTGTGCACTGGACCAGATCACAATTTCTTCGGCAAGACGGGATAAATGCATTGAACAAATTGAGGCAACGCTCAAAAACTCCAGTGCGAAATCTCTGTCAGACACACCGTCCAGTGAATTTGCTGTTGGACGATCGAAACCAAGTTCTTTGGCTGTCATCTCGCGGTCGATAGGAAAAGACGTTCCGGCAAGCGCAGCTGATCCCAGCGGACATTCGTTCAAACGGGCGCGCGCATCTTTAAGCCGTGCCCGGTCGCGAGAAAACATTTCCAAATATGCCAGCATATGATGACCGAAGGTCACCGGTTGGGCAGCTTGCAAGTGCGTAAAGCCCGGCATAACCGTATCCGCTTCAGCGTCGGCTTGTCCTAACAATGCTTCTTGAAGGGCTTTTAGCTCGCCGTCCAGATGGTCCATGGTATCACGAACCCAGAGGCGCATGTCTGTTGCCACTTGGTCATTCCGCGAACGTCCTGTGTGCAATCGGCCAGCAGGGTCGCCGATGAGCTCCCGAAGACGCGCCTCCACATGCATATGGATATCTTCCAATGCAGGGTCGGTTTTGAAGTTTCCAGCTTCGATCTCACGAAGAATTGTTTGCAATCCCTCCTGAATTTTCTCGCCATCTTCTCTAGATATTATACCCTGATCCATCAACATACTTGAATGAGCCATGGATCCGGTAATATCTTGTCTGTAGAGCCGACGATCGAAATCAATGGAGGCGTTGATCCGTTCCATAATCTCTGCGGGGCCTTTGGCAAATCTGCCACCCCAAAGCTCATTTGCGCTCATGTCTTGGGCTCTCTTTATTACTATTGGACTAAATGACAATGAAAACCAAAAATTTCCGTTCAGTTTTCTTCAGTGTATTGCTTACATTTACAAGCCTTGGGGTAACAACTTCAACCGCTTTCTCTCAAAATTTGAACGATCTTCGGGTTGGAGAGATGAAAAATGTCGTTATCCACGAAAACGCAAAGCCTCTTGCTGACTTCTCATTTAAGGATGTAGAGGGGAAAACCCACCAAATATCAGATTTCAAAGGAAAAGTTGTCCTTGTTAATTTCTGGGCGACTTGGTGTGGTCCTTGCCGAGAAGAAATGCCGTCCATCGACCGTCTGCAAGGAGAAATGGCGTCAGATAACTTCACGGTTTTGGCGATTAGTCAGGATTTACAAGGAATCGAGCGAGTTAAAAAATTCCTGAACAGCTTGGATATCAAAAATTTAGCGGCGCTAAATGATAAAACCGTCAAGTCTGGCCGAGCCGCAGGTGTCTTTGGTCTTCCCGCTACTTTGCTGCTAAATAGAAATGGTCTTGAAATTGCTAGACTAGTAGGCCCTGCAGAATGGGATACGGATGAAGCCAAGAGACTAATTCAGACTGTAATTGATGGTAAATGAATGATCTCACTTATGAATTGAGGAACTTTTCGTTGCGCTCTTTCATGGATTTCATTTCCCGCTCGAACTTTTCTTTAGCCGCCAGATCTTGAGCGCTTTCAGGTTTTTTGTTTTTATGAACGGAAGCCACATAAAGCCTGACCAAGCGCTCAATTAGCAAACTGCTGAAGAAAAAGAAAATCCCTTTTGTAGCGGTCAGCATCATCAAATCTGCTGCCAGCCCAAAATCATTACTTTTGTATCCAATGCCAAAATCAAAAGCCAATAAAGCGAGCAGGCCGCCGAACCCGATTAATCCAGTGATTATTCTTCGTTTTTCAACGGACCATGGAAAGATGATTAAGCTGATAAAAATGGCAGCATTTAAAACAGATGCCCAGATTTCAGGATTAAAACTCATGTTCTACTTTCCCCATTTAGGCTTCAAGGGTGGCTAAGGCGACCTCAACCATGGGGCGCAAGCTGGCTTCGTCTTGGCGAACTTTCCCCAGAACCCGAACTCCTTGCATCACGCCGACGAAAAAAGCCGCCAGATCAGCGGCACTGCGTTTTAAGGGAATTTCCCCCGCATCTTGGCCGCGTCCGATTAGCCTTTTGAGATCATCTTCTAAAACGTCGTAATAGTCACGTAACCGTTCCGCGCATTTTTCATCATATGATGAGCGCTCAACCGTGGTGTTTGTGACAAAGCACCCTCGGTTTTCAGGATCGCCCAATACCCGGTACATAAATCCGAAAAGAAAATCATTCAGAATTTCAACTGAGTTCCCCTCACCCTGTAGGGTGGTGCCACGGCTCAGCGCACCTGTTGTATATTGATCAAGGGCTGAGAGAAAAAGCTTATGCTTATCGCCAAAAGTATCGTAAAGACTGCCCCGATTAATGCCCATACAATCCACAAGATCTTGGATAGAAGTTGCTTCATATCCACGCGCCCAAAACGCGCCCATGGCTTTCTTAAGTGCGTCTTCGCGATTAAAACATTTTGTTCTTGGCATTCGACATCCTAGACAATCTGCATACTGCAGACCTAATACTTAGCCTTTCAGGGTTTCTCTGACAAGGCCTTCAAGCCTATTTTATATGTGGGAAAGGTTAAGGACACGCCAAGTTCGTTTTTTATTCTGTTGTTACTGACCCGCTTATTATCAGAATAGAAACTCCGTGCCATAGGACTTAAATCTGCGGTTTGGAAATCCTCTAGCGGCGGCGGTGCAATTCCCAACAGTTCTGCGGCATAACTCACCACGTCCTCAGGAGGCGCAGCCATGTCATCGGAGACATTATAAATCCGACCTGAATGTGGAGCAGCCATTGAAGCAGATAGTATTTTTGCTAAATCCCCCACATGGATGCGGGAAAACACATGGTTCTTTTTTACAATTCGGTGAGCTTTACCTTTTTGCAAAGAAACCATCTGATTTCGTCCGGGACCGTATATGCCCGGAAGCCTGAAGATATGAAGCGGCAAACCATATTGTTTTGCCGCAGACCACCACTGGGCTTCCGCATCGACCCGGCGCTTACCGCGAGGACCGGAAGGGTTAAGTGGTGTTTCTTCAGTTGCCGTTGCCCCCTGCAAATCACCATAAACACCTGTGGTCGACAAATAGCCCACCCATTTTAAGTTTTTAAAGTGGGACAATTTTTCAGCCATGATATGGCAAACACAGTCGCCGGCACTTCCCGGTGGGATCGACACGAGGACATGGGTAACTGTTTCAGCCATGTCAGACAAACCACACGGCTCAGACACGCCATCGAAGCGGACCATATCTACGTTTGGCAGCAGTCTCCCTGCGGAAACGTCACTACGGGTAGTACCAAGGACAGAAATTTCTGGGTTTTGCCGAGCGACCTCAGTTGCGGTAAAGCCGAAACCAAAACACAGGAGTTGGATAGACGAGTGGTCAAGTACTGACATTCAGCCCCCTATTCTGACGTACGGCTTAAAGTCACTGTGGCAGATATCACGTGTTTTCTTGAAACTGGCATTTGAGCTGAAGATGCTTGACCGCCGCTCGAACTCACTGACATTTCCTGAACAGCCATATTTTTTGACCGCACCTGCTGCATTGGCCGCGGAAAACCACCGCCGTTATTCAGAAAATTTACAGATTTCACGTGATATTTCGCACCCGAAATAACTTTACTCAATCGGTCAGCCTCCAGTGCAGCATCCGCATATATTTTGGCTCTAAGATCAGTCATCAAGCTGTTGGTTTCCACCAATGTAGGCGAGAAATCCACATGACCAACGCTCACTTTAAAGCCACCGCGACTTGCCGTCGCTGCCCGGTCCCGCAGAGCCGGTATAGCTTCTTCAGAGACACGTGCTTTTGCAGATACATACCAGCGGTTTAAGCCCGTATTATCTTTATTCACCCGTGTTGATGTTATGTACCAACCCGCAATTGGTGCCAGTTTTTCCAGCGATGCTTTGATCTGCGTTTTAAGTTCAGAAGCTGTTTCTTTTTGCTGCGTAATATTAAAAAATACATCCACATTGGCGGAGCGGGTTGTCACCCATCCCTCCTGCTGTAAAGACAACATCACAGTATCTTGCGGGATCGATAGTGGCTCCGCAGATACTGCTGGGATAACAGCAAGAAAACTCAAGCCTGCAAGTGCAAGACGTTTCATGGGGGTTCCTCCAATTAATTTCGTTGCATCATATATCAGATTGAATTTGGACCGTTTTAAGGCATATCGCTGAACTTGTCTTCGATGGTCAAAATCTTGACGCATTCTGGCCTACAATGCAAAATCTCAGATTGATATAGCCGGAGCACGCTCTGCAATTTATAAACTTATACAGGTTTCACTGACGAAAAGGCAAAAAGTGAATGTTAAATTCTGGCGGATTTCCGTGGCAAAAAACGCTTTTTATAAGTCTATTTGCATTTGTCTTATCTGATGCGGGCGATGCCCTATCTCGGGACGAAGGCAAAGAATATAAAGCCTGCATCAAACTCACAAAACGCGAACCTGAATTTGCTTTTGAATCTGCGCTCAGTTGGCGTGACCAAGGCGGCGGAATTCCAGCCCGTCACTGCGCCGCACTTGCGCTTGTTGGCATGAAGAAATACCATTTGGCAGCCCCTCGCCTTGAAGCTATTGCTGAAGAAATGCGCAAAGCCGGCATGGAGTTTGTTGTCCCCATGCTAAGTCAGGCTGCAAACACATGGTTGCTTGCTGAAAATTATAGCCGCGCCAATGCTGTGGCCAGCGCTGCCCTTGAGCTTGAACCTGACAACATCGATATCCTCATGGATCGAAGTCATATTCTAGCAGGTGCCAAAAATTACCAAGAAGCCTTTAATGATCTCGATTTGGTTTTAAGACTTGATCCAACACGTTTCGAAGCATTGGCCTACCGTGCGGCCGCTTGGCGTCAACTGGGCAATAATGAACGGGCTATGGAAGATGTGGATCTGGCTCTCTCCCTACAGCCTAATTTTTTGGATGCGCTCATTGAACGCGGGATTTTATTTAGGCTGGATGGAAATATAGAAGACGCCAAAAAGGATTGGATGAAGGTACTGGAATTATCCCCCAATACGCCCGCCGCCGATACGGCGCAAAAGAACATCGAAAAATTGGAATTTAAAAACTAAACCCGTGAACAAAGGAAATCGTTGCCACATAATAAGGACAACGATTTCCACCGTTGAAGACAGG
>Ga0209826_1001010_pt1 | contig 20008 bp, 15 predicted proteins | sample GOMGulsemesocosm_5_FD_184637 | JGI IMG/M metagenome (GOLD analysis project Ga0209826, IMG submission 184637) | Methane-oxidizing microbial communities from mesocosms in the Gulf of Mexico - GOM15C Gulf of Mexico (SPAdes) (version 2) | ecosystem: Environmental > Aquatic > Marine > Cold seeps... | reverse complement strand
TTTAGCTAATAGGCCTAATATAGGATCGGAAGGCTGTGCTTTTAAGCTAGCAAACATGACTGAAATTTACCTTATATTTAAGGGATTCAATTTTGTGAATGAAACCCTGTTAATTGAAAGAAACAGTGATAGGCAAGCATAGCCCAAAAGGGCAGCAAGATTAAGCGTTTTTACGCACAATTTAGGCTAATCTTTACTGATGCGTTAAGTTAGGTATAAAATTAAAAATTATTTGTGAGTTAGGCGATAAATTAGATTTTTGTTAAATACTTAGCTCTTTTTTCCCAAAGAAAATCCATTTGTTGAGCTGTTTGGCTTAAATCTTTAATAGGGTAAGTTACTGTTGGTTTATGGTTTTCTAATGAGTTTAATAAAGCAATAAGACTCGTGCCAACTGCCTTTGCTAAGTTAACAGGTACAGCATTACCAATTTGCTTATATTGGCTTGTTAAAGAACCGCTAAAAAGCCATGTGTCAGGGAACGTTTGTACACGTGCATATTCTCTAACGGTAAGTGCTCTAGTATGATCGGGGTGGCAACGCTCTGTTTGCTTTTGAGCTGGCGAGCAAGTGAGTGTTAAGCTTGGCTCATGCCAGCTTAATCGACGAGCCATTCCTGTTTTTCCTCCTCCTAAAAAGTAACTTTTTTTCATATATTCACGTTGAATGTTATCGGGTAAATCTCGCCAATACCCACCAGGAGGTACAAGTTCTAAAATTTCTTTTTTTCTTTGAGGATATGTCTGACCTTTAGACTCAGGCACATCACAATTGAATAGCTCTCCTGCTTTTAAAGCATCATTTAAAGTCATTACTCGTTTATATTTTGATGGCCATTTGAAATTAAAGTTATCTGCCAGATCATTGCGGATTCCGATTAAAAATAAACGCTCACGTTTTTGAGGTACACGGTAGTATATGGCTTTTAATACCTCAGGTTCAATTAAGGTATAACCAATTTCTTTAATTTTATGTTTAATAGTCTCAATGGTTCTACCATTTTCATGGTTTAGCAAACCACGCACATTTTCGGCTAAAAATACGCGAGGGCGAACTTCTTCTATTGCTCTAGCAAATTCAAAAAAAAGTGTACCTCGGGTATCACCAAAACCTTGTTTATTACCAGCATAAGAAAAGGCTTGGCAAGGAAACCCACCAGAAAGAAAGTCTATTTTATCTTTAAAATGCGAAAAATCTAAACCAGTCACATCACCAATAGTTATATTCCAATCAGGACGATTTAACTTTAAGGTATTACCAGCATGCTTATCCATTTCATTTAATAAGGCGACTTTAAAGCCTGCTTGCTCTAAACCTAAAGCAAGGCCACCAGCGCCAGCAAAAAGTTCAATAGAAGTATAATCTCTACGTGCTTTTATCTGTTGTTCTTGCTCCCATGTGCTATTTTTAAATTGTTTAAAAATATCTAAGTGCTGTAAAAGCTCATCTGTATAATAGATTTCTTTGCCATTGCGTATAGGTACCAACTTCCCCGACTTTTCCCAACCAGCAACAATAGCTTGTGAAACGCCAAGACTATTTGAAACTTGAGTAATGCTATATTTATTCATATTCATAACGTTAATTCAGAAAATCCTTGATACTTTTTAAATGAAAGTAGATAGATACTTTTCAATAAATCAGGTGAAATATCTTGTAGTTCAGTAAATACACTTCCCTCTATTGCTCCCATGTCAGCAGATGAGATTACATCATCAATAACATTTGGAAGTACTTGGCAAAGCTCTTTAAAAGCATTTTCTACTCCCGTAACTAATTGATAAAATTTATCCACAGAGATTCGCCTAATTCTTTTATTAGATAATTGCTCACCATCTAAACTTACTTTCCAAGTAATATCTTGGCTATTTTTAGCAATAACTTCTACCAAGTAACAAATAGCCTCATCGTTGCGCAATATTTTATCTTGCATTTTCATGTAAGTTTTTTGTGCGGCGGCAGAGTTCATTGTATTGTGTTTATTTTTCATTTCTATAAATAAATGACTCTCTTTATTGATTACATCGTAACCTTTATCAGGAACCTCCCAGTCATCACCTAAATATTTAAAAATATTTTGATGAAAATAACCAATATGGTTAGTATTAGATTTATCTATTTGCCTGAGTGATTCAGTTTCGATGATTTCTTCTAAGCTTTTGCCATAAATCTTAGAATCAAAAGTAAGCTTTATTGGGTCAATCAAGTTTTTATTGAATTCTTTTAAGTTTATTTTAAAACGATATTTCTCAATTGTTTCTTTAACATGGCAAAATAAATCTTCATTACTTATAAAAGATAATCCATAGTCTTTAGTCATTCGATGTCTACTCATATTTGCCTTGAACTTAATACTTAAATTCAAGGTATTAAAAATTATTTGTTAATGCGGCAATCAAACCAATAATACCACCAAAAACACCCCCCCAAACGACTAACCAACCAAGATGTTTTTTGATCATTGCTTGAATAATTTCTTTTACTAATTGAGGTGTTAACTCGTTTAGACGCTTTTCAATAATATCACTGACTTTTTCTTGCATATTGGCAATCATATTGGGTTGCTCTAACTCTTCTCGCAGTAAGCTATTGAATTGTTCACTTTGTGTTATTTCTTGAATCGATACCTTCATCTTTTTAATAAAGGGTTCTTTCATCGGCTGTATTGCTTCATTACCGCCTACCATGGCCAACATAGGTCCAAAAGACGATTCTTCAATAACAGCCACTAAGCTATTAAAAGCGGGTATTAAATCAACTTTTTCAATAACGGGCGATAAATCAATACTGCTAGCGGCGCCAGAGCCGGTTGATAAAAACCGGTCGATATTTTCTTTGGTGAAAAATTGCTCCATCATCATTTTACGAATGGCCGTTTTGAAATCTTCAAAACGAGCAGGAATCACGCCTGAACCATAAAGAAATGGTATTTTTTCAAATAACATATATATTGCTAGCCAATTAGTTATCGCGCCAGATAAGGCGAACAAGCCAATTGTATATACAACATGGTTATTTAGAATGAAACCTAACAAGGTACATGCTAAGGCAATAAAGTTAGTGGTTAGGCTTTTGTTCACTGATAACTCCGTGATTGAGCGATGAATTTAAAGAAGCGCTATGATAGCATTGAATTTACGTTGCTAAAACGATGATCATATTTATCCGAATTGAGGGATTTATTCAATGTTTAAAAAATTAGTTGTTCTGTTTTCTTTTGCTTGTATTAGCGCCTGTGATGCTGGTAATGCTTCAGATCAGCAGTGGCGAGCTTTAGAGCTTAACAATACGGTATTGTTAAGCTTGCCACACGGTAAGGTAGTGATTGAATTAGCACCGCAGTTCTCGCCTAAACATGTTGAAAAGTTTTCAAGATTAGTGAAAAAATCTTTTTATGATAACACCAAGTTTTATCGGGTTATTGATGGTTTTGTTGCTCAAGCAGGGCCAAAAAATGGCGGTGAAAAAGATCAGTCTGTTGCTACTATCGCAATAGAAGGGCAGTTTACAACGGATAAAAGTTGGTCTTTTACTCAAGTTCAAGCGAATGATTTATTTGCAGAAAAAACAGGTTTTAAAAATGGCTTTGCTTTAGCAAGTGATAATAGTAAATCGGCTTGGTTAACTCATTGTCCTGGCACATTAGCCATGGCACGTGGTAGTGAATCCGACTCAGCATCAAGTCATTTTTATTTTGTTATAGGGCAAGCGCCTCGTTATTTAGATAAAGTGATGACTATTTTTGGCCGTGTAGTTTATGGCATGGAACACATTCAGGCAATACAGCGTACTTCGGTTGTTGAAGGTGAATATGCAGTAGATAGTCGAGATCATACGCCGATTGTTAGTATGAAATTAATGGTTGATGTGCCAGTAAAAGAACGAATTATTATTGAAGTTGAAAATACAGAATCAACCGCATTTGCTGAGCGATTAGTACGAAGTCGCGCACGTGAAAATAAATTTTTCTATCAAAAACCACCACCAGTACTTGATGTTTGCCAAGTGCCAATAAGAAGTCGTTTAATAAAATCACAGGGTTAATCAAGCGTGAAAACTAATCTAATTACTCGTGAAGGTTATGAGCTGTTGCAAAAAGAGCTGACACATTTATGGAAAGTGGAACGACCTGAAACCACTAAAAAAGTGTCTTGGGCGGCAAGTCTAGGTGATCGTAGTGAAAATGCGGATTACCAATATAATAAAAAGCGTCTTCGAGAAATAGATCGCCGTGTTCGCTATTTATCTAAACGTTTAGAAAATATAAAAGTCATTGATTATAACCCTCAGCAAGCGGGTAAAGTGTTTTTTGGTGCTTGGGTGGAAATTGAAAATGATGATGGCGAACAGCTAAAATTTAAGATAGTTGGCCCAGATGAAATTTTTGGTCGAAATGACTATATTTCTATTGATTCGCCTATGGCTCGTGCTTTACTTAAAAAAGAAATTGATGATGAAGCAGTGGTAAGTACGCCTTCAGGCGAAAAGTATTGGACAGTGCTTAGTATTAACTATCAAACTTAATACGTTTTTATGTTCATTTCTACTAAAGTGCCATTGTAAAAACCAACCAAAACCAGCCATTATTTGCATAAATAGTTTTAGGGAAATCATTTATGCAAATTATAAAACGATTAATAGCGTCTTTCTTTACTTTATCTATTAGCTTTGCAGCTTTGGCTAACTTTACGGAACTTCAAAAGTTTGGCGATAATCCAGGTAATCTTGAAGCAACTTATTTCACTTCACAAAAACAGTCTAAAGCACTTGTTGTGTTATTACATGGGTGTGCTCAGCACGGCAATGAACTTGCGCAACAAAGTGGATTATTAGGATTAGCCAAAGAATATGGCTTTGCTTTACTCATACCTCAGCAAAGTTTAATGAATAATATTAAACGTTGTTTTAATTGGTATTCAGACGATGATTACACTAAAGATAAAGGTGAAAGCCTGTCAATTAAAAATATGATCATCACAGTTCAAAAACAGCTAGTTGCTGACAATGTTTATATTATCGGACTTTCTGGTGGTGGAGCTATGGCCAGTAATATGTTGGTGAATTATCCCAATTTATTTAAAGCAGGTGCTGTTATTGCGGGTATCCCTTTTCCTTGTGCTGAAGGCTTAATTACGGGTATTTCTTGTATGAAAAATGGTCCATCTCAAACTGTAAATGAATTAGTTGCACTCACAAAAAAACTTAATCCACAACAAAATAGCTGGCCTAAGTTGTCTGTGTGGACAGGAACGAGTGATGATATTGTTGCCCCATTAAACTCATCAATACATGCGCAGCAGTGGGCGCAGTTATTACGCATAACGACTAAACCTATAATAGATAAGCAACAAGGGTATACCATCACTCGTTGGCATAATTCGGTTAAAAAAGTGCAAGTTGAACTAGTTGAAATGACAGGGCTTGGTCACGGTATCATGGTCAATCCAAATGTTGAAAATGGCGGTGAAGAGTCAGATTATTTATTAGCTGCTCCCCTTAGTACAGCAAGGCATGTAATTGATTTTTGGCAATTACAAAGGTGATTTTAAGTTATTCATTTAAAAACAATTGGTTACGCATGGCACCATAGTGCTAATTATTTTTACAAATGAATCATATACAGTGTTATTAGTTAGCAAAGCAGCTTCACTAACAAATATAAATGCACTAACACTAAACAATTATTATTAAGGGTTCTCCATGAAACATCACAACCAACATAAGAGTAATAGAAGTTATCTAGCTTTAGCAATTGCTACCGCATTAAGTAGTAATATAGCACTCGCTGAAGAAATAACAGATACCTCACCAGCAGTTAAAGATACGGGTTTAGAGCGTATTGAAGTGACTGCTCGTAAATCACTAGAAACACTTCAGTCTGTACCTGTTGCCGTTACTTCTATTGGTTCTGAGCAATTGGATCAAGGTGGTATCAGTGTTATGACTGAAATCCAGCAATTTTCTCCTAATACAACCTTGCAAAATAGCCGTGGTACTAACGCTACTTTAACGGCTTTTATTCGTGGTGTTGGTCAAGAAGATCCTTTGTGGGGTTATGAACCTGGCGTTGGTATTTATGTTGATGATGTTTATCTTGCTCGTCCACAGGGTGCGGTACTTGATATTATTGATGTTGAGCGTATTGAAGTATTACGTGGCCCACAAGGCACCTTATACGGTAAAAATAGTATTGGTGGAGCCATTAAGTACGTGACTAAAAAAATGTCAGGCGATCTAGAGTTTGATTTAAAAGCAACGCTTGGTAATTATAATCGTCAAGATTACAAAGTTGCGGGTAAAATTCCTGTCATAGATGACAAGCTTTATGTTGGTTTTGCGTTAGCAAGTTTAACACGTGATGGTTTTGGCGATTTTATTGACACGTCTTTAGTTGGCCAAGATAAGGAAAACTATAATAAAGATGTCTTTGCTGGTCGTATTACCGTGGAGTTTGAACCAACAGACGATTTATTCTTTCGTTTTAATTATGATCAAACGAACGATGACTCAAATGCTAAAGGTGGTCATCGTTTAATCGACGGTAGTTTTGAACCTATTAGTGGCGCAGTGCAAGATAATGTTTATGATTCTTATAGTAGTTTACCTACTTGGAATGAAGCTGAAAATAGTGGTTGGAGCTTAACGGCGGAATATTACATTAATGATTCGTGGTCTTTTAAATCAGTAACGGCTGCGCGTGAAAATGATTCAAGGACTAATATAGATTTTGATAATACGTTATTACAAACTTTTGATGTGCCAGCAATATATGATGACGAACAATTTAGTCAAGAATTTCAGTTAAATTATAGCGGTGAAAATTTAACCATGGTGTCAGGTTTGTATTATTATGACGGTGAGTCATGTGGTCATTATGATGCTATATTTGTTGGTTTTGGTGGTACTACAGAGCAAAGCGGTTGTAATAATTCTGAAAGCTATGCGCTCTATACGCAAGGTTCATATAATGTGACTGAGGCGTTATCCTTTACGGTAGGCGCCCGTTATACTGAAGAAGAAAAAGATGCAAGTGTCTTTTATAATTTCTTTCTAGGAGTTGTATACCCTAATTCAGATTGGATTTCTGGCTATGTTCGTCCTGATTTAACAAAAACGCAGGTGTTAAATGGCAATGAAACTTGGTCTCGATTTACCCCTAAATTAGGGGTTGAATATCAAGTTGATGAAGACATGATGGTATTTGCTAGCTACTCTCAAGGCTTTAAATCAGGTACCTTTAATCCGCGCGCTTCATCTGATGAACCAGCAGTTAACCCTGAAATTGTTGATTCAATTGAATTAGGTATCAAAAGTGAATGGTTTGATAAATTACGTGTTAACGGTACAATTTTTGCGCTTGAGCATAAAGATCGTCAATACAAAAGTCTTGTTGATGATGGTAGCCCATCAGGAGCTGCACGTTTAGGTAATATTGGTGAGTCTAAAGCTATTGGCGTAGAGCTTGATGTAGAGTTTGCGGCAACAGAGTCACTAAACCTTAATTTTGCTCTTGGTTATATTGATTCTGAATTTACTGAAATACTTCAATATGATGGTAACGGCGGTTATGATGATATTTCAGATACTTATACAATTTCTAATACACCTGATTTAACTGCTAATATTGGTGTTACTTACGATATTGAAACAAACATAGGTTCTTTTGTTGTTAATGGTAATTACTACTACCGTGGCGAGTATCAATTAGTAGAACAAAAAGATGCATTGATTCAAGATGGTTATGGTTTATTGAATTTAGGTGTTAATTGGTACAGTAATGATGGTGATTGGACTGCAGCACTTCATTGGAAAAACATCACCGATGAAGAATATATAGTAGGTGCGTATCCTTATGGCGTGCCATCTTTAGACAATAGCCTAATAGCTTATTATGGCGACCCATCAACCGTTGCACTTACTGTAGGCTATTCATTCTAGTGCCAACCATTATGTAAACAGGTTCTACTAAAAGAAAATATAAAAAGGGCTGGTTTTTACCAGCTCTTTTTTTGATAATGAATAAAGGTTCTTCTCTAGAGATATTATTATGAGTCAAGCTAAAGTTGCCATTGCCGATGATCACCCGCTGTTTCGCACTGCATTAAAGCAAGCTGTGGTTGAATGCATGCCTAATGCAGGTATTAAAGAGGCCTCTAATTTCGGTGATTTACTGGCAATTATTAATGATACGCCAGAATTAGAAATTATTTTCCTTGATTTACACATGCCAGGTAATGATGGTTTTACGGGTCTTACCCAACTGCAAAACAATCATCCTGACTTAATTGTAATCATGGTTTCTTCGGATGAAAATCCTGACATCATGCACAAGGCTATTAATTTTGGCGCTGCTGCTTTTATTCCAAAATCGGTTGATTTATCGACTATTGCAGAAGCAATAAATAAGGTGTTAGCGGGAGATACTTGGCTACCTACAAATATTGATATGTATGCTGATAACGATCAAACGCATGCAATGAAAAAATTAGCACAACAACTTGCACAGTTAACGCCACAACAATATAAAGTATTAGCCTTAGTTGCCGATGGCCAACTTAATAAACAAATTGCTGGCATTTTAGATATTAAGGAAAACACAGTTAAAAAACATGTCTCGGCAATTTTATTACAACTAGGCGTTTATAATCGTACTCAAGCAGGTCTTGCGTACCAGCAACTGATGATAACACCGCAAGAAAACGCTTCTGTATAAATACTAATATCAATACCAATAAATGATCACTACTTATTGGTATATATCCATATATAAGTTTATTTAATTTACCATTTTTTGGTTGTTTTATTTATCAAGTAACTGACGCATTAATTTTTTTAACGCCAAAGCTTTAATCGGTTTACGCATAAAATTAAACTGTGCGGCACTGGTATGGGCGCGAACTTGCTCAGACGGATCGGCAGAACAGATAATAACAGGGCATTGCCATTGCAATTTTTCAATAGTATTAACGACTAAATCTACACCATTTTTATCATTGTCTAGGTGATAATCTGAAATAATTAACGCAGGCGTATACTGACTTTGTGTATTTGATAGTGCGTTATTGAGGCTGTTTTTATCGGTGGCGGTAATCACTTGGCATTGCCATTCGCTTAATTGGCTTTGCATTGCTGTTAACATCAATGTTTCATTATCAATGAGTAATATCTGCAGTTCAGAAAATTCATTAGCTAACCTTTCGGACGATTTAACTTCTGTTATTTTTGCTGGTAAATGATTTACTAAGCTACGAGGTAAAGTAACACTGAAACAGCTGCCTTTGGTTAACGTGGAGTTCACTGAGATCGTGATATTTAATAGCTTGGCTATACGTTCAGAAATGGCTAAACCTAAACCTAGCCCAGACTTTTCTTGGTTTTGGTTCAAACGTTCAAATTCTTTAAATATGGTTTTTTGTTTATTCTCAGCAATGCCAGGACCATTGTCCCACACTTGAATCACTATCTGTTCACGCTGCTGACGAACGCCTAAAAGTATCTTACCTTGACGATTTTTTTGCGAACAATAGTTAATGGCATTAGATAAAAAGTTTTGCAGTACTCGGCGCAGTAATCGCTGGTCACTATAGATTAAACAACTTGATGGTACATAGTTAAAAACCAAATCTGCTTGGTGAGCGAGCAAAGTAAACTCTTCACTTAAAGGCGCTAGCAGATCTTTAATGGCAAAATTATTTTTATCTATTTGCTGTAACGTATTATCAAGTCGAGATATTTCCACTAAGTCAGATAACAGTGTTTCTGCTGCCGTTAATGAATTACGAATATTGACAGATAATTCCTCTAGATCAGTGCCTTGAGCTTTTTTGTTGAGCATACTGGTAAAGAGTGACAAGGCATTAAAAGGTTGCATTAAATCATGGCTGGCAGCAGCTAAAAATTTAGTTTTACTGGTGTTTGCCGCTTCAGCTTCTGCCTTTGCTTTACTTAACTCTGTAGTACGCTCTGTAACTCTTTGTTCTAAATTTTCATTGGCTTTTTTTAATGCTTTCTCAGCATTTATATGATCAGTAATATCAGAAAAAGTGCTAACAAACCCACCTCCTGGCATCGCTTGTCCTCTAATTTCTAAAACAAGACCATTAGACATTTCTCGTTGAAAGTAGTGGCTATTACCTTGCTGCATATGTTCAATGCGTCGGGTGATGTATTCATCTTTATCATCGCCAATGATTATACCTCGATCTGCATTAAAACGAATAAGCTCAGCAATGGGCTTGCCAACGGTTACTAAATCTTTTGGGTAATCAAGTAGTTCAATATAACGTTTATTCCATGCAACTAAACGCATATCGGCATCAATGACACTAATGCCCTGTTCAATATTTTCAACACCCGCTTGTAATAATTCACGATTAAATTGAAATAATTTATTAGCTTCATCAACAATATTAACAACATCTTCTAGTGGCATTGCTTGTTGTTTAGTGGCAGCTTTCATTACCATGCGAGTGGAAGCTGAACCTAAAACACTCGAGAGTTGTAAACGACAATATTCAATTAACTTTGTATCAGCAATCGCATTATTATTTACTTTATTATCGCTGCGCTGTAGTAATTCTTCAGCAGCAGATTTATTTACAAATCGTTGTAATAACTGATATAAATCTTTACCCGTTAAGCTGTGTTCAAAAATATTTTGTTGTTTATTAATAAATAATTCTGCTTGTAGTTTTTCTCCAACACTTCGTTGACTGAGTAAGGAAATAACAACATAGCAGGTGATATTTGCAATTAAACTAAATAGCAAACCATGACTTATTTTGTCTAAAAATGAAAAGCCAAATAAGGCTTGAGGTTTTAACCACTCAATACCTAAAGGACCTATATTTAGCCATAGAGCATTGGGTATTAAACTAGGTAACAACAGTGTATATAACCAAATAAAACTACCAACGACCAAGCCCGTTAATGCCGCTTTACTGGTCGCTTTACGCCAATATAAAGCCCCTATAACTAAAGGGGCTAGTTGAGATAGTAATACAAAGGATAACAAACCAATGGTGGCAAGGTGATTTTGTTGATCAATAATGCGTTCAAAAGTAAAAGCTAATAATAATAACAGTGCAATGGTGACACGCCGTATATTCAGTAACACGTTAGAAAGTTGAGTTTTTTGTTGGCCAATAAAGCGGTTGAGATGAAGCAATAATGGGTTGACTATTTCAGTCGAAACCATCGTGCTTAATACAATCGTGGCGACAATAACCATACTAGTTGCTGCGGCTAAACCCCCAATGTAAGCAATACCTCCAAGCCACGCTTGATGGAAAAAAAGTGGAATAGTAATGACATAAGTATCGGCATCAACACTGCCGCCAGGAAATAAACGTTGCCCTGCAAGTGCAATGGGTAAAACAAATATATTAATAGCAATAAAATACAAAGGATACATATAACGTGCGCATTTAAGCTCATTTTCATGGTGGTTTTCAATCATTATCATATGATATTGCTGTGGCAATATAAAAATAGTGATTACGCCTAATAATGCTTGAGATATAGCGAAGTAAGTACCGCCTGCTTGTTGTATATAAGGTGTGTTTTCTTTTTGAGCAAGCAAGTCACCAATACCATCAAAAACAAAAAAAGTAGCAAAAATACCAATCGCGGTTAAGGCAAATAATTTTACTATTGAGCTAAAAGCAATAGCTAAAACTAAACCCGTATTTTGTTTGTTTACCGCCACTTGTCTTGCACCAAAAAGAATACTAAAAATGATTAACACTAGCGTTACTACGAAGGTGGTATTTATTCCCGATTGATAAGAGCCTGTTAATAAATCAAAACTTTTACTGATAGCGCGTAATTGTAAAGCAATATATGGAACTGTACCGAGTAAAGCGACCAAAGTGACAGTTGCGGCAATAACGGGTGATCTGTCATATCGACAAGCAATAAAGTCGGCAATAGACGTGAGGTTTTGTTGCTTGGTAATACGCAATATTCTTAATAACATTGGCCAAGCTAAAACAAAGCATAAAATGGAACCTATATAAACGGGGGCGAACCATACTCCTGTGGTGGCAGCTTGACCTACGGTGCCGTAAAAAGCCCATGAAGTACAACTAACACCAAGAGATAAACTATATACCCAAGGGCGACTTAACCATTTGTTGCCGGTAGATTTTTGCCCTTGATAAGCAACAATAAAAAGTAAGAACAAGTAGGCAATCGAGATAAAAGAAACTAGCCAAGTATTAAGAGAAAGCCAAACTAACAATGCATATTCCTTAGGGTTGGAGCGTTCCGATAATGCTTTGTGTCAGAAGCTATATCTGTTGCCATATTTATTGCAGCTTATCACGAGTAAAAATTAATCACAGGGAACGAAGGTAGTACATCATTGATTTAATTTGTGCAGTAAGCTGATTAAAAGTAATAATTTATAACTGAACGATGAATTTGAGTATGATAAATAATAAATACCTAGTAGCGACCTTAGTTTTCATTAGTTATACCCTCTTTGCTATGGCTTGGGTTGGTGGCACGGCAAGCATGAATCAAATTATGTCAGCTATGAATATAAACAGTTTAGCGTCGGCTAGTTTTATCAGTGGAGCAGTGACTTTAGCAAAAATAGTAGGTACTTTTATCGCGGCTTGGCTGGCATTAAAGCTAGGTGTTAAAAAAGCTTTTTTTGTCTCTGGTTTATTAATTACTGTTGGTTTATTAACGCCTCTTTCGCCTAATTATGAACTGTTGCTTGTCAGTCGATTTTTGATGGGGCTAGGCGGTGCATTTATGATTGTTTATTTTAACCCTATTGTTATGGCTTGGTTTCCACCAGAAGAACGGCCAACTATTAATGGTATTAATGCTGTTGCCTTTAATGTCGGTACAGGTATTATTTTATGGCAAATGGCTAATTTCAATAGTTTGACGGGTAGTTGGCAAAACACCTTGATTATTTTCTCTTTTGCAAGCTTTGGGCTTAGTTTAGTTTGGTTACTAACTAAAGACAAAGAGCTAGAACAGGTAACAAATACTGGCGATGATAACGCTTTGTTAACAGTAAATTATTCTTATATAGACGGTTTAAAAGACCAGTTCAATTGGGTTTATGCGCTATCTTATTCAGGTATTTTAGCCTTTTACATTTGTCTGTTTACCTTCTATCCTAAGGCAGGAATAAGTCAAAGTGCCTTGGTGATCGGCTCTGGTATTGTCGGCACGTTGGCTGGTATTTTCTATAGCAAAACATGTAAACAACGGGTACCTGTCATTCGTTGGTCGGGCTTAATAGTCGTGTTCACCGTATTCGGTCTGTCTTTTAGTAGCTCACCTTTATTGCAAACGGCATGTGCGATGGCATTGGGCTTTTTTATTTTTTTCCCTATAACGGCATTAGTAACCATTCCTCATGAATTACCGAAAATGACCGCACAAAAAGTCACGGTTATATTTAGTTTGTTTTATTCAATTAGTTATTTGGTGGCTACTATCGTTTTATGGGCTTTCGGTAAATTAGTTGACATTAATAATGGTGACTATAGCGCGGCATTTATTTTAATAACCATATTAAGTAGTACCTTCTTTATTGGTAGTTTCTTTTTACCTGAAACGGCCAAACAAATAAGCACGACAACCAATGAAAAGGAATAATCATGCGAGGCATACTCTCTCCTAAGCTTAATGACTTTATTGAGCAAGCAAATATAGCGGCTAGAAAAGCCGAAGCAAGTGGTATTATTTTATCGCCTAGTTTAATACGAGAAAATATAGAAAAGTTGGCAATGTTTCTTGGTGAAGGGCCAGATCTTGCTTATGTTGAAGAAAAAACTATCACAACGCCAAATTATGAAATGCCAGTTAGCGTTTATAGTCCAGCGCCCAATGAAACATTACCTGTGGTAGTGCATTATCATGGTGGTGGCCATATGTGCGGTAATATTGCCCTATATGACAGTATTAGCAGAAGAATTGCCAAAGCAGGTCACTGCATTGTTATTGCCGTTGAATATCGGCTAGCACCAGAATTTCCTTATCCATGTGCTATAGAAGACAGCCAATATGCATTAGAGCACTATCAAGAAGTACTTAATGATGTAAAATTTAATCAACAGTTAATGATTGCGGGTGACAGTGCTGGAGGTGCTATTTGCACTACGTTAGCAAGCAACAACATTGACAGTAACAAGGTCAAAATTGATAAACAAATTTTAATTTATCCTAGTGTTGATTATACCTTTTCTTCTCCTTCTATAGATGAAAACGGAACAGGATTTCTTTTAGAGAAAAACAAAATAAACTGGTATTTTAATAATTACTTTCAAGGAAATGAAGACGGTAAACAATGTTCACCTTTATTCATGCCAATGGCTGCTAACATGCCAGAAACACTTGTATTTACAGCAGGCTGCGATCCACTTAGAGATGAAGGTATTGCCTATGCTGATGCATTGTCGAAAATGGGTGTTAAGGTAAAGCAGCATACGTTTGATGGTATGATCCATGCTTATATGATATTAGATAGTTTAGTCGTGCAAGAATGTGAAGAAACTTATCAGATGATGGGTGAATTTATTCGCGGATAATTTAGCTTATATACATCAAGTTATATACATCAAGCTCGCATCTTGAGGTGGCTTGATGGGTATAGGTATGCCACAGGCTAGTTTCTGTTCAAAATCTAACAACCATTTTTTGCGGTCTAGACCACCTGCATATCCCGTTAAAGAGCCATTCTTGCCAATCACACGATGACAAGGAATAACAATAGCAATAGGGTTAGCGCCATTAGCTGCACCGACTGCCCGTACGGCTTTTTTATTATTCATCAACTCTGCTTGTTGTGCGTAATAGCGAGTTTCGCCAAAAGGAATTTGCTGTAATACTTGCCAAGCTTGCTGTCTAAAAGGAGTGCCTTGAGGCGCTAATGGTAACTCAAATCTTTGTCTTTGCCCTGAGAAATATTGTTCAAGTTGTTGTTTACCGAGTTCAGTTAACGGGTTTATTAAGTTTTCTCTTAATGTGATTAAAGCAGGTTCTTTAATTTTATCAATAAATTCAATACGATAAATATTATGGCTGTTTGCAAAAACACCTAGTTGACCAATAGGCGTTGTTAAAAGGCTTACAAAGTTGTCATTCATAATAAGTTCCATACCTAACAAGAGAGGTAACGCGATCATAGATCTCAATTCTAGTTATATTATTGTGCTGTCCAAGCACCATCCATTGGTAGAGATGCACCCGTAATACTACTCGCATTATCACTGCATAAGAATAAAATGAATTCACCAATTTTGCGAGGATCCATCATTTCAGGTAAAGGTTGTTTAGCTGTTACTAGGTTATATTTTGCTTGTTCAAAACTAACTTTTTGTTGTTCGGCTATATCGCTTATTTGGCTGTTAATTAAAGGCGTATCTACCCATCCAGGACAAATAGCATTTACAGTGATGTTTTTTTCTGCATTCTCTAATGCCACTACTTTGGTTAATCCAATAATGCCATGTTTTGCTGCTACATAGGCAGCCTTATTTATTGAACCAACTAAACCATGTACAGAAGCAATATTAATAATGCGACCCCAGCCATTAGTCTTCATGCTCGGTAATGACTTTTGTATGGTGTGAAAAGCAGCAGTTAAATTGATGGCAATAATAGCATCCCATTTATTTGTAGGAAAAGTATCAACACTTTCAGTATGTTGAATGCCAGCATTATTAACTAAAATATCGATAGACCCCATCACCTCAACAGCTCTGTCCATAAATGTTGCAATAGCATCGCTGCTCATTAGGTTAGCATCATCAAATAAGGTTTTAACCTTATATTTTGTGGCAAACTCTGTTGCCAAAGCGATGCCTTCTGTTTCATTCATTAATCCGTGCATCACTACATTAATGCCGTGCTCTGCAAGTACATGAGCGGTTGCTAAACCAATACCACTAGTTGAGCCGGTGATCAAAGCTGTTTTACCTTTTAACATATAACTCTCCTGTTCTATTTTGCTCTTTTAACAATGGATACACGCAGCAATATCTGTGCTGTCAATATTGAATACATCAGCTTAGCCTAACAAAGTGTTTTTTTATTTAGCACCTTAGTACCACGCAGGGTAGTGATATACCCATATATGGGTATAAATAAAGCAAACTGGCATAAATTAAATTTTGAGCCATACTCAAGGAGTCTTTGTTTTGTATGGAAAAATGAGCTTAATGAAAACTTTGGTAGTTGAACCTTCGAAAACTTATCGATTATTACTTAATGAATTTTTACATGGCTTTGAGATTAATCCTCAAGAAGTTACTGATGGCGCTTCCGCGATAGCAAATATTAGCGAATATAAATATGATTTGATTTGTATCGCCATGCACTTATCTGACATGTTAGGTGTTGATTTAGCTAAGCAGATAAAAGAAACACCAGGTTTTGAACACTGTATTATCATTATTTTTTCAAGTGAGCAAAGCCAAGAAAAGTTAGCTAAAGCGAAAACAGCACAAGTAAATTATATTTGTCAGAAAATGGCGTTAGATAAATTGAAAACACTCTTTGCCTATCTCACTAAAGATGAGTTGGTTTCGTTCGATGGTACTGGCCATATTCTTTTTATTGAAGATCATATAACACAAGCAAAAGTGACTTTGGCCATGTTAGAAGAAATGGGCTTAACCGCGGAGCACTTTACCAGTGCTGAAGCGGGGCTTAGGGCTTACGAAAAAAACAACTATGATCTTGTTTTGCTTGATATTGTACTGGAAGGCGAAAAAGACGGGGTTGATTTTATTGAAGACGTTAGGGCTAGGCAAGATGATAAAGTGTCGACTCCTATTTTAGCGATTTCTGCTTCACTTAATGATAGTCAGCGTATTCATGCTTTAAAAGTGGGCGCTAATGACTTTATTAATAAACCCTTTATTCAAGCAGAACTTGCCGCGCGTATAAAAAACATGCTGTTAACTCAACAGCTTTATCAGCAAGTAACAGCACAAAAACATGCTTTAGAAAAAATGGCGATGACAGATCAATTAACGGGTTTATATAATCGCCATTTTTTGGAACCATACATTAATAAAGCGTTGAGTTCGGCACAGCGATATAAATTTCCATTATCAATAATAATGATAGATTTAGATAAGTTTAAATTAATTAATGATGACTTAGGGCATGGTGCAGGTGACAAATTACTTTGCGATATAGCCAACATATTACAACATAATTGTCGTAGTGAAGATGCCGCCATTCGCCTTGGGGGGGATGAGTTTCTTGTTGTACTGCCACATTGTTCATTAGAACAAGCGAAGTTAAAAGCAGAAACACTCAGACATGCGATTACTGAATTACCGCCTTTAAGCCATCAAACCTCAGCAAGTTTTGGCTTAAGCTCAACAGAAGAAGGAAACTTTGTCTTTGAGCAATTATTTTCGATGGCAGATGCGGCTGCTTACCAAGCAAAATTAAACGGAGGCAATGATATTTCATATTAGTGCTTATTCGCTCAAGTCACTTTCTGGTATGATCCGACTATATCGAAATAAAATTGTTTAATTAAAGTCGGAACGCCAATCAATGTCTGCTATTGCTGAACAAATCAGTGAGCAAATTGCTCAAGAACTCAATGTTAAAACCTCGCAAATTAAAGCCGCTATCGCCTTGTTAGATGATGGTTCAACCGTGCCTTTTATTGCGCGTTATCGAAAAGAGGCAACTCAAGGTTTAGATGACAACCATCTGCGAGAGTTAGCCATACGGCTAATTTACTTACGCGATTTAGAGGCGCGTCGTCAGGTTATTTTAACCAGTATTAAGCAACAAAATAAGTTAACTACAGAGTTGGTTAAGCAAATTAATGATGCAGATAATAAAACTCGCTTAGAAGATTTATATTTACCTTACAAACCTAAACGCCGCACCAAAGGGCAAATAGCCATTGAAGCAGGAATCGAACCCTTAGCGAATAGTTTGTTTAATAATTGGCAGCTTAATCCAGAACAAGAAGCTTCACCATATATTAATAAGTCTGCAGGTTTTGAGGATATAAAAGCTGTGCTTGATGGTGCAAGTTCAATTTTGGCAGAGCGTTTTAGTGAAGATGCTAACCTGTTACAAAAGCTGCGTAATCACATGCTAAAACAAGCGCATCTAACCAGTAAAGTAGTTAAGGGGCAAGACAAAGCGGCCGTAAAATTTCGCGATTACTTTGAACACAGTGAAAAATTAAAAACAGTACCTTCACATCGTCTGCTCGCTATGTTGCGTGGACGCAACGAAGGCTTTTTGCAGCTAAAGGTTGATGTTGATCCTAGCCAAGAAAAAGCCGCCATTTCCAGTGCAGAACAAATTATTAGTGAACATTTAACCTTACGGTTGACCAAGCAAGCGGCAGCTCAGTTTTTAACAAACACAGTACGTTTAGCATGGAAAACTAAATTAAGCGTCAGTTTAAGTAATGAATTGCTAGGGCAGTTGCGAGAACAAGCCGAGTTGCAAGCGATTAAAGTGTTTGCAACAAACTTATCTGACTTATTAATGTCAGCTCCAGCAGGTGCAAAAGTCACCCTTGGTTTAGATCCTGGTTTACGTACAGGTTGTAAAATTGCCATTGTTGATGCCACAGGTAAGTTACTGCACACCACTACTATTTTCCCTCATGCGCCGCAAAATCATTGGGATAAATCGGTTAGAACTTTAGTCAATATTTGTCGTCAGCATAAAGTAGAGCTTATCGCGATTGGTAACGGTACTGGCTCAAGAGAAAGCGACAAATTAGTTGCTGATGTTATTGCACAGTTTGACTCGGCTACTGGCTTGGCAAAACCTAAAAAAATGATGGTGTCAGAAGCAGGTGCCTCAGTGTATTCAGCCTCTGAATTTGCCGCCAAAGAATTCCCAAACCTTGATGTATCATTGCGTGGCGCGGTTTCTATTGCCAGACGTTTACAAGATCCGCTAGCAGAATTAGTTAAAATTGATCCTAAAGCTATTGGTGTTGGCCAATATCAACATGATGTTAGTCAAAGTCAACTCAGCCAAAGCCTTGATGATGTTGTTGAAGATTGTGTAAATGCTGTTGGTGTTGATTTAAATAGTGCTTCTGCTGCCTTACTAACAAGAGTTGCAGGTTTAAATAAAACGATGGCAAATAATATTGTGCAATTTCGTGATGAACAAGGCGCTTTCACTAACCGTAAACAGCTGAAAAAAGTAGCTCGCCTTGGGCCAAAAGCATTTGAACAAGCAGCTGGATTTCTCCGTATTAGTGGCGGTGATAATCCGTTAGATCAATGTGCTGTTCACCCTGAAACATATCCGATTGTAGAAAATATTATTAAACAGCTTAACCTTGATAGTACTAGCTTGTTAAATAACCCAGAACAATTACAGCAAGTGAATATCAGTAAATTAGCGACCGAACAATTTGGTGAAATTACCATTCAAGGCATTATTAGCGAGCTAACAAAGCCAAGCCGTGATCCAAGACCTGAATTTAAAACGGCTACCTTTGCCGATGGTGTAAATAGTATTACAGACTTAGAAGTCGGCATGATATTAGAAGGCGTGGTGTCTAATGTGGCTAACTTTGGCGCTTTTGTTGATGTTGGTGTTCATCAAGATGGACTCGTGCATATTTCAGCGATCACCGATAAATTTATTAGTGACCCTCGTGAGATAATCAAAGCAGGCGAAATAGTTAAAGTTAAAGTGGTCGAAGTAGATGCGGCTCGTAAACGTATCAGCTTAACAATGCGTTTAGATGATAAAGTTAATGACTCAAATTCAGCCCCTAAGCCCCAAGTTAAAAACGCTAAGCAAGTTAATTCAAAGGAACAACACAAAGCTAGAAATAATCAAAATAACAAATCACATAACAAAGCGAAGCCGAAAAAAGTAGAAAATGCCGCTATGGGTAATGCCTTTGCCGATGCGTTCGCTAAATTGAAAAAGTAATTAGTATATTTCATAATCAAATTTATAGGTTCAAAGCGCGATTATTTCAGAGGCTTAGGGTATAATCATTAACCTTGTTATGAATAAT
>Ga0209826_1001004_pt1 | contig 20057 bp, 17 predicted proteins | sample GOMGulsemesocosm_5_FD_184637 | JGI IMG/M metagenome (GOLD analysis project Ga0209826, IMG submission 184637) | Methane-oxidizing microbial communities from mesocosms in the Gulf of Mexico - GOM15C Gulf of Mexico (SPAdes) (version 2) | ecosystem: Environmental > Aquatic > Marine > Cold seeps... | reverse complement strand
TACAGTTCCCTTGCGGGACGACGCCCGAGGGAGGGCGTGGAAGATGGCGCCGATTCTGTAGCGACAGTCAAACAACCAACTGATCGCGGTTTCAACATTGCCACTCCACACCCAGCCAACCCCATCATGAGCCAGCGAGCTCGAAGAGAACAAAGGCAACCTCAGACGTTAAAACAGCCCGATAAGTGAGAAAGCACGTTGACAGATTAGAGAACAGAATAGGCGGTGAGCTGCCGTTCGCTGCACATCATACCAACGGCATGTGTGGATGGCCCCTGCATAGCAAGACATTTTTGAAATGATATTTGCTTTTGTCAGAAGCAGTCATGTGTCCGGCCTGTTTGCGCGGTTTTGACCGCTGGCCCTGAAGGGTTCCGCAAACCAAGTCCCTATCAGCAATGCGGGCTAAAATGCCCGAGCCGTTGGGCGGGGTGTCTTGGTTTTGGCGGCTGACTTTTGCACCATCACTTCGCAGGTCTTGCTATCTCGTGTTCCTCAAATTTTTTCAGGCTGTTCGCGGTATGTACGGCTCGTTCTTTGTTAAAACGGCCCAGACGATCCGTGCTGTCTTGTTCGCCATGGCGACGGTCGCCAAGCGAGCAGGTTTGCGTTCCAAAAGTGAGGTGAGCCATTTGTTTGCCCGTTCAGGGTGGGATTTCGTCTGCCTGACGAGGGAGGTCATTCCTACGACAAGCAATTGGCGCAAGTATTGGTCGCCCATTTTGGTGATCCGGCCCAATCGTTCTTTTCCTCCACTTGATCGGTTGGTCGGCGTCAAACCTAGCCAGGCCGCAAATTCGCGACCATTTTGGAACTGATGCCCGCTACCGATACTCGCAGCAATCGCAGAGGCCGTTACAGGACCAACGCCGGGAATGGTTTGTAAAAGTTTGATCCGGGGATCGCGTTTGGCTTCGAGCCTCAGACGCGTTTCATACCAATGCATTTGTCCGTGCAGAACATCCAACTGCCCGCACAGATTATGAACTACGTCTTGCGCGATCTCGGGGAGTTCCAACTGGGTGCCAGCCAGCACGCCTTGCGAGAAACTGATGATGCGTGCGAGGCCTTTGGCGATGTACACGCCAAACTCTGCCAACATGCTGCGCAAGGCATTGACCAGCTGTGTACGCTGACGAACCATGAGATTGCGCGCACGATGCAGGGAAAGAGACGCCTGCTGTTCAACCGATTTGACCTCGACAAAACGCATCGTTGGACGGGTAACTGCTTCGCAGATCGCCTCCGCATCGATAGCGTCTGACTTGCCGCGCTTCACGTATGGTTTGACATACATGGGCGGGATCAATCGAACTTCATGACCCAGCCTGGTCAGCTCACGTGCCCAATAATGACTTGTGCAACAGGCTTCCATGCCAACAAGGCAAGGGTCGAGGCGTGCGAAAAAAGGCAACACCTGAGCTCGCCGCAGAGGCCGGTTGAAAGCGACCTCGTCATTCTCCGTGATCCCGTGAACCTGAAAAATATTCTTGGCCAGATCGATACCGATTGTTGTAACTTGCATGGGGTGGCCCCTCTAAGATTGTAGATTTTGACACCTGCAGTATGACGCATCGCGACGTCGGTTGGAGCAGGAGCTATCCACCCCATCAGCTTTGCGCAGTTAACGGAGTTTGCAAAGTCTTGGCCGCTTCCCGATAGCAGACATTCCCGCTGTGCGCAGCGAGCAGCTGGTAGGAGCCCTGAGTGCGGAATGCTGCATTGTGCCCGAATGGCTGTTATTCAAGTCGCACGGTTCTAGACCGTTTACATATTCCCAGAGTAAAGCCCAAAGATCATCAATACAGCGCCATAAGCGGCCAGCCAAATTTGACCAAAGACTGCAACTCTTAGAAACCGCCGTCGGATACCGCTGATTACAAGGCATGAGAATAAGTAAAAAAGCGGAGGATAGGTAACAGTCAGCGCAAGTTCTGCCATGGTCTGATATTCACCAAGACTGTATCCACTGAAAGCTCTGTCCGTCAGGATCAACTCAATAATTCCTGCCCAGTGAAACCCAGCTGCGAATGGAATTCCCCAGAACTGGCCCATGGGTGCTACAACTGACAAAATGATACAGCAGATCACACGCCCCGTATTAGGTCGAATCACAGCTCTAATTCGGTTCCAATTCGCCCCTAAAAGAGCAACTTGAGTTCCAAGACCCATTCCTAAAAGAATGGATGCAAAAACCGTCAGAGACACAGGCAAAGGAAACCTGTCAGTTGTCATCCTAACGGCTTCTGGATCGGCGGTAAGATCTAGGTGAATGACAAATGTGCTGGTCAACCCCGCAATGATTGTGCCGAATGTAATAGCTTGGCGCAATGTTCGTCGCGCCTTAGTCAAAACGACACCTGTGGCATTCCCTGTCGAAGCAGTCACTCATCAACACTTCTCTTTTAGTGACCACGAATATGTGGGGCAGGATGCAGCAGGCCACGAAAAATACAAGGAAAAACAATGTTCGATAAACTTTTTGGTTTAATTGTTTCAACGTCCCAAAACAGTCGTTCGTTCAGTAGAAGTCAACGGCAAGTTTGTCCGCCCAGCGGACCTCTAGTCAACCGAGTTTGAATGACTGCTTTTGCCGCTGGGCAAGTTTGAGACCATGACCGCCTTGGGCTGACAGCCGCTGTTAGACGCGATCACCACCAACGGCGGCTAAGCGCAGTTAGCGGGCTTTGCAAAGTCGCGGCAGCAGATGTCTCGGATCCACGGGATCGGCCCAAAGCCGCCCTTGGTGGCCTTGGGAGTGAACGGCCGGTTCGTTCTCTGCATTCCGGATTTCTGCATCGCAACGAATGACAGCCATTACTTGAAAGTCTTTGTCCCGGCCATCGATCCATATACCAATCCAGTTCAACTCCATGTCTCATAGTGCACCCGGCGCGGCTGTTGAATGTCCTGGTATTCCCCTTGAAATCAAAGGCTACTAGTAAACGGCTGCGATGGGCACTTGACAGCAACGAAGAAGCCAAACGTAAGTGGGTGTTTTGCTTCGGAATTAACAAGCGTAGTTACTGATGGAAAAACACCCACCAAGGGCGTAATATGTCGCTTAGGAACTACATACAACGAATGCCAGTCCAAGATATGACACGAAATTGGCTGCGCCGAGCCGATTTTGAGACTGTGCAGATCGTGGCCAGACTTCCTCAGCCCGACTGTACTAGTGAACCTTCGACGCAGGGGAGTAGTATCAATGCCTAATTTTGGAAGGTTCACACTTAAAACGTGGATTGCATTTGGGGCGTATACAGCGACCATAATATTATTAACATTCATTGTGTTACTTAAGTCAGAAATTCTAGCGTCTTCAAAGGATACGAATGGAGACGAGACACGCATCGTGTTCTTCGCGGGCGGAGATCAAGATTTCTTCTTTAGTGATTCCCTGGCAAAGGGAGCCATCGCCGCAGCAGAGCATCTGGATGTTGATTTGGAAATCGTTTGGTCAAACTGGGATTTCAACAAAATGGTCATCCAATTCAAGCAGGTCATTGATCAAGGCCCCAATGGAATAGCAATTATGGGACATCCGGGGGATACAGCTCTTGAGCTACTGATCGCAGAAGCACAGCAAAAAAATATTCTTGTTACATCGTTAAACGTTCCGCTGCCGGCAGCATCAAATTTGTATAAGAGTGACGGTTTCGGATATGTAGGCCAAGATGTGGGCGGCGTTGGGGCGTCGCTTGCTCGTGCATCCGTCAATCGGTTTGGGCTTGATGCTAGTCAGAAAATATTGGTTTTTGGAACAGCCGCGATCCCAATTCGGGGGGAGCGGACGAAAACAGCGGTTCAGCACTTCACGGATCAAGGAATCGAGATGATCTACGTCGAAAAAATAATTTTTGACGAACGTTCCGAAGCACAGAAATGGCACGCCGATCAAATAGACCGAGCATTGAGCGAAAACCCAGAAATCGCCATGATTTATGACGACATCGACGTGGCGCTATCAGCAGAAGCACTAAAGGATCTAAAACTCGGTCCAGATCGCATACCTCTGGTTGGTTTCGATTTGTCTCCTGAGCAGTTTGAAAATTTAAAAGATGGTTATATCGATCTTTTGTCAGATCAGCAGCCTTATCTACAAGGCTACTATTCTGTGCTTCAACTGTATTTGACGCACAATTGGAATTTCTCCGGCCTGGACATCGACACTGGATCAGGGATTTTGACGCCAAGCATGGCAAAAGTAATCGAACCCTATGTGAAGATGGGAATTCGTTGAATTGAAAGTCAAGTATAAGGTCACACTGCTTAGCGCAGCTCCATTAGTCTTGAGCTTGGGCGTAATTGTTGCCGTGTGGAATACCATCTTGCAATCCTCGCAGGACGAGAACGCAGAGAGCTTCAGAGAGGAGAGCTTGCAGCAGGGCATCGCATTGTCAGATGCAAAGTCAAAGCTGTTTTTTTATGAGGTAGATCAATACCTAGAGGAAGGCAGGTATCTGATAACTTCCAGTCAGTTCGCTCAAGAGTTCCAAGGGGAGTCCAATTGGCTGTTATTAGACTATCACGGACAAGTTGTGTCCCAAAATTATGCTTCTGACCAAGTGTACGCATTGGTCACGCCTGAACTGATACGGCTTGCTACTGACAGAATGGAAATTGACGACACTATCACAAGCGCGGTCGATAATTATGAGGTTTTTAGACAATCTGCTCATGAAAACACTCTTCCTACCCGCGTACATCTAAAAGTATACGAAGAAGAGAGAATTGTTCTCGCATACGGCCAGAGCCTTTACTCTGTTATGGCTAGAATTAAAGCGCAGCAGCTAGATGCGACTGAGACCACTCGGCGTTTCCTCGTGATTGGAGTGGCTACATCCGTCGTAATGACGCTGTTATTTTTACTGATCGGCGTTTTTGTTTCAAGTCGAATTATTGCTCGACCAATCCAAAGAATTATTAAGGGCATCGAAACTCAAGACGCGCATTGTCCTTCAGAACCTGTGCATTCGGGAACGACTGATGAGTTTCTCAGCATTTCGACAACAATAAATGACTTGATAGAACGGGAAAATAAGTTACTTCAAGATACTATCGTAAGTGAGCGGAGATTTCGAAGGCTATTTGAAAGCTCCGAGACCTCTATTTGGAATCATGATTTTTCAAAATTGGAATCTTTCTTTGCGAACCTTCGAAAAGATGATGTTGAAGATCTGGAAAACTACCTGAGCTCCAATGAAGGTATGATATTCAGCCTCACTAAGATGATCAAAATCACCAAGGTAAATCAAGCAACTCTAGCGCTATTTGGCGCGCCTTCTCAAGCCATCCTTGTTGATGAAATCGAGAAGACTTATGGTCTTGGAACTCAACAGGTTTTTAAGGACCTGCTTTGCGCAATATGGAATAAGGAACGGGTTTTTCGATCCTCAGCAAATCTTAAAACGTTAAGTGGACGCCCAATTCGCGTAATAATATCCCTTCAAATCCCAAGAACTAAAGTGGGGTTTGGATCAGTTTCCTTAAGTATGGTAGATGTCACAGAACAAAAGAAGCTAGAAAAACAACTCCGTCAATCTCAGAAAATGGAAGCCGTTGGCCAATTGACAAGCGGTGTGGCCCACGACTTCAACAATCTTCTGGCCGTCATGCTTGGCAATGCCGAGTTGCTCGAGGATGTGATCGAAGAAGACGAGGAAGCGGAGGATAATATTAGGGCCATCAAGGAAGCCGTTAATCGAGCTTCATCTTTGACGGGTAGGCTGCTGGCTTTCTCCCGCCAATCGACGTTGGCACCCGTTGCTGCTGATATCTGTGAAGTGATCGGCGGTCTCAGTGACCTGCTTCAAAGGGCAATGGGGGAAACAGTTGCACTAAGGATCAAAGATACGGCGGGCCTTTGGCCTGCAATAATCGACACAAACCAATTTGAGAACGCCCTGGTGAATTTGGCTTTGAACGCTCGAGATGCCATGCCTCAAGGTGGGGTACTGACTATCGAAACCGCCAACATCACCTTAGATGAGACCTATGCTGAGCAGTACGACGAGGTGATACCAGGAGATTATGTGGAGGTCGCAGTGAGCGACACTGGCACAGGAATGCCGTCTGACGTGCTGGAGAAAGTATTTGAGCCCTTCTTCACGACCAAAGAAGTGGGCAAGGGCAGTGGTCTGGGGCTCAGCATGGTATTCGGGTTTGTCAAACAGTCCAACGGGCATATCACTATCTACAGTGAGGTAGGTCACGGCACGACTTTTAAACTCTACATGCCGCGTTCCCAACTTGAACCCGTTGCAAGAGACAACAAGGCTGATGTCTTGAGGCCTGCGCAGGGAACGGAACGTATCCTTGTCGTCGAAGACGACCCAGATGTTCGTAAAATCCCAGTGGCCATTCTTCGCGGTCAAGGTTACGAGATTGTAGAAGCCGGAACAGGCGATGAAGCTATTGGTTTCTTGAACTCCGGTCTGGTTTTTGACCTTTTATTCACTGACATTGTCTTGCCGGGTGGTATGAACGGCGTGGATATTTCTAACGAAGCTAGGCGCATACAGCCAGGCATCAAGGTTCTCTTCGCCACTGGCTACGCTGAGAATGCCGTCTTTGTTCAAGGTAAATTGGACCATGGTATGAACATGGTCAACAAGCCGTATCGCCGTACTGAGTTGCTTGAAAAAGTGCGCGAAATGCTCGACAGCAAAGAAACTTAACATAAAGAAAACTACTGAGGAAAAGCACCGATGGTTTCTTCTGTGTTGGACAGCGCCTCAAAGCCTGCCAAGTTTGCTTCTTATACCCTGAGTGAACTAGGCCAAGTTAGAGGTACACAATAGGCCAAATAATTCCGAAGCAGTAATTCGTGTGCTTACAGCAAACAGCTGTTTGTCTGCACAGCGGTCCTTGGTGCAATAGCCCGCGAATGTCGGTTTTCCGCCCTTCGCGCTCGATGTACCTCGTCATGCTGCACCCAGCACGAGTGTCGTAGAAGGGCTGTAAGCAGCCGTTAGACGCGATCAGCACTAACGGCGGCTATGCGCAGTTATGGGACTTTGTAAAGTGTGGCGTCCGCCCCAAAATGGCCGCTCGCTGCAACTAAGTAAGCGCGGTGGAGCATTCCAAAAAGCGGCCGTACGTCATCATTCGCAGCATCCTTCCCGCCGGGAACTTCAGTAGGACGCACATTGCGCCGAGAGACACATCCTTGATGATAGCACCACCGGCGTTCGGTTTTATCTGTTGAATGATCAGTCTCTAACTTCCAATCCCTGTGCAGAAGCTTTGGTCCTTACCGGAGCGCGTTTGATAGCATTTCACACATCATGCTGGTTCATCTACGCGAGGGGCTCAGAAGTTTCCCGATGCGGCTTCCTTCAGGATCAACTTATCTAATGTCAGGTCAGAAACCGCACGACGCAGACGCTGGTTCTCTTTCTGTAGTCGCTTCAGTTCCTTGAGTTGTTCCGTGCCCATTCCGCCATACTTCTTCTTCCAACGGTAATAGGTTTGTTCAGTCACGCTGATCTGTCGGATCGCATCAATCCGGGGCATGCCTTGCCCCATCAGAACTTCACCTGTCGTAACTTCACGACAATCTCTTCTGGCTTGGGTCTCTTGATCGCCATACTCGGTCCTCCGCTTTCCTAACTATAGGGGCGGACCACTTCAAAGGGGGAGGCTCATTGTCATGCGAGCCCAAAGCCCATGTATCCGTTCAGGTCAGCAGAAAAGACGGGGGCGACCAAACTCAGCGACGGTCCACAACGACCAAGAGGGGAACGGTCCGACCCCCGCCACTGCCCGTCATAAAGGACGTGCCAGGCAGTGGCTCCACAATCACATGAGAGCCGGGTTATTTGTAAGACAAGGGGGGGCAACATCTTTCCTCCGCGTCGGTCCCCTTCTCGGGACCATGCATTGCATGCCCCTGAGCAAACAGGTCTCTCTGGGGTTGATCGACGGAGCGGTCGTATCCCGGGCGTCAGAACCGCGACAAGATCTGAACTTTGAGCTGATCTGTAGCGAGGAAACGGCCCTTGCGGTCCCGTCGGGCTATGCTGATCCGCCAATTCAGGACTTGGCGGACCTGCTACCTTGCATCCACTTTTGGCCTCCCATGGGCAATTGGGAAACGGGTCACGGTGTCTATGCAATCTATTTCAGGGCGCTCGGACGCGATGTTTCGCGATTTGGTGTTTGTTTCACGACGCAAAATGTCCAAGAAGCTTTGGTGCCTGGCAGATTACGGAAACCTTCAAAAGGGCAGCTGCCTAAAAACGCGGACTTGTCCCCGACAAAGAGAAAATTCCCTGCCAGCTTTGTGTACATCGGAGAAGCAAGTGTCTTGCGAAACCGGCCTCGCCATATGTCATCGGCAAGGCTGGTCGACACGAAATCAGGAGTCGGCTGTATAACCGCGTTGAACAGTCTGAACCATAGCCTGACAGATCAAGGAGCCGCAGCCAGAACTTCCACCTCCACCTTGAATTCGGGGCGGGTAAACCCTGATACAATCAGTAAGGTCGAGCTGGGCAATCTGCCCGCCTTTGCTAAGAACTCGTCCCTGGCGCGCATGTATCCTGCCATGTGTTCGCGATCGGTCACATAGGCGGAAATATGGGCGACATCGTCAGGCCCCATGCCTGCAGACCGTAGGATTTCGGCGATGTTGTCAAAGCAGATGACGGCCTCCTGATAGGCGTCGTCGGGGATGGAATCATCAGCCCGAATTCCCAGTTGGCCTGAGGTTTGAACAAGTCGCCAATGGGGGGGGATTTCAACGCCATGCGCGTATCGCGCAAATGGTGGGCGGAGGGATGGCGGTGTTAACTCTTTCATTTCGCTGCCTTTTTAAAGTGACTAAATAGACTTGCCAGAGGCGAGAATATTTGCAAGCTTAAAAGCACATCTCTGGCACGGATTGATTTTCAGGGCCACGCAACACCGTTTTTCGTCAAGGAGGGCGATATGGGCAGGCGTGTGCTATTGGTACGTCATGGAGATGAGCCGGCTGATGATCGGGTGGTGACTTGGCTGACACAGGCCGGGTTTGAGATCGACAGCCGCAAACCCTTTGCCGGGGACAGTTTGGGCGAGCCGGACGAGGATCTCGCCGGCACCGTAATCTACGGCGGGCTTTTCAATGTTTACGAGACTGAAAAACACAGCTTTCTGAAAGAAGAATACCGCTGGATTGATGCCTGTCTGAAAGCGGATGTGCCAATGCTCGGCATTTGCCAGGGGGCGCAGCAGATTGCCTATCATCTAGGTGCCTGGGCCGGACCCCGAGCGGTTGAGACCTTTGAATTTGGCTACTACCGGATCGATCCGACCCCTGCCGCTGCCGGGTTTCTGGATGCCCCGATCTGGGTGACACAAGCCCATTACCACACTTTTGATCTGCCCGAAGGCGCCGTCCGGCTGGCAAGTAATGACAATTATGAAAATCAGGCCTACCGCTATGGCGACAAGGTCTATGGCTTTCAATTCCACCCCGAAGTGACCATTGAGGGGTTCCGCAGGTGGCAAGAATCCAAGTCGGCCGTTTACAGCCGACCGGGCGCCCAGACCCGTGAAGAGCAGGACCGGGCCATGTACAAGCATGACGCTGCTCAGGCCAAATGGTTTTATGAGTTCTTCGGAACCTTGTTCGGAGACGCAGCATGAGCATTCAGGGCTTTTGGGCGGACATGAAGGCGCCGGCGTTTCGCCATCTGCCGGAAGGGCTAGTGGCTGTCCTGCCGGTTGGCGCCATTGAACAGCATGGCCCCCACCTGCCGGTGTCTGTGGACCGCGACCTGGTCGAGGCTGTCATTGAACGGGCTATGCCTCAGCTGGCAGCGGATCTGAATGTTCTCGTCCTGCCCACTTTGACCGTCACCAAGAGCGGCGAGCACGACCGCCACCCTGGGACGCTCAGCCTGTCTGCCGGCACCCTGCTGGCTACGTTGCGCGATATCGGGGCCTCGGTGGCCCGCGCAGGCGTGCATCGACTGGTGCTGTTCAACGGCCACGGTGGCAACACTGCGGTTCTGGACATCGCCGCGCGGGATCTGCGGATCAGTCACGACATGATCGTTGCAACGTGTTCTTGGTTCGGTTTTGCCGATGTGGACGGGGTTATGGACCCCGAAGCGATGGCAGTGGACCTGCACGCTGGAGATTCCGAAACCTCTCCGATGCTTGCGGCCAAACCGGATCTTGTCGACATGACAAAGGCGGCCAATTTTGTTCCGGCCATGCGCAATTGGGAACAGACGAACCGGTTCACCGGGCTCACCGGGCAGGCCGCCCGGCCCGGCTGGATTATCGACGACCTGCACGAGGCAGGGGCCTGCGGCGATGCCTCTGCGGCGACGGTGGAAAAAGGGGAGCATCTGCTGCAGAGCGCGGCACGGAATTTCACTGTCTTTCTGGAAGAATTTTCGCGTTTCGATCACAGGCAGCCCCAGTCATGACCGCAGACCGGACAGCGGAAACTCTACTGCAGAATGTCAGGGTTCCACTCTCGATGCTGAAACATCCGGAGGGGTTTGGCGGTATCCCGGATCAGGATTGCCTGCGTGGCGATTTGGTGATCCAGGGCGGCCATATCCAGGGCATGCGCAGACCGTCTGAATCCGGGCCTTCCAGCAGGATGGTGATCCCGAAACTGACCGAATGCCACGTCCATCTGGACAAATGCCATACGATCTCACGCATGGGCGCCGTCGGCGGCGACCTGAGCGCGGCCATTGCGGCGCAGACAAAGGACCGTGAAACCTGGACAGCGGACGATATCCGCATGCGCGCCAACCGAGGTCTGTCCGAGCTGATCGATGCAGGCTGCCAGGCCGTGCGCACCCATGTGGACTGGGGTGATTTCTCCTCTGAGGCACCGTCAAAGGCCTGGGCGGTATTGACGGAACTGGCGCAGGAGTATCGTGGCCAGGTTTCGCTGCAGGTCGCGCCGCTGATCGGTGCCGACATTCTGGCACAGCCCGAGGCCGCTGACACCATTGGCCGTTTGATTGCCGCATCGGGCGATACGCTGGGTGGCTTTGTATTGAACCAGCGTGAGCGGCTGGCAGGAATTCAAAACGCATTCCGGGTGGCCGAAAAATATGGGCTGGCGCTGGATTTTCATGTGGACGAAGGCCTGGACGATGGCCTGGATGGTCTTACCATGATTGCCGAAACCGCCGCTAAAACCGGTTTCCAAGGTCCGGTGCTTTGCGGCCATGCTTGCAGCTTGACCAATCTCAGCGGCGACCCGTTGAACAAGCAATTGGATTTACTTTTCCGCTCCGGTGTGACGGTTGTCACGCTGCCGGCGACCAATCTTTACCTTCAGGGCCGCACCGCCGGAACCCCTGAGCATAGGGGGTTAACCCGGGTTCGCGAGTTGCGCGCAGCGGGTGTCCCGGTAGCTGTTGGTACCGACAATGTTCAGGACGCGTTCTGCCCGCTTGGCCGCCATGATCCGCGCCAGGCCCTGGCTCAGGCGGCCCTCGCAGCCCATCTTGATCCTCCATTTGGCGACTACCTTCCAATGATCACCACCATCGCCGCAAAGGCGATTGGCCAGACGCCCACTTATGTCGACGGGGCTGAAACCGGGGATCTCCTATTGTTCGACGCAGCATCTACTTCGGATTTGATTGCAGGCATGGAGCGGCCGCAGGTCCTGGCAGATGTGTTGCAAGGAGAAGCACTATGACATCCGTTTCAGGTAAGTCCAACGTCGATTGGAAAGCCTTTGCCAGCCGTTTGGCTCCGGTCGAAGTGATCGACGAGGCCGTACTGATCAAGAAACGCTCGCGCGACTTCTTCTGGTACAGCCCAATACTGAATGAACAACTCAAACGCTGTTTCGGTGATCTGGTGGCGCTGCCAAAATCGGTCGGGGAAATGAAACATTGCTTGCAAGTTGCTTATGAAGCAGAGGTCCCCGTCGTTTTGCGCGGCGGTGGCACCGGCAATTACGGGCAAGCGGTTCCTGTCGATGGCGGTCTGATTATCGAAACCACTGCGATGAACCGCATTCTGGACATCGGCGAGGGCTATGTCCGTGTTGAAGCTGGCGCGCTGATGGCGGATATCAATGCGGCGTTGAACGACAGCGGTCAGGAAATGGCGATGTTCCCGTCAACACAAGACATTGCCACTGTCGGTGGTTTTGTCGCCGGCGGATCAGCGGGCATCGGATCATTGGCCAATGGGCCGCTGCGTGAGCCTGGAAACCTGATCGAAGTCAAAGGGCTGTCTTTGGAAAGCACACCCAGAGAACAGGTGTTCCAGGGCGAGGATGTGTTGAAGATTCACCATGCCTGGGGTTTGAACGGCGCCATCACAGAAGTCACCCTGCGCACTGTTCCCAGCGAAGACTGGATTGCCTGCATGGCAACATTCGACGGCTATGACGCAGCCTATTCTGCCGGGTACGCATTGGCTGCAGCGCAGAATATTTCGCCCAAACTGGTGAGCGTGGTGGACGCACGGATCGCTGAGTATTTTCCGCGTCTTAAAGGTCACATCCGCGAAGGTCGCGATCTGGTTGTCAGTTATCTGCCGGCGGCTGACGTCCCGGAGTACAGGGCATTGATCGCTAACTTTGGGGGACAGGCTGAGCTGACTCTCAGCGAGTCTGAGCGGCAGGCGGCAAAGATCCCGCATGCTTTTGAATTCTGCTATAACCACACAACGCTGCAGGTTCTGAAATCCGACCGGTCTGCTACTTACCAGCAGATTGGTGTTCCGGATCCCCTCGACACAACAGCGATTTCCGGTCTGCGCCAGGCCCTGGGTGACGATGTCTGGACACACCATGAATTCCTGCGGCTGGACGGAAATCTCGCGGCCATTGATTTGCCCATCATCTGGTATTCAGGCCCAGAGCGGCTGGCAGAGATCAACCGCATTTATGCGGATCGCGGCTTTACCGTCTATGACGCCCATACCAACAAAGTCGAAGGCGGCGGGTTGCACGGCGCTGACTACACGCATTTGGCTTGGAAAAAACGCATGGATCCTAAGGGATTGCTGAACAGTGCAAAATCATCCGCTTGGGAGACAGTGAAAGATCTGACCCCAGAAGAAATTGAAGCCAAAGCTGTCTTGTAGGAGCCTCAGATGACAGAGTATCAAACCACCCCGTTGAGCCCAAGTTTTGGCGTTGAAGTGTCGGGGCTACCGTTGTCCGAGTTTGTCCCTTCGGGCCGTTTTCCTGAGCTGCGTAGCCTGTTCGAGACCAATTCGGCGTTGTTGTTCAAAGCGCAGGATTTCGATGACAAGGCTCATTTGGAACTTGCCCGCTGCTTTGGCCCGATCGAGGACCGGCTTGCCGATGAACGCAAGCCTGACGTCGAATACAGCATTCCCAAAGTCTCGAATGTACTGAGTGGCGGTGAAGTTACCGGCGAAATGGATCTGCACACTCTGAACTTGCAGTCGAATTTTTTGTGGCACGCAGATAGCACCTTTATGCCGCGGCCGGCCTTGACCAATATCATCACTGCCCGGGTGGTTGCCTCTGAAGGGGGTGAAACTGAGCTGGCATCTACGCGTGCAGCCTGGGAGGCGATGCCCGAGAAACTGCGCGCCCGCATCAGGGGACGCGGCATATCCCATCACTATTCCACGTCACGAGCAAAAATATCTCCTGAGCTGGCCAAGTTGCCAATGTTTCACAAATGGCCCGCCACGCGCTGGAACGCCATCTGGACCAACCCGGTTAATGGTCGGGAATCCCTGTATATCGCATCACATGCCTACAAGGTTGATGGTTATGACGATGTTGAAAGCATCAAGTTGCTGGACGAGTTGATGGAGTTCTGCACACAGCCAGAGTTCACATATACTCACAGTTGGGATGTGGGGGATGTGCTGATCTGGGATCAGCGGGCGACCCTGCACCGCGGGCGATCCTGGCCCTATGAACAACCCCGGACATTGTCGAGCCTTTGCACAACTGTGACTGACAGCGACGGGATTACCGAAATGCACTTAGTTGCACACTAATGGACTGCCCGGACAAACGGGTAGCCAGACTGCGGGACTACCTGCAAGACAGAGGGTCCTCCTCACGACCAAACAGAGAGGTTAGAACATGACATTTTTTACTCGCACCGGTAAACCGTTGCCCAGTGTGATCACTGACCAAGCTCAGAGCGTTGGTGATGATGCTGTAAATCGACGGGAATTCCTGGCCCTTGCCTGTTCCTTTGGTGCGACGGCAGCAACCGCTTACGGGATGCTTGGTATGGCCGCACCAGCCCAGGCCGCAACTCAGCCAAAAATGGGCGGTACAGTCCGAATTCAGATGGCGGTACGCGGCATGAAAGATCCGCGAACGTTTGACTGGAATGAAATCTCCAACTTCGCCAAGGGTTGGCTGGAAAACCTCGTTTCTTACGAAAATGACGGCACGTTTCTGCCGGTTCTGTTGGACAGCTGGGAGATCTCGGAAGACGCCAAAACCTATACACTGAACGTGCGTCAGGGCGTAAAGTGGAACAATGGTGACGATTTTACCGCCGGCGATGTTGCGCGCAACATTGCAGGCTGGTGCGAAAAGGACGTCGAAGGGAATTCGATGGCCGGTCGTTTCGCCGTTCTGATTGATCCGGATACCAACAAGGCGCTGGATGGCGGCATCGAAGTTGTGGACGGTCACACCGTTCGCCTCCATTTGCCCAAGCCGGACATCTCTTTGATTGCTGGTATGGCGGATTATCCTGCCGCTATTGTGCACAGCTCGCACAACTCGGATGACATGATCGGCAACCCTTTGGGGACCGGCCCATACTTGCCAGAATTGCTGGAAGTTGGCGTCATGGGCGTCTTGGTAAAGAATGAAAACCACACTTGGTGGAATGCGGACAACGGTGCCTGGCTCGATCGGGTAGAGTATATTGATTACGGCACTGATCCTGCGTCCTATTTGGCCGCTGCTGAATCCGAAGAGATCGACATGATGTACACCATTGAAGGTGAATTCATCGATATCATTTCTAGCCTGGATGGGTGGGTCGAAAACGAAGTCGTGACGATGGCTACAATTGTTGTGCGCCCGAACCAGTTGGCAGAAGTAGGCGGGGTGAAACCCTATGCCGACAAACGCATGCGGCAAGCGATTAACATGGCTGTAGATAACTCTGTTTTGTTGGAATTGGGGTATGATGGCCGGGGTGTGGTTGCACAAAACCACCATGTTGGCCCTGCACATCCCGAGTACGCTGACATCGGAGATCCGACATTCGACCCTGCCGCCGCAATGGCCTTGGCCAAAGACGCAGGTTTGGAAGATTTCGAACACGAGATCATCTCGATCGACGATGCGTGGCGCAAGAATACCACTGATGCTGTTGCCGCTCAGCTACGTGATGCCGGGTTCAAAGTGAAGCGTACGGTCCTGCCAGGCGCAACCTTCTGGAACGACTGGGTAAAATACCCTTTCAGCTCGACCAACTGGAACCACCGTCCGCTCGGCGTGCAAATCTGGGCGCTTGCTTATCGTTCAGGTGAGGCCTGGAATGAATTCGGTTGGGCCAATGCTGAATTCGATGCAGTGCTCGAAGAAGCTCTGGCCACTGCTGATCTGGAGAAACGCCGTGCTCTGATGGCCAAGGGTGAGAAAATCGTTCAGGACGAAGGTGTCACAATTCAACCGTATTGGCGTTCACTGTTCAACCACACCCGCGAAGGTCTGGGCGGTGGAGCACATCACATCTCGTTTGAAATTCGTCCGGCGCAGTTGCACTGGACCTAATGTTAACGCCGGGGTGGCCACAGCCGCCCCGGCACATGCAACAGGCTTTCTATGTCCTTTGATTTCATGGTTCTCATTGCTCAAACTTTGAGCGCCTTCTTTCTCGCGGCTTGGCTTACGACAGGTGTGTTTGAGAATATCTTTCATTCCTCTTTGAACAGCACCTTCACTGCCGAGGTTCTGGAAATGACGCGCATGCAAGATGACTATCCCGAGGCCTTCGAAACTGTCGCATATCGGCGTGTCGAAAATCCAAAACTCCAGCAGCTACTTTTCTACTTCATTGTTGGTTGGGAGGCTTTGGCCACTCTTGCTCTTTGGATCGGAACAGGTGCCATGGCTCTGGCGATTTTTGGTTGGGCAGATGCCGAGGTCGCTCGCGGGTTTGGCTTAATGGGCGCTCTGTTCTTCACAAGTATTTGGGCGGGTTTTCTGGTTGCAGGCAATTGGTTTTGCTACTGGTTTTGTCATGAAGGTGCACAGAACACTCACTACCAGATGACCCTTTGGGGCATGGCCACAATGTTGATGCTTGTGGCTGGATAGTTGGTCTTGTCAGGCGGCGCTCAGTTTTGAAGGGCTGTGTTTGATCTAGCTTCTCGATATACCCAAACACAGCCCATTTCGGTATTTCAAGACCAGTCCCGCCATCATCCGCCTTGCAGTGATGTTGGACGCCCGGTTCCCCTTGTCGCTCCGGAATGTGGAGGATTTACTGCAGGAGTGCGGGATCGAAATCAGTCACGAGGTTGCCCGATTTTGGTGGAACTGCTTTGGCCCACCTCTTGTCATTGTGATCGATCTACTTCGAACTTACGGCACTGCGATGAAGATCATCTGCAAGACTGACAGACAAAAAAACGAGCGCTGACGTCAGACACTACACACAAGAGAAGGCATTCTACTTGGGCTCAAAATGAATGACTACTTTACTAACTGTGGGGTCGAGAAAAGTAAATTAAGTTGGTTGCAGGCTCCCGCAACCAATACTGTCGAACAAGCCAGGCCAAGTGCCTGGCTTTCGGCGTTTTGGGGCTGCCCTAGCGATAAAAGTCCCGCCAACTCACCAACCAGTTCAACATTCAAGATACCGCCTTCAGGAACCATCCTTATCTCTGTCAGCAGGCTTCGAATGATAGAAGTGGCGTCTGCCTTAGTAGAGGGATCATTGAGTGCCTCTGTGAGGTTTGCGACTTGATCACGGTACTTCTCTGATAGTCCTGGGGGGAGCAGTTCGGGGCTTTGGTGGATCTATTGGACAGTCAGTGGTTTCGTGGCAATAACTCTTCGATCTGCGTTCATAAGATATCGGATTTCATAATTACCGGGTTTTCCCGGTGCAGTGACCGTCAGGGGAGAGCCGTTTCTTGTGTATGAATAAGTCACATAGTTTTCACCCGGTACACCAATTGCGATGATATCTCCTCGGTAGTCGGGGCCATCCCAGGTCACCTCAATTTTGCTACCTGCGGGCGTGTTGGCTGGTGCGGACAGCGAGGCTGATACCTCGGTGACGGTGATGTTGGATATAGCAAGTACCTTACGCCCAGCCCCGGCCAGGTACTTCACAACGTAATCACCCGGTAAGGCGGGAAGAGTGAGGCCGCGCGGCGTGCCTCCCTTGGTGTAACTGTAGTTTAGGTAGCTGCGATCCTTGTCATCTGGTTTGCTAACGACAATGATGTCCCCTCTGTAATCCGGGCCTTGCCACTCAATTTGGATGGTGCTGCCAGCGGCGGCAGTCAGGGGGGCTGTCAGACTGGCGGTGATCTCAGTCACTTCGATTCCAGTTGTCGCTTGCACCACACTATCTTGACCAAGAATATAGCGGATTTCATATCGCCCAGTCTCTAGCGGGAGCGTCAGATCAAGGGGGGTGCCTTGTTTGGTGTAGGTATAGCTGAGGTATTTCCGATCGGGAGCGTCGATTGCGGCCACCGCAATGATGTCATTTTGGTAGTCTGGCCCGACCCAGTCGATCTGCACGTCACTGCCTGCTGGCGCAGATGCGGGCCCGCTCACTGAATATTGCAAAGCTGTCACCGTCACTGGAACCCGGTCCAGTATCCGGTTTTTCTGGCTCATTCGATAGACAATATCGTAGTCGCCGGGATCAGGCGGCAGCATAAGCTCTGCCGGTGATCCGTGTTTGGTGTATACATAATTGATCAGCTGATCGGTTCCCGGTTCGGTGACAGCAATCACATCACTTTGGTAATCCGGCCCGACCCAGTCGACCAATACCGTGTCTCCGGCGGGCAGGGGGGACGTCGGTGTAATCGACGCCGCAACCGGAGTGATCGAAATTTTCTGAGTGGCTAGCACCTTGCGGTGGTCGCTTGAAACATACCGCAATTCGTAGGCGCCTTGGGTCGGGGGCATGACCAGATCCAAAAGTGGGCCGTTTTTTGTATAGGCATAGTTGATCCAGGGTGAGGAGGTATCAGGGTTGGCGACAGATATCAGATCACCCTTTTGGTCTGGCCCAGACCAGCGCACCTGTATCGTGGAACCGGCAGTCGCGGTCGCAGGCCCGCTGATCGTGGCAGAAGGGCGAAGTTCGGGTAGTTCCAGCACCACTTGTTTGTCTACTGACCCGATGCCAAACCGCTGTTCGGCAAAGCTTTCGTCGGCGATCCGAAGAACCGAAATCACGTATTCACCGCGCATTAGTTCGGTCTGGATGTCCGAGACTGCCTGATTTTCGAGAAGTGCGCCGTCGGGTGAAGTCAGGTTCCAGATCAAACCGTCGCTGATACGCGGGCCATTGCGGCCATCGATTGCGTGAGCGCGCAGGGTGACTGGATCAGGTTCCGGTTCTGGGGCAGGCGCAGGTGTTGCGATCACTGCCAGCGCGTTACTCAGTTCCGCAGCCGTATCAGCCGTTCTGAACGTCCCACCCGTTTCATCGGCCAAACAGCGCATCTGGGCAATCGCTTCTGGATCGTCAATATTGAACCCGACAACATGGGCGGTGAAATCAACGCCAGTCTCTTCCAGCGCACGAGCGGCAGCGCAGGGGTCTGGATTGCAGGTCTCGATCCCGTCTGAAACAAGAATGACTGTGGCCTTTTCCTCGGTATAACGCAGAGCTTCGGCGGCGGCGATAACGGCGTCCGTCATCGGCGTTTTCCCTTTGGGTTTGATCGCGTTTACTGCGTCGACGATCGCGATATGCTGACCGGTCTCTGGGGTGATGATCGTCTCAATGTCATTACAATCCCCCTTGCGGCGATGACCATAGACCGTCAGGCCAAGTTCTTGGGTTTCGGGTAAGGATTTGAGCAGCTCTCCTACCACGTCCTGCGCGATTGAAATCTTGGCCCTGCCGTCGATCTGTCCCCACATCGAGCCCGAGCCGTCGAGCACCAAAATGACCCGGGACTGCTCTTGTGCGGTGCATGCGGATGACAGCATGATGAAAAATGCTGTGCAGGCGGCAAGAAGTGATCTGATCATGTCCTCAATCCCTTTGCTTAGCAAAACGGGGTGATTGCAGTCGGAAATTACTGGCTTTGTGTATTTTCGCTCTCACACTGTGGCCGTCATAAATTGGCAAAGCACAAACTTCCGCCAAGCCCGACCCAGAATTCGGGCGCCCACAATTGAAGAACGGCGACACGTGCTCCGATCTGCAACCAAATAGATGGCCTTTCCTCGAATTCAATCCAGTTCAGTTCCTCAGGTAAGAACTGTAACGCGTGAAATGCTTGAGGAGGCTGTCCGATGACCACTCACAACGGCTATTTATTGATCGCAGATATCTCTGGTTACACCCAATTCCTGACATCGTCCGAACTTGAGCATGCGAACCCAATTCTGCAGTCACTGCTGAGCGCTATGGTCGAACAAGTCGGCGAACCGCTGCATTTCTGGAAAATGGAAGGCGACGCGGTATTGGCCTATTCGACAAGGCAGGGGTTTCCCACCGGCGAGACCTTTCTTGCCACCTGCGAGAACCTTTACAATGCTTTCGCGACCCGTCGGCAGAACATCATCGCGAACACCACCTGCACATGCCAGGCCTGCGCCAATGTGACTGGATTGGACCTGAAGATCATTGCCCACCATGGGGAATTCGACGAGATGCAAGTTGGCCCAATGAAGGATATTTCGGGTGCGGACGTGATACTGGTTCACCGGATGACAAAGACCGATGTGAGCACTGTCACAGGCATTCGCAGTTACGCCCTGTTCAGTGACGCGGCGGTGATTACCATGGGGATCAAAGCCGCGCTAGTCCCCTATTCCCAACCCTTCGAGTATTTCGGTGAGGTTCTGATGCAGGTCTATGATTTGGCCAAAGCCTGGGAGAGTTTTCGCGCAGGGTGTGAGCATTTTT
>Ga0209826_1001002_pt1 | contig 20076 bp, 15 predicted proteins | sample GOMGulsemesocosm_5_FD_184637 | JGI IMG/M metagenome (GOLD analysis project Ga0209826, IMG submission 184637) | Methane-oxidizing microbial communities from mesocosms in the Gulf of Mexico - GOM15C Gulf of Mexico (SPAdes) (version 2) | ecosystem: Environmental > Aquatic > Marine > Cold seeps... | reverse complement strand
AAATGATGGGAAGCTAGCAAATCAAGTTCTTCTATCGCGAAAACCCTAGGCTAGGGCGGGCTAACAGATTGCTTGAATATAATAGCCTAGCACCTTTCGAGGGAAAGCCCCTATGCATTAGTCAATGCAAACCGACCCCTAGAAGAGTAAGTGAGGCTGGCTCTGGCATTCTTGTTGTGAGCTAGTTTGTGGTGCTGGCTAATATTAGGCACTTATTGAACGGAGGCATCGCTTTCACTGTAGAGAAGGGTGATAGCGTCATGCCAATAGGTCAATGCGACCCATTCCCCTTCATCCCTCCATAAACTTATAAACCTCGACCATAATTCATCACTAATCGGCGCTTCGGAGCCTGTTGGAAAGAGTTTGCCTAACTCCATTGAACGCTCATTTAGTGAATCTGAGAAATCTTTAAACTGTATCTGTCGAAGTTTCTTGGCTGTGGCCAGTTCCTCTGGCTTCATGTTGGAGTATCTAAAAGCCAGAGCTTCAGCTACTCTTTGATTGATGATAGTTCGGCTTTTTAGTGCCAGATTATTAGCGCTCTTGTAACAAGACTCGGACCATCCCGACAAATTGTTCCTAGAGTTGCTGGAACAAATGTCCAAAAAGGTTGTGTAGAAGGAACTAATTGTGGCGCCGGCGTACCCAAAATTGAACAGGTTGCTCGAAATGGTTCTGTCCACGTTTAAGCGACGAAGAGAATCATCAATAGCCTTCAGATTCTTCCAGTAATAGCTGTCTGCTTGCGCTGATTCGGATACCGCGACTAAGGCTGCAAGGGCGCCATCAAGGTCCCCATTCTTGTATAGATTGTTTGCGTGAGCTAGGTGGATGTAGCCGTTTTTTGGAGCAAGGGTAAGTAAAGTGTCGAAATACGGAAGTGAGCAGATACTTAGGTTTCCTTCTGAAAGACAAGACCGCATGATTTGGAGGTTGACTAGTAAGTTATCTGGCGCTAGTGAATAGGCTGCGAGTAGGAGTTGCTCGGCTTTGGCGCGGTCGCTCTTAAGTTCGTGAATTGAAGCTAGGGCTAGGTCCTCTGGATTGTCGCTGGCACTAATTGCGTCCAGCCACAGAGCAAAAAAATCGTCGCTCGATACCAGCGTAGGTGTAGAAAGAATCTTAGTTTTGCTTGGAAGAGGTGTATTTGTTGGGCTTGCTGAATCTGTAGGAGTAACGGCTTCTGTAACAGGTGAGGTTTCTACCGAGGAGTACGGCGCTAGATAAAGCACGACGAGCGCTACTAGTCCCAGTAAACTCAGGGTCACAGTTTGTTTGATCACCATCTTAAAGTCCTTTTCTAACAGCTTGTGAAGAGTTTCCGTGCGTTCCATCGCAGTCGCCACTGTTAGCAAGTATACATCTTACGTCGAAATACTGAACCGGTCATCACTGTTAGGTAAGCCTATGGGGCTCTGACACCTATTTATTTGCCTTATATCTCTTTGTGGTTCCAGTAATTGTCGGGAGCTTGCGTGCCAACTTCTCCCAGGGCGTCAAGTGAGTACTTAAGCTGGACTCAAATGAGCAGCCGGCCTTATTGCTTGCGATTTAGCGAGCGATGCCGTGTGTGCATCAGCAATTGCTTAAGCCCAAAAGAGAACGGACAGCTCCGATACTGTTCTTTTCTTGTTTAAGCTCTCGTTTCGCGAAACCTTCTATCGCTTTTTCATGGGCATAAATATAGTCGAAAAATTCTTTTTCGGAATCCTCACTGTTTATTTTTAGCCTATGCCATATGCTGACAAAACTTTGGGTTTCTTTCGCGAGCAAGCTCATGGCAAGTGACCAAGGCAATAATCCGAGTATAATGCCTTCCAAGTAACCTTTTAGTGACCATATTAATGGATGGCTATCTTGCTGTCCCGTCTCATCCAAATAAGTGAAAAAGCGCTTAAGAGTTTGGATCTCCAAGTCATAAAGTAATGCCCACTGCTGCTTTTTCTTAGGGCTAAAAGTTAAGTGGCCAGCCATTCGGAAAACATTTGCGCCATAAACTTCTGACTGATGGATATGATGGAGGTCAGATCGATACTGTGGATAACGCATAGTGATACCTTTGGGTTGTGTTTCAATTAAAAGCAATTTTTACTTTTGGTTTTAATTTCGATAGAGTTTGAAAACCGCAGAGTCGCTTCTAGCAATTCATGGTGGAATTGTTCTGTTCGCTCCATAAACGGCATATGCCCAGCATTGTTGAAAACCACTAGTTTTGCGTGCTTAATTGCCCCCGCGAGTTTCAGTGATTGCTCTGCGGAAATGACAGGGTCATGGCTGCCCGCCATTATGACAGTAGGCACAGAAACTTTTTCTAGTTGTTGTTCAATATTAAATGTTGGAATGCGGTTGAATAAAGGGAACAAGGCCCCAAGATTCTGGTTTTTCATATTTTCCTGAATTTCTTTTAGCATGCTTCTTGTAATAGGCGATGCAAAATAGCGTTGACGATCAAACGCCAATTGTCCCGAAAGATAGAGTTGTACCGGTTTAAACAAGCGACTAGCCCACAGGCTAAAAATAAACAATGGCTTAGCCCATTGTCCTAAATTAGCGAGCTTAACTAACTGCCCCTCTATTCCCCCCCACTTGCCTTCAAAAAAACCCGCTACACTTACGATTCCTAGCAGTTGATCAAAGCCATTGGCCGCTAAGTTTAAGGCGGAAAATCCACCCGTTGAGTGTCCTACGATAATGATTTTTTCAGCACCCACAAGTTCCTTTATCACTGCCTGGTATAAACGGTTGAGCCACCTCTCATCGACATCTGTCGATTTAAAGTTATCAGGCACAATTGAAGGGTGATGCCCTGGCAAACTAATGGAATACCAACGGCGTTTTTCACGAATGGCATCAGGTAAGCAACATTTCCAGAAGTTGATGGGGGCCATGACTCCCGGTATGAAAATAATTGCAGGCCCTTCGATTTCTTCGTTAGCAGCAAGTACTGCCACCTGATGCCCGTCGAAATTAACGAGTAGGTCGCGAGATTTCATGGTGTATCCTTTGTTGAAAAAAACTCAAAATGCGAGTAAAACTCACATACGAATAGTATAAAGAATGACGTGTTTTCACTACTCGCATTGAGTAATCATTTATTGGATGTAAAGTTAAGTGATTGATAAGTATAGAAAAAAACCAAGGCAGTCGCGATCTAAAGTGACCGTTGATGCCTTGCTGCAAGCGACTACTCACATTTTACTTAAGGATGGTGTTGAAGCCCTAACTACAAATCATGTCGCTGACATGGCGGGCGTTAGCATCGGTTCGCTGTATCAATACTTTCCTAATAAGGCCTCTCTTATAGCCGCGTTAATAGAGCAGCATGTTGATCACGAGGTCAGTACGCTAAAAGCCGTGTTCTTGAACTGGAAAGGACCGCAAGGGGAGGCGCTTTTCCGGGCTTTTATCCGTGAATTTATTCAAATACATTTGGATGATATTGAGCTCACAAGACTGTTGCACCAACAAGTCAGCCACCTTGAGTGCAGGCAAGCTCTTAGGAAGGCAACACGCTACTTCGAGTCTATTATTGAAGAGTTTATTAGTTCACAGCTTAAAATACATCTCAGTACAAAGGAGATTAAAGTGAGGGCGTTCGTGGTGACTAATGCCATCGACTTGCTCTTACAATTGGCATTAGTGGAAAATACAGAAATGTTGAATGAACCTTGCTTTTTGGATGAACTGGTTGAGATTGCAAGCCGGGCCTATGAGAAATAGCCTTGGAAGTACCCACTAAATAGTGGTGTTGTTGATTTAAAAGCCCTAGTCCCTAATTCGTCTAGTGGCGGTATTTGTAGATTTTGGGTGTTTGTCTATAATTCCCCCTTGTATATCCCTCCGTTCATTCTCCGTTAATCTCTAATTCATCGCTCATTCACGATAGCTCGCTATATTGTTGCGCTTAAGCTGTAAATCAACACCCATTAACGGAGAACAAAATGAACAAATTAATATTAAGAACCCTGGTGCTAGCGCTTGGTCTTTCGATACTTTCTGGCTGCTCAACCATAGGTAACGAAAGCTTATCGAATGAGTCGCCAGAGTCTATTGGTAACAAAATTCATGAGGGTGTTACCAGCAAGCAACAATTGATCAGTATGCTCGGGGCGCCAATGGAAACCACTTTTACGGATGGGGGCTTGGAGGTGCTGACCTACAAGTACAAACGGCTTAAGCCTAGGGCGCAAAACTTCATTCCTTACAATATTATTTCGCAAGTCTCTGATGGCAAAAAGAAAGAGCTTGTTATTCTTTTAGATAAAAATTCACTGGTTAAAAACTTGGTGATGAATGTTACTGACACGCAAAGGCGATGGGGTGTTATTGAATAGTGATAAGGACAGTGGTTCCATATTCCGCGTTTAGCTTCTGGTTGAGTAAGCCGGCGGTGCAATGCCGGTTCGCCGGTCGACAGACCGAAAGCTGTGGTGGCTGCGGTGGCATTGCTCAGGAATTGGATCGCCGCAAGAGCATGCCTGCCAATTTAGACGCTGGTTTGCGTGATGCATTCAAATGCGCTACGTTTATAGGTCTTTGGGGTTATATAAGTCCATGGAAGAAAATTCTAATCATGCTGTTCTTCTATTTTCAGACTTAGCTAAAGCTTTGCTTTCACATTCAATGAAGTATCTTGGCCTCCTCAATCACTGGCGCTGGCGGTAATAATGATAATAGTAAAATCAGCAGGGCATGCACGTTCTTTATTGTTTGGAATCCTTGTTCTTCTGGATGCTTTGGTCTTCCTGAAAGGGTTTGAGCTACAACCATTGCCTGAATATAAGCAGCTGGAGGAGTTTAGGGGGGAGGTTGTTTATTTCTTCGAAGGGATGAAGAGTAAAGAGCAGCAGAATGACCGCTTCCTAGTTATTCGAATCAACAATAAGCAGCTTAATTTTTATCTGGGTTTAAGCGATTATCTGGATGACGATAGTGGCGCTTATCAACAGGTTAAACAGGCGATTAGTGTCAATGATGTTATTAGTCTTAAAGGCTACTTCATGCGAGGAGGTCTGGTCACAGATGGCTATTACAATATCGTGGAGTTTGAAAAAAATAATATTATCTATTTGAATTACCAAACTATGGTTTCTGCTGTTCAAGCTGAAAGTGATTTTAATTTCAAGCTGTTTTTATTTTTAAACATCGTCGTTATTGTTCTCTTTGTTATTTCGCTGGTTAAAAGTAGATCAGGTGATGATGAGGAGAGTAGCGATGATAGCGAGACTAAGTCGAAAGAATATAGTAGTTCGCTTGCATACGGTGAAACCATCACCACATGGGCTGCGGATATAGAGGGTAGGCAGCATACTTTCCGCTTCGAACATCAGTTCTGGACAGGACGTAAAAAATATTTTATTAACGATAAGTTGGTAAAGCATATATCGGGCGGTTTAATCGAATCGTGTCGAGGCTCTGTCACGGCTTCTTTTTGTGTCGACTCCCACGACATACAGTTTCTATTCCGTGCCTCTAGGGAATCAGATTTTTCCTATGGCGGAGTGGGCCACAATGATGAATCGGCAATTTTCGATAAAGATGCGGGCGTTACTACCTCAATGGAATTGCTGATCGATGGCGCCAAGATAAAGGGCTCAGTGGAAAGTGAACGCCGTATGTCGGGCTGGGCAGCGCCTGTATTTATCGCTATCATTGTATTTATTTTATCTGTTTTATTTTGAGCTAGAGAGCGCGCTACGCTCGCTCACGTTAGCGATACTTTAATCTTAAACCCTAGTATTGTCGTGTAGGCAACGAATAGCCTTATAATAGGCTGCATCGGTTTCCATCGACACCTTTGTTCTATTCAGTGAACATAGAATGGATGACAATATGAGCGGGAAGAGGCTCAAAATAATATAATCAATATTCGCATTCACAATAAAGTATGGCAGTAACCAAGATGAAGTTTTACGTAGTATGGAAGGGGCGCGAGACAGGCATATTCACAGATTGGAACACCTGCAAGAGTCATGTCGACGGTTTTGCGGGTGCCAAGTATAAATCGTTCAAAACCAGAGTGGAGGCCGAGGCCGCTTTTCAGGGGGCGAACATAGCAACTCCGGTCAAAGGTTTATCGACCAGCGGAGCCAAGTCTGCGACAGCGACGAAGGCCAAAAAGAAGTCTACGGCCCAGACGGTTAAAACCTACACGGCTAAAGAGATTGCGGCGATTGCCGTTGATACCAAAATATTCACTGACGGTGGTTGCGAGCCAAATCCAGGCAAAGCAGGCTCAGGTATTGCGGTGTATCACAACAACCTTGTTGCGGAGTTATGGTATGGACTATTCAACCCTGCAGGGACTAACAACACGGCTGAGTTAAACGGCCTTCATCAGGCCCTGTTGATGGCTAAAGACGGAATTGCTAAGGGGAAATCGGTCGCGATTTTCTGTGATTCGAAATACTCAATTCAGTGTGTAACCCAATGGGCTATCGGCTGGGAGAAAAATGGCTGGAAGAAGAAAACAGGGGAAATTAAAAATCTTGAGTTGATCCAAGAGATGTTCGCCTTACACCAGTCAATTAAGGCCGAGGTTCAGGTGCTGCACGTGAATGGTCACGTAGGTGTTGAGGGCAATGAGCTCGCAGACCGCATGTCGATAAAGGCTATTGAGACTCGTGAGCCTGATTTCGCCGTGTATCGTGAGGAGATAGACATTCAAGGCATTTTGGCCATGCGGGCTGGGTAAAAAACGGTTCGTCATAAGTTCTCTATCACGTACAGCCCACTATCCAGTGGCCTTCAGAGCGATCTGTGCCTGTTTATCGCCCTTAAACATCCGCCATTCATATCAGGCTTAGAATTTGAGTGACCTAGGTCACAGCTTCTACAGAGGTCGATGGGCTATACTGTGAAAAATCGTATTAAATCTTAGCTTTTACAAAGGCTAGACGTAGACAGGTATACGGAGAAAATTATGGCGAGCGAACAGTCTAGATCAGAAATCCAGAAAACCTACATTGCTTATTATGGCCGGCCAGCCGATGAAGAAGGCTTAGAGTACTGGGCTGGGCTTCTTGATGAGGCGGGCGGCGACTTAAGTGTCATTATTGATGCCTTTGCTAATTCCCCAGAGTTTTTAGAGTCGTTTGGTGATTTAGAAGATTCCGAGTTAATTAACAATCTTTATCAGCAGTTATTTGGCGAAGACGCTGATTCTGGCGGTTTGGATTTTTATGTTCGACTCATTCAGCAAGGTGAGAGAACCCTTGGCTCAGTAGCGCTGGATATTCTTAATGGCGCAGAGAATGAACATGCCGAGATTATTAATAATAAGTTCGCCTATGCTCAGCAAGTTACCTTGTCGATTAAGGTTAAAAATAAACAATACGATGGTGATTCTGCCATCAGCCTGAAATTAAAGATAAAGAACATTGGCGCCAGTGATGAATCATTAGAAGAAGCATTAGCGGCCCTGGATGGTGAGATCGATGATTTTGACGATGCACCCGGTAATAGCGGTGACGCGGGTAAGGGAAGTGACAATAGCTTACATCATCTTGAGCTGGAGGACGGCGCGCAGGAAATTGTTACTGAAGAGTACGGTAACAAATTAAAGATCAAGAATTTTGGCAGTGATGATGTACTGATTCTTCCAGAGATGCTCCTTCAGGGCGAAAACGACGATTCTGATGCCGATGATGAAGCATTAGAAGAAACGACTGAAGGTTCTTTGGTCGAAGCCGAGGACACTCCGGAAGAAGTAGGGGAATTAGGAGAGGGTTCACAGGAACCTGAAGAGCCTGAGGAAGAAGAGGGTGACGCGGATCTCGTTCTAGACTTTGATGCGGTGGCTGAGGATTTGGCCAGTTTCTTTGCGGCCGACAAGAACAACAAAATTACATTCTCATGGGACTCTGACAGCGATTCCGATGAAGACGATGATGATACTGAAACAAACGATAGCCTTGAAGGCGACGATGAGCTTGAAGAAGGTGATGGCCTCGAAGAAGACGACGCTGCTGAAGAAGATGATAGCTCTGAAGAAGAGCTTGATGCTGAAGAGGGTGAAGTGGTCGACGACAGTGAAGACACTCCCGAACCTGAAGCAGAGGATGAAACACTCGATTATCATCTTAACGTGAAAATTCACTATGACGGTGGTTTTATACAGTTGCATAAGTTTGTCATTACTGACGAGGAAGCCTTTGATTTTAGTCGCTTTGATGACATTGGCGAGTTAATGATACGGGCTCAAGACGATATGTTGACTGTTGATTTTGGTGATGATGGCGATGGTTCTATTGATTACGACGAATATCAAAATGAGGCATTAGAGTTGCTGGAATTAATTGGTATTCAGTTTGGCGAGTCTGTAATTGTGGAGCCAGAGGCATAGAGAGCTAACTATTTACAGTATCGAAGATGGCGGGTTTTCCCGCCCTTTTTATTGAAGGTCATTTCACCCCAGCCGATAGAATCCTAAACCTCTTCTTTTCGCCCACTAATCTAAACGTGCTTGCCTGACTTATTCTCCGGTTTTCATGGCGAGTTAAAGGCACTTGTGGTAAAAATTGGGCTCAATAAAACGAGGAACAATTTTGTCCAATCAAATGAAAGCCATTCTCTATACCCGTTACGGCTCACCAGAGGTGCTGAGCGTCGGTGAATGCGAGAAACCCACAGTTAAGCCGGATGAACTTCTGATTAGGGTACAGGCGGCCGAAGCCACAAAATCGGATTGTGAAATGCGCAGCTTCCATTTCGCGGTGGCCTGGTTTTACCTCCCACTGAGAATTGCTCTAGGTTGGACCAAGCCTAAAAATCCAATTCTTGGCGGCTACTTTGCAGGAGAGGTAGTGTCTATGGGTGAGGATGTAAAAGATTTTTCGCTTGGTGACAGGGTTTTTGGTAGTGCGGGCTTTGGCATGGGGGCCTATGGACAATTTTTAGCCCTGAGTGACGCTAGTTCTATTGCCCCTATACCGAGTAATTTGAGTTTTGAAGAAGCAGCCGCTGTACCTCTGGGTGGATTCAATGCTTTGCACTATTTACGGCGGGCGAATATTCAAAAGGGCGACCGCGTACTAGTAAATGGCGCGGGCGCCAGTATTGGCACTTTTGCCGTGCAGATCGCCAAGTTAATGGGCGCCGAAGTGACGGCGGTTGACAGTGCGATTAAAGAAACTATGTTGCGTGAAATTGGTGCGGATCATTTTGTAGACTATGCATCAGAAGATTTCACCCAAAGCGATGAGTTCTACGATGTTATCTTCAGCGTGGTGGCCGGAGCATCCTACGCTGGCTGCATTAAGCGCTTAAAGCCGAAGGGCTGCTACCTGCTGGCAAATCCTCGAATGTCTGATATGTTAAGAAGTATTTTCACGACGAAATTCACCGACAAGTCGGTGTTGTTTGCGTTTGCGGGTGAGAAGAAAGAGGAATTATTGGCACTTAAGGAAATGATAGAAGCGGGTGAAATCAAACCGGTAATTGATAAAGTCTATTCTATGGCTGAAGCCCAAGAAGCCCACCGTCGAGTAGAGGCTGAGCTGCGAATTGGTTCGACGGTGATTTCTCTTCAGTAATGACACTGGCACTCATATCACTCTAATTTAGGATTTCTCGCCAATAGATAATACGATCATGTCCTCGGTAGTGCCCAAAGGAAATCGCTGTCTCGGGGTGATCGGTGTCGTCCCATAAACCATCTTGATCCCAGTCGGCACGAAGCCATTCTGCAACATTGATCACCTGAAGAGAAAAATCTCCCGTCACCAGAGGTGCACTAAAAACGAGTTCGGCCGACCCTCCTGTGAAAAAAACATCCGTTACATCCGATGTCACTGCGCCCGTTGTGGAGCCTCCAGTAAAATCTACATCAAAATCGGTTAGAGTATTTGCCGAGTCAAATAATAGGCGACTTCTTAGAATGCTGGTGCAGCCATCAGATGCCGGCGCTGAAGAACTATCATCGGCATTAGTAATGAAGGAGGAACCGTTCCAATAGTCTACTTTCAGAATTACTGGCAGTGGAGAGCTCTCAGGTCCGTGGGCGTCAAGGTTTGTCAGTCGCCCATATCGAACATCCAAACCTGAGCCGAGTGAATGCGCCGCGCAATTTGCACTGGCCACACAGTCGTCGCTTGTAGATGCATTCATGTCTAGCCCCTGAAGTACTCTGCTGTCTAGGGCATCATTGAGTATCGTGCCAATCTGCACTGAAGAATAGGGTCCATCAGGGCCCGTTAATAGGCGGGAAAATTCCACGCCACTGTCAGCAAGTAAATAAACACCGTCATCCCAAAGGCCGGGCGCTACTGTTAAGCGATTATTTAATTCCACGCCCGCGTTATTATTTTCGACGCTGTAGCTAAGCGACGCGACTGGGTAAGTTAAATCCTTGTTGTCATAATTGGCAAGCTCTCCCCCCGAGGCGTTTAGTGCTTTAACAGTGTACGTCAAATTAATGCCAGGCTGACTCATATAGCTAAAGTTTGAACAGGTATTATCAAGCGTTGCCAGGCTTAATTCATAATGATCAGGGTAGAAGCGCCCAATGTTGTCACTCTCTGTGGGCGCAGTAATATTGCCACTGTCGAGATAATTGTTGTCACCAATATTTGCTTCCAACTTAATGGTGCCAACGTCACTCCATTTCACATTAGTATTGGTAAATATACCTCCGCTACCTGAGAAGCTTGTGCCATTGGACAAAACACCTCCGACAGATGACGGGGGGAAAATACGAGTTTTCAAAGCGAGCGCTATCGTCTCTGGAGTCGTTTCATTGCCGTAGTTCGGGGTTACGCGCCCTTGACCGTTTCGTACTTCCACTTTTACCGTAAATGCGGCGTCGGCAATCACAAAACCCTGGCCGCTAGAGGTGCTGGCAGGGTTAATGACTCCTAAACTGTCTTCAACGCGACTCAGCACCATATCGTCAGGGCGTACGACGAATCCAGTACTGGAGCCACTTAAGGTTATTTCCGGGTCTTCTTCGAATGCGGGTATTGTGACTTCAGCGTGTAGTTTTATTTGGCCCACGTCGTCGTAGCGAAAAACCAGAGGTGCTTCGCCGTCTGCGTCAAACGCCAAGTCTAGGCTGACGCCATCAAAATCAATGGTGGCATCTTTGTTATTCTCGTTAATGGCGGTTCCCGCGGCGATAAGGTCTTTGTCGAGAACGCATGAGTCGGGATTTATACATTCATAGGCGAGCTTAATGGCTAATGTGCCTACCGAATTGAGAGCGCTCACACAAGCACCAGTAGATTCGTCGGTCTTCATAGCTCTAACAATGGCCTGTGAATAATCGATACCTGCAATTTGATTAGGTATCGGATCAGAAAATCCATTGCTGTCCAAGTCATCTGCATCGCCATCACTGTTGCTGTCGGCAACGATAAGCAGTGCGCTGTTCGAAAAGCTAATGTCTTCGTCTTCACTCAGTCCCTCATTGCCGGAATTAACATCTATATTCAAGTCGGCACTCGTAAATTGCTGCAGGTAAAGCGTGTCAGATGATTTGGAACCGTCAAATGTATAAGTAATTGTGTTAATGCCGGAGGCATGCCATATCCCTGAACTGGGTACCGTGCTCAGATTAATGTCGGTGCCATTAGTGGGCAGCACTAAGTTGTGATCCGCGTCGTGAGCGACAAATGTGACAGCGGCACCCTCACAGGTTATTCCCAGCCCTTCGTTGAAGGTGGCGCCGTTGTCATAGCTGATGGCGTAGTGATTGACCGCTGCCGGACTCGAATCGCAAAATAGTGGAAAATTTGTGCTGGGTGCTTCGTAGGTGATGGTGGCGCCGTAGTCAATATGGTCTATGTTATTGCCGGACAAGCCGCCAAACAATGTCGACTCTTCTTTAAACTCCATTGACCCCTGACTAAAAAAGTAACCTTTGGCGTCGGTCTTTTTACTCATTTTAAATTTGCTGCCGCCAGAACTGTTGGAGTAAACCAAGAGTTGACCGCTTGTGCCGCCCGTATTAATTTGACTTTCATCCTTGAAGTCTATTTTGTCTCCCACATAAATCTGCACAACTCCGGAACCACTGACGACCAAGCTGGAGCGCTTGCCAATTGTCAGTGCATCGCTAATCCAATAAGTACCGGCCGCAAGCGTGAGCGTTGTGTCATCACCTAAGACTAATTTTTGAATGTAGTAGTCAGAATAATCATCGCTAAACGTGAGGAAACCGTTTTTGGCTATTGTGATATTTCGATAGTTATTGGTGCCACTGTCCCCTAGGGTTCCGTTCGCTGTGACGTCTGTCGTACTAGAATTGGCGGCAATGCTAACGGTATTGCTGGCCGCTGAAGTGCCGCTGGCAGTACACAAGTTGGGTGAAGCGCCACAAAACATATCGCCAGCAAGGCTGCTGTTATCATGGTCAATAATGCTTACGGTGCTCAATAGGCTCCCACTGTTATAGATCTCAGGCTCTGTATAAGACCCTTTTTCATGCACTCGTATATAACCCGTCACGCCGTGGGTTTGTATGCCTCCAGGGAAAACCGCCTCGCAACTTGCGACAACGGCAATCGTTATGTTGACGCTTGCTATATTCGATATTGTTCCGGCGCTGTCTTTTATTTGATAGGTGAAACTGTCGCTTAAACTCGCACCGTCATCGTGGGTATAGTCGACGGTACCGTCCGCGTTAACAATGACTGAACCATTATTTGGGCCGCTCACAATTGTGATGCTGCTTAGATCAATGCCTGTGCCTCCGCTGTCGTTGGCCGCGAGGTTGACGTTGACCGCGGCTCCTTTTGCGACGGTGGCATTGTCGTCGTTGGCTTGAGGTATTGTGGGGCCTTCACAAAACCCATCGAAGTCTATGGCGGCTACATCCGCTGATTCGAAATAAATACTGGCACCACTTTCAATGACAATGTCTTCCTTAGCGTTTATTGCACCGTTCAATGTGGTGTTGTCTTTGATCGTAACGCCTTTTTTGGAATAGAGAACGGCATTGATCGTATTACTGTCGCCAATGGTTATTTGTTCTCGGCTATAGATGAATAACAAACTAGTACCGCCGGCGCTATTAAATTCCACGGAAGCGCCCGTTGTGATGGCCTTCTTTGCATAAAATCTCACGGTTCCGGCGCCATTAATTGTAATCTTGGCACCGTCGGCAATAGACACCGATTCCTTAAATGTGTATTCACCGGGTTCGAGCACTAAGGTTGAGTCGTTGCTCAGGGTGAGGTTTTTGTATTCGCCGGGGTCCAAGGGTGAGTCGCTTTCGTCTACATTATTCTTGCCCTTAAAATTATTAAAGTCACCGCTGGATGCTTTGCTGCCTCCCTCTATACAGGACTGACCATCACAGGCCGTAGAATGACTGCTTAAATCTTCTGTAAAGAGAGTGCGATCACCCGTGTTGAATAAATGGGCGCCGGATTTAATTTCTATTTTTTTAGTGTGATTGCTTTGCACGGCATTGGGAAAAACGGCGCTACATTCTGCGGCCAATGCCTTGCTTTGCGAAAAGAGGCTGAGTATCCCTAGAGCGACGACTATTACGGAATGCCGTTTGATCATGTCTGTTCACCTAAAGTACCGCACTGAAAGTTGGCACTTATTACAAAGATTTCGAGTTGATCTCGATAATACCAGCAGGTTTCCTTATTTCCTAACTCTTGTATGAGGTGCATTTACTGTAAGGGCAGCTTATACCGTGGCGCAGCTGGGGCGAACACAGAATTGCTCTGCGGGCTGCATTGTCCTTGCAGGCCCGCTAAATCTACGCTTGGTTTATTGGCGAGTGAAACTCACAGCGCCGCCTTTAATAACCACGTCCACGCTTTCAAGCTCGCGCACATTGGCCAGAGGGTCGCCATCAACGGCGATCATGTCGGCGTAACGGCCCACAGCAATTGCGCCAACATCCGTTTCGCGGCCTAGCGCGCGAGCACTGTTAATGGTGGCCGCTTGAATCGCTTGTAATGGTGTCATGCCATATTCAACCATTACTTTGAACTGCCCACCCACCGTGGCGTGTGGCATAACTCCAGCGTCAGAGCCAAAGACCATTTTTACACCCGCTTTATGGCTCTTGCGAAAGTTATCTCGTTGCAGTTGAGCAATTTCACGGTCCTTGCGTAAGTTGTCTTCTAGTACACCGTTCTTGGCGCCCTCAGCCTGGGTGTAGTCGGTATTGAATATGTCCATTGAAAACCAAGTGCCATGCTTAAGCGCCAATTTAATACCTTCTTTGTCCACCAGGCTTGCATGTTCAATGGTATCAATGCCCGCGCGAATGGCGGCCTTGATTCCATCGGCTCCGTGGGCATGTGCCGCCACCTTTAAACCCCACTGATGGGCCTCTTCGGCAATGGCTCGCAGTTCATCTTCTGAAAGTTGTTGTTGTCCGGGCTCAGTATTGCGAGAAAAGACGCCGCCGGTGGCGCACACTTTAATAACTTCCGCTCCGTATTTTCGTTGCTCTCTTACTAGGCGGCGTAATTCTTGTGCCCCGTCGCCCACCGCGATCCCTTTGCGTTCGAAAGAGGGCGGGAAAAATGTTTCGTCGCAATGTCCGCCGGTTGCACCCAAGGCATGAGCGGCGGGCACAATGCGGGGCCCTCGTGCATAACCACTGTCGATAGCTTGTTTCAAACCTACATCGTTGTAGTTTGATGAACCTACGTTGCGCACCGTGGTAAAGCCTGCATCCAGCATGGCGCTAGCGTGGCCAACCGCTGTCATGCCCCAAAAGCTGTCGGTGAACCCTAGCCCTCGGTAACCACCAATATCGGGCGGACCGTCTAGGTGAACATGCATATCAATGAGGCCTGGGAGTAGAGTCTTACCCTGCAAATTGATGTGCTTGGTCTCTTTGCCCCACTTAACACTTCGAGCGTCGCCAATAGATACTATTCGACCATCTTCTACAAACACCGCGGGCGCCTGAATGGTTTTCCCAGACACGACATCAATCATTTTATCGGCGGTAATTACCGTCATATCCGCAAAGGCGGGAAGTGCCAAAAATGCGGTAATACTCATTAAAGTTTTACTTAGGGAATTCATTATTTTCACTCCGTGGAAAATCACTATTTATTATAGGAGCGCAAGGTACCTGGTTGACTCGCGGCATAATTCTCGCGCTCGGCATACCGTAGCAATAGTCGGTAGTGATTGCAAAGCGCGAAATTTTACACAAGGCCTAGTTTCCAGCTTTACATTAAGTAAACGTGTCTGGGTGATAAAGCGCTTCTATCAACGCAATATTTCGCGGATCTCCCACTAACTCGGTCCCCATCCTGTTCATCGTATAGGCAAATCCAATTCCCCTTTTAGGGTCTGCAAAGGCGAAAGACCCGCCCCAGCCAGAATGTCCAAAGGCGGAGGAGTTGGGGCCGTAAACATTCATAGCGTTGCATAAGAATCCGTTGCTCCACTCTATGTCCAGACCTAGTACTTCATCTACTCCTTTGGTTTGTGGTGCCCTTGCCGCATTAATTGCTTCTACACCCAGCAGACGCTTGCCTTTAATGCAGCCATCGCTGGCAAGAGCACCATACAATGTGGCTAGAGCCTCCGCTGAAGAAAAGCCGTTTGCAGAAGGAATCTCGGCTTCACGCCACGCTCTGGTATTGGGCAATGTTGGCGACAGAACAGGGTTAGCCAATGCCGCGAGCTGCGCCTCACTCAAATTGGCCGCTAGGTCTGCAGATGAGCCCATGGTTTTAGGGGCAACAATAGTTGCTGCTTTGAAATTCCGACTGGCTGGCAAACCTATAAAAAAATCGAGGTCAAAGGCCTGATGTAATTCCTCTTCAACAAATTGTTTAATGCTGCGGCCTTCAACGCGACGAAACAGTTCGCTGGCAAGAAATCCTATGGTAATGGCATGGTAGCCAAAGCGCGTACCGGGCTCCCAGAACGGTTCCATTTTGGCAAGTGTATTCGCAGCACGCTCTATGTTGTATAGAAATTCTATGTCCACGGGATCTCTAAATCCGCATAGGCCACCCTGATGGGACAGCATCATTGACACGGTCAGGTTTTGTCTATTGCCAACTCTGAATTCGGGCCAATATTCAGCGATAGGGCTGGCGTAGGATATTTGGCCGCGATCTACCAGCATGGCGAAACATAACGCGGTAATGCCTTTGGTGGTGGACCAGACATTCACTAAGGTATCGCGCTGCCACTCTGAGGCAGAATCTGAGTCGCGAAGGCCTCCCCAAAGATTCACGACCAATTCGCCGTCTTTCACAAGCGCTATTGACGCTCCAACCTCGTCTTGTACTGCAAAGTTTTTTTCAAATACATCTTTCAGTTTGGTAAAGCTAGGGGCGCAAACGCCGCTGATATTGCTTGTCTTTTTCATATTATTACCTAAAAGTTTTTGTTGCGCTAAAACCAAAAGTTCGTGGTGGGCCATACACTCGGTAGCCGTTACCAAGAACTAATTGATTCAAGCCTTGAGTTGCATAATGTTTGTCGATCAGATTCTTACCCCATGCAGACAGCTCCAAATCATCGCCGAAGTATATTGAAAGGCGCCCGTTAATCAGCCAGTAGGAATCTGATTCCAGCAGTGGGTCGTTGACGGCATCGCGAAAAGTACTGGACTGATACTGGCTGTCAAAAGCGAGGGTCGCAGATATATTGTCAACAAGGTCAAAATCGTAACTGGCACTTAATTGAGCGGAGGTTTCTGGGGCGTCTGGCAAAACATTACCTTTAGATGTTAGGCCGGCTGAGGATTGGAATGAACTGAGCTCTGTTCTCAATATTCCTAAGCTTGCGCCGACGCTAAGTCCATCAATGATGGGCGGACGGATGTGTATACTTGCATCCAATCCATAAATTGTTGCACCTTCTACGTTACTCAGTCGCTGTATTGGCAGGTCGCCCGACACATCGCGGATGAAGGTTTGAACGTCGTCGTATTCATAGTAGAAAGTGCTTAATTCATAGCGAATGCCCAAGGAAGGCGCTTGGCTTTTAAGTCCGAATTCATAAGACAGCAGGGTTTCTTTATCGTAGGGCTGTAGCTGGCTGGAAGTACTGGCTACGCCGGTAAAAAACCCGCCGCTTTTGGTGCTTTGCGTTGCTGACCCGTAAAGTAGGGTGGTGTCATTTAACTTGGCATTAATGCCAAGTTTCCAAGATAGGCTGTCGTCGGCGATTTTGTCGTTAACGCTTGCCAAGACTATGGCTGGTGCACCGAATGGTAAACCGCTTAGCGCGCTGCCCGGTGCTATTGATACTAGATCCTGAGAAGAGGCATCAATAGACTTCTTTTCTTTAGTGTAGCGAATCCCAGTGATTAAGGTCAGCGTTTCATTCAATGCCCAGTCAACGTTCACAAACGCTGCAGTAGAAGTAGCTTTTTGATCGGCCAAACTCAGTGTTGTGGTGTTGAATAAACCTAGCTGGCCTTCGTATTTTGTGTAGACCTCATCCACCGCATAAAATAAACCCGCCTGCCAATCATAGAGGTCATTACTTGAAGACAGGCGCAGCTCTTCTGAGAATTGCTGCACTTCGTCGCTATTGATGAACTCCACTAGTGCCAGCGGGCTGGCGTCCACATCCGTGGCATAGTGGCGGTCGAAATCGATATACCCTGTCACAGATGTTAAATCTGCAAAGCCAAGATCGGTGTCAACGCGGATAGAGGCCAGTACTTGATTTTGCTCATAGCTTGGGTCTGTAGACCAGTCTCCCTTAAAGGGGTCATTGTCGGAGTCTGTGTAGCCAAAAAAATTTGCGCAGCCTGCTGAGCCCGGGCAGTTGTTTGAGCTTGGGCTTGGCAGGGCACCGAAGAATTCGGGAGAGCCCAATTCGGAGCGGCCTCTGTGCCCTTCAAGTTTGAACAATACGCCGCTATTCCCTTCTGCGGGTTCCCAAAGTGCTTGTGTGCGGGCCACCCACTCATTGCGACGACCCACATCACGGTCGAGTGCTCGATTTTCCCAGTAGCCCTCGCTTTGGTCCGTGTGCTTTGCCACCACGCGGATGGCAAGGTCTTCGCCGACGGGAGCGTTAAGCATTGTTTCGAGTTCTGCTGCCCCATAATTACCGGCGCCACCCTGCACTCTGAGTTCGTAGGCCTCGAGATTTGGCTTAGCTGTATTGAAATTTAAGGCGCCTGCCGTGGAGTTTCGGCCGTAAAGAGTTCCCTGAGGGCCTTTTAGAACTTCCACACTGGCCAAGTCGATGAATTCTGAACTCATGAGTGCCAGAGAACTCAAGGATACTTCGTCGACGTATACGCCTGCGGCTGGGTTATTACTGGCGTTAAAGTCGTTCAGTCCCACACCTCTGATGGTGATCACGGGCATTAAGCCGGGAAAATTTTCTTTTATGGAGGCATTTGCGGTGAACTGAACAATGTCCGTCACTTTGCCTATGCGCGCATCTCTGATTTGCGCCTCGTTCACTACAGAAATACTAATGCCCACGTCAGAGAGGCTCTGGGCGCGTTTTTGAGCGGTAACAATAATCTCTTCTAGTGCTAATTGAGCATTGTGTGGATCTGCGCCATGAACTGGCAGAACCACAGCGGCGCAGGTGACTAGCGCAGATAGGCGATTTTTGGCATGTCTGGTGTCGTATTTCATACAGTCTCTCTCTCATAATTTTATTTTTTGGACATATTGGTATGTTGAGATATAAACATGTAAATTTTGTGCTGGCAATGGTTTTCGACAAATCGGTATGTATACGAGCTTAAATGACTAACGTACAATAGAGCTCAAATTCATCATCAGAATGACGATATGCCTGAGCACTTGAAACAAAATCCAGAGACATCAATGTCAGTTAAGCGGCTCACTAAACTGGCCGAAATACTTGATGCTGCGGCTAGCCATATGAATGAATGGGGCGCGACAACGGTAAGTTTGAACGAAGTGGCTAAGGCAGTAGGGCTGTCCCGAAATGCGCTTTACTACTACTTTAAAGACCGCATGGCCTTAATCGTCGCCTGTTATCTAAGGTCTGGAGAGATGCAAGGTGCTGATTTGGCCGATGCCAGCAAGTTGACGTCGGGCGCCGCAGATCAGCTTGAAATTTTTGTTAATCGCCAGCTTGATGCAAACCGCCAAGAGCAGGCAATATTGTGTGATTTGGACAGTTTGCCAGATTCTTATCGAACTCAAATTCAGGCGATCAACCAACAAAATACCGCGGCATTAGCATTGATTATTCAGCGGGGAATAGATTCGCAAGAGTTTAGAGTTGTGGATGTCGATATTGCAGTCCAGGTGTTGCTTGGTATGCTCAGTTGGACTCAGCTTTGGCAGAAGTGGCATGGCTTTGATCGCTCGGCTGCCGAAGCAATGATCGACGTATTTCTGAATGGTATGAGTGCCAATCGCAGTCATCATTTTGAGTGTGCTGTACGGGTACAGGCGCTGCGCGCAAGGCACGTTAATTTGTTTGATTCCGCTAATGTCAGCGCAGAAAAACGCCTGCAATTGATTGGCGTTGCGTCTCTTCTGTTCAATCAAAAAGGCATTGAGTCAACCTCATTGGATGACTTGGCAGAGTACATTGGTGCAACAAAAGGCTCTATCTACCACTACTTTAAAGACAAACCTTCACTGGTTCGCGAGTGTTACGAAAACGCTTTCGAACAGTACGAATTGTTTGCTCAGATTAGTTTCGGAGGAACGGACGACGGGCTTAACAAAATACTGACTGCGCTGCATTTAAACTGCCAAGCACAGGCTTCGAATAACCCACCACTTATATTACAGCGCGGTTTATCTGTTTATTCGAACGACTACAATCTACAAGCGCTTGCACTTGTAGAGCAATACGAAAATATTAGATCAGAAGCGATTCGAGATGGCAGTGTCAGAGATGTGGGGAAAGGGTCTGTAGAGCTTTCAGCAGGAAGCTTCTTTTGGATTCAGGCATGGCTCATTAAGAACCCGGAGACCAAAGATCTCCTGTTAGCGGATTCGGTTTGTCATATCATTTCGTGCGGTTTAAAGCGCTGAAGTGTCCGTCTTCTATCGCGGAGATGTAAGGACTTAATCTATCGGCGGTAGGGCTGGAACCTCCCGTTCGTTTTTAATTTTTTCCATTTCTTTGAGATATTCCTCATGGCTCATGCCATCAACGCCAGATTTATTTAGA
>Ga0209826_1001001_pt1 | contig 20076 bp, 20 predicted proteins | sample GOMGulsemesocosm_5_FD_184637 | JGI IMG/M metagenome (GOLD analysis project Ga0209826, IMG submission 184637) | Methane-oxidizing microbial communities from mesocosms in the Gulf of Mexico - GOM15C Gulf of Mexico (SPAdes) (version 2) | ecosystem: Environmental > Aquatic > Marine > Cold seeps... | reverse complement strand
GGTGATCAAGAAAAATGCCTGTATCTAAATAATCTTCAAAATTAGTTAAGAATTTACAGTTATTTTCTTCAATAATATGAAAATTTGCTTTGTTATCCTGTTTTTCATATTGCTCTGTATTTTTCTGTTTACGACGGATTTTTAATAGTACCTGTGATTTATCAATTTTAAGAACACGAGGTATTTCAGCCAGTATGCCCGCTAGGCGTTCATTAGCTTTATGTGCTGCAATAGTTTTTGGGGCTTCGTATTCTTGTACATTTACCCACAATTTATCACTTTGATAGATATCAATTGCCACCGAATACTCAGGTAAATCAGCATCATATAAGCGGTAACTACTGATATTTTTTTGTTTTGCCCATCGAGACATCTTTTTTACATTCTTTTTAAGTCGATTAGCAAACATTTCAGCCGAATGTTCAGTTTCTGTCTCAGGATCTAAGGCTTTAGTTACACGTTCAATACGTTCTTGTTGGCTCTTAGCTTTAGGAACAAAGAAAGATTTCTCTTCAATATTTAAACGTAATAATTTACATTCCAGAGGGCCATTAAAAAGGGTAATAGGCTTTTGTGAGCGAATACCTAAGCGAAACCCCATTTCTGGGTTGCTGATAATCATTGCCGCTTTCCAGCCTTGAAAATGAGATTTTAATGTTTCACCAAATTGTAAATAAAGTTGAGATATTTCTTCATCATCGCCTAAGCGTTCACCGTAAGGAGGGTTACAAATAAGTAGGCCCGGTTTCCAGCTGGTGGCAGGTTGTGCATCACTAATGTCTCTTTTTTCGATATGTATTTTATTATCAAACCCTGCATTTTCAACATGCTGAATAGCCGTTGCTGCTGTGCGGCGGCTTTTGTCAAAACCAGCAATAATTGGCATATTTTGTATGCCTATTGTTTTACGTTGCTCCGCATCAGCCAGTAGTTTTTGCCAACAATCTTCATCGTGTTTTTTCCAGCCTAGAAAACCGAAATAATCTCTTAATAAGCCGGGTGCATAATCAGCAGCAATTAAGCCAGCTTCTAATAATAAAGTGCCTGAGCCACACATGGGGTCGATAAGCGAGCCACCTTGTTTAGCAATTTCAGGCCAGCCACTACGTAATAACATAGCAGCAGCTAGATTTTCTTTAAGGGGGGCGGCTACATTGGCTTCTCTGTAACCTCGCTTATGTAAGCTTTCTCCTGATAAATCTAAGCTTAATTCAGCGTTTTCATTGTTTAAATAAACATTGATTTTAATAGTAGGGCGATGAAGATCAATATTAGGGCGTTTTTCAAATTTAGCACGCATTTGGTCGACGATAGCATCTTTTACGACTAATGCACCAAAGTGAGTGTTATTAATGACTTCTGAATTTTTAGCACTAAATGACACGGCAAAGGTATCATCTGGTTTAAAGTGTTCAAACCAATTTATTTTTTTGACAGCATCATAAAGATCTTCTTTGGAATGAACTTCAAAAGATTTTAAAGGTAATAAAATACGGTTTGCAGTTCTTGACCATAGGCAGGCTTTATAGGCCATTTCAATATCACCTTGAAAGCTGACCCCCGCTAATTTAGGGTGCACATTTTCAGCGCCAAGTTGTTTTAATTCATCAGCAAGGATGTCTTCCATTGCTTTAGGTGTTGTTGCAAACAGTTGATATTTTGTCATAAGCCTTAAATAAAAAAGCCTTGCTAGAGCAAGGCTTTATTGTGTTTCTAGTTAAAAATACTTAGAGTTGAAGCACTCGAGTATCACGCAATAAAATAAATTTTAAGGGACTAGAAAAAATCTTGAATTTTAGAAGTATACACTTAGGAACGTGCATGAAACAACTTACCGATTTCTAACTTGTCTTTTTGTTTCAGATAGAATGATCTCATTCGTTGCGTAGCCTGCTATGCGCCTCATGAGATCATTCCATCTGAAACAAAAATCCTACGTTATAATTTCGGGAAGTTATTCCATACACGTTCCTTAGAACTTTAGGAGTTCCACTTCAAAAATAAGTGCAGCATTTGGACCGATATCTGCACCAGCACCACGTTGACCGTAAGCAAGTTCAGAAGGGATGAAAAATCGGTATTTAGCACCAACATTCATTAACTGTAGACCTTCTGTCCAACCCGCAATAACGCGATTTAATGGGAATGTTGCTGGTGCGTTGCGGCTATAAGAGCTATCAAATTCTTTACCATCAAGTGTTGTACCTTTGTAATGTACTGTAACACTGGTTGTTGCTGATGGAGAAGGACCTTCACCTTCAGCTAAAATTTCGTATTGTAAGCCACTTGCTGTGGTTACAATATTTTCTTTTTGTGTGTTTTCAGCAAGAAAGGCTTCTCCTGCTGCTTTATTTTCTTCTGGTGAAGTGGCGTTTGCCATAGAGAACATAGTTATACCTATTAAAATAGCTGCTAAAATCACAATAACTGGGTTTTTCATTAAATAATCCGTTGTTATTAGTTTAAGCGCTATAGTTTACCAAAAAAACCAAGATGTGCTTTCTAATTCATCTTTACAACCAGATAATTGGCTATTATAACGTTGTGATTTTTTAGTGACTTTTTTAGCAGTATTCATTAACCAACGTTTTTTTAAATAGGTTTTTCGCTTATAGCCGCCATGGCCTTCATGATACGCAAGATAAAGTTTTTCAGTATCCCATTTTGAAATACCTAATTTGTTATGGCTAATTGAGCAATACCAGCCAATAAAATCACACGCGTCGGTAAAATCATCTCTATCGGCTCCCCAATCGCCGGCACTCTTTAGATAATCATCCCAAGTGCCATCTTGTGCTTGAGGGTAGCCATAGGCACTGCTTGATCTAAACCAAGGAATAAACCCTAATAACTTAGGGCGAGGCGGCTTTGCATCAGCAACAAAACGTGATTCCTGATGCATAATAGCCATATTGACATGAATAGGTAACCCCCATTTTTCATAAGAGGCTTTTGCATCATCATACCAGTCATCTTTTTCTTTAAAAATTTTGCAAATATTATCAGTATATTTGGGTGGGCTTGCAGTGCATGAAGAGAGTAATGCTACTATCAAAAAGCAAAAAATATTTAATTTCATAGAAAATAAAAGGTTATATGGCAGAACTTAAATTAAAGTCTATACTTTTTATCATAACTTTGTATTGTAGAAGAATTAATTATGATGGAAGAGAAAAGGTCTTATAGAAAAAACCTTAGTTCTCATGGGCTTATATATTTGGCCGAACAAGAATTAAAAATTTCTGTAAGGAATTTATCTATTACAGGCTTATTTGCAGAGTTAGATGCTAATGAATTTATATCAGAAGTTGATGAGATTTTTTGCGCATTGACTTTATCCGTGACGGTTGATTTGTATTTACCTGAAATGCGCTTGGCGGGTGAGGCAGATGTTGTCAGAGTTGAAAAGGTAGATGGATGTATTAATTTTGCATTAGAGTTTAGAAGCTTATCTTATGACGTTAATAATTTACTCTATCAGCGTAAAGCTTATAGGAAGGTCATTATAACGTCTGGTGAAATTGTTTTTGACAATAAACCTTATACTTTTCTGACACAAAATGTATCTGTTGATGGGGTGATGATTCATTTGAAGGAATCTTTAGATGTTAAAGAAGGAACTGTGACGACTTTTGAATTTCAAAAGTTAAACTTAAAAGGTGAGGTGAAAGTTGTTTGGGTTGAACATGAGGAAAATGACTCAATGTTAATGGGGTTGAAGTATGTGTTGATGGTTCAAGAGCATATAAAAGGTATTCCACGTTTTGACCCTATAAGTAATATTGTGTAACTGTTGAGATTTAAAATATATTTGGTCAAAAATTAATTATAAAGACGTATAATTAAGAACACTTAATTTTTATCAAAACGTACTTGTTTAATATGGATTTCTTATTAAAGAGGCGTTGGGAGTTACTTGCTCCCTTAGCTGGTCTCTTGCTAACTCTTGCTTTTTCCCCGTTTAATTATTCATATTTATCCATAGTCTCATTAGTTTTTATTTTTCTTTCTTGGCTAAATTGTTCTCCTGCTCGTGCTGCATTAAGAGGTTATTTGTATGGTCTTGGGTTATTTGGTAGTGGGGTTTCCTGGGTCTTTGTCAGTGTTTATGATTATGGTGGGGCACCTTTTATAGGTGCTGTTTTACTGACTGTTGCCGTTGTCTGTTTTTGGGCCTTATTTCCTGCATTAATTGCTTACCTTTCAATTAAAATAGTCTCTAAAAAGAAGAAAGAGTTAGCTATCTGGATTATTCCCATTATTTGGGTTTTAGTTGAGTATTATAGGGGGTACTGGTTCCTTAATGGTTTTCCATGGTTACAGATTGCTTATACTCAGCTGGAAACACCTTTAAAAGGCTTTGTCCCTATTTTGGGTGTTTATGGCACTGGTTTTTTATTAGCATTAACTGCATCAGCTATTGTTGCTGGAATTAATAAAACTATTCATTATAAATATATTGTTAGTAGTCTTATTTTGCTTTGGGGTATGGGGATATATTTAAGCTCAGTAAAATGGACTAACGTGATAGGTGAACCTATCAAAGTCGCACTTATTCAAGGTAATGTGGCACAAGACCAAAAATGGTTAGCAAAGAATAGAATTCAAACGTTAATGAGTTATCAGCAATTAACCGAGCAACATTGGGATGCTGATATTATTATCTGGCCTGAAACAGCTATCCCAGCCTATTTATCACAAGTAAAAAAGTTTTATTTAGATCCTCTTTCTGCTAAAGCTAAAGCAAAAAATGTAGATTTAATTGTTAGTCTACCTACTCGAGGAAAAACTAAAGAATATTTTAATACCGTTTTATCTTTAGGAGAAAATGAGGGGCAGTATAATAAAAATCATTTATTACCTTTTGGAGAATATTTACCGTTACAACCCATTTCGGGTTTTATTTTAGATGCACTGAATATTAATTTAGGTAGTTTTACTTCGGGTGGTGTTGAGCAACCTTTATTGAAAGCTGGGGGATATCCATTTTCCACTTCAATTTGTTATGAAGATGCTTTTGGAGAAGAGGCTGTAAGAGGGATGCCTGAAGCTGCTTTTTTAGTTAATGTCACTAATGATGCTTGGTTTGGAAACTCTATTGAGCCTCATCAGCACATGCAAATTGCGCAAATGCGAGCTTTGGAAACTGGGCGATATATGCTGCGAGTGACAAATACAGGTGTAACTGCGATTGTCGCACCTGATGGTTCGTTAGTATCAAAAGCCCCTTTATTTAAACAATTGGTACTGAGAGAGAGTTTTGAGCCAATGGGGGGAATGACGCCTTATGCAAAATGGAATGATGCTCTTATCGTATTAACACTCGTTTTGTTCACTTGTTTTTTATTTATATGGTCGCCAAAGAAAACGAGTATAAAGTGTAAAGAGAGGTAGTTAAATGAGCAAAAATGTTTTTATTAATTCTTTGCCCGATCTAACTGAAATAGATGTCAAAGACTTGCAGGTAGGGATGCATGTATCAGAGCTTGATAGACCTTGGTTAGAAAGTAGCTTTATATTTCAAGGGTTTGAGTTAAAAAACACTGCTGATATAGACGAGGTACGCGCACAATGTGAATTTGTTTATGTTGATGCGCTAAAAAGTAAAAAATCAGACCGATTTAAAGCAAAAAAAACAGCTTATTCACAAACCTGGGTGGAAAGTCGTCATCCCCCAACACAAACCTCAAATTTTACTGAAGAATTCAATTTTGCTGAATCTGTTTTTCATGAAATGAGTGATCTGGTTAAAGGGTTTATGGAAGAGGTTACTTTTGGACGAGCAATTAATGTAGAAATTGCAAAAACTGTAGTTGCAAAATGCGTCCAAAGTGTCATTAAATCACCCGATGCCTTAATGTGGCTGACTCAATTAAAAAGTAAGGATGAATATACTTCCCAGCATAGTATGAATGTTTGTGTATATTCTATCGCTTTAGGTAGACAAATCAATTTGTCTAAAGAAAAGTTAGAGGACCTAGGGCTCTGTGGAATGATGCACGATATGGGGAAAATAAAAATTCCCCAGGAGGTGTTAAATAAACCTGGGCGATTTGAGCCAAAAGAATTAGCTATTATGCAGTCGCATGCGGCTTTGGGGGCACAACTATTAATGAGCAGTGAAAGAATGCCTGGCTGTGTTATTGATACGGCATATGCTCATCATGAGCGTTTAGATGGAACAGGGTATCCTCGTGGGTTAATTGCGCAAAATATTCATCCTTACACGCGTATTATAAGTATTGCAGATGTATATGATGCGGTGATTAGTGACCGTGTTTACAGGAAAGGAAAAACCCACTTGGAAACTATTAATATATTAATTGAGTTGGCTGAAAATCAGCTCGACTCAGGGCTGGTTACTAAATTTATTGAGTGTTTGGGAATATATCCCCCAGGAAGTATTGTCGAAATGACTAATGGTGAAGTTGCTGTTGTTATTGAAACTCATAAAATGAAAAAATTAAAGCCTAAAGTTACTATGTTGTTAGATGAAGATAAACAGAGAGTTAAACCTAGATTAGTTGATTTGGCAAAAATAGACTTGGATGCAATAGGTAAAAGTTATGTAGTAAAACGGATAGTTAGACCTGATGAATATGATATTGATTTAAGTACATTATATAAAATGGACTTGATCAAAAAAGTTCTTTCTGAGAAAGCTGCTTAAATATGCAATAAGAACCAAGGGCTATTAATGAAACTGTTGCTAAGTTGAGTAGGATAGGTAAAGAAAGCGTTGTCTCTTTTCCCACCCCACATTTGTATTATTCCTTAATGGTATTAATTATTTTGGGTATTTGGATTAATGTATTTCAACATACAAAGCACGATACTCATCAGTCAATTTGTGGTTAGGCGCATAATGCACTAAAGGTTGGGATGCCGAATGAGATTCTCTAACTTTAACTGAGGGGGAAATTTTATTTTCCAAGACAGGGTGTCCTTCTGAAATTAATTCTTCAACTAGTTGCTTAGGAAGATTAGCCTGTTTTTGATATTGGTTAACCACAATACCTTCAATTTCAAGGTTTTCATTATGATCAGCTTTTACTTCAGCAATTGAGTTCATCAAGGTATACAAAGAATCTCTAGCAAAAGTATCACAATCAAAAGGAATTAAGCATCTTTCTGCAGCAATTAATGCAGATTGGCTATAGAAGTTAAGAATGGGAGGAGTATCAATATAAACGGCATCAAAACCTTCTAATTTTTCCAACTCTTCTTTCAGTTTAAATATTTTATATCGAGAATCTAAACGACTTTGTAATGCCTCAAGTTCTGGGTGGCTAGGCAAAACAAATAAATTAGGGAAGGGCGTTTCATGGATAGCACTAGCAATACCTTCTTTGCCACCACCAAAAAGACTAATACCTAAACAGTCTTTAAAAAAGTGAGCAATAGTCTTATCTGGATCGGTTATTTTATGACCCAGAAGGTATTGAGTTGAATTTCCTTGGATATCAAGGTCTATCACCAGTGTTTTTTTCCCTTCTACTGCACTAATAGCAGCCAGGTTACAAGTAATGGTTGATTTTCCTACTCCACCTTTTTGGTTGAAGATGACCCTGCGCATATTATTCCCTCGCTGAAATGATTTTATTAGGTTCAGATTGATAAAACTGCATTATAAGCTTTGAAGCAGTAATATCAACTGCGAGTGAAAGTTTTTGCTTTGCACTCAGGACATTCAGGTATTTCACTGGTTGATTTAAAAGCAATTAGTTTGCCACAAGAGTCACAAACTAATGTCCCTGGGCCGGTAATATCACCACTTTGATAAGGGTGATATTTTTTTGCCTGGTTTTCAATTTTTGCTAATTCAATGCGTGTTTTATCTGCAAGGCTAAAAAAATCATCAAAAGCAAAGTTTTCAATTAAGTCAATATCAAATTTAAACCATTCAGCGAGGGAACTTTTATCGCTTACAGGGGGAGATGTCATTGCTGCATGTTCAATATCACGCATTAAAAAATCTGCCACTTCATTTATTTCTTCCTGCGTAAGCCCCCCTAATTTACTTGTTTTTTCTTTAGCAATTTCCATCGCATCGGCAACAGAGTGCAATGTATCATCCATTATTTCGTATAAATCTTCCATTAGCTTGTTATACGCTTCGACAAATTTATTATCAGTCATAGGTTTCTCCTTAAAATACACTTTAGATTTAAGCGTCTGTACTGTATTCTAACGCTTTTGTAGGTTAAAAGACGAGTAGGATGGAAGAAAATTACACGCCATTAGAAATTGAACAGACAGCTCAACAAAATTGGGAAAAGTCTGGTGTGTTCAATACGACTGAAGATACTGATAAAGAAAAGTATTATTGTTTATCAATGTTCCCATATCCCAGTGGAAAATTACATATGGGGCATGTACGTAACTATACGATAGGCGATGTGATTAGTCGTTATCAACGCATGCAAGGTAAAAATGTCATGCAGCCTATGGGCTGGGATGCATTTGGCTTACCTGCTGAAAATGCTGCAATGCAAAATAATGTTCATCCTGCTGACTGGACTTATAGCAATATTGATTATATGCGTGATCAATTAAAAGAATTAGGTTTTGGCTACGACTGGAATAGAGAATTAGCGACTTGTGACCCTAGTTATTATAAGTGGGAGCAATGGTTTTTCTTAAAACTGTTAGAAAAAGATTTAGTTTATAAAAAAACTTCGCCAGTAAATTGGTGCTCAAATGATAAAACAGTTTTAGCTAATGAGCAGGTGATTGATGGTTGTTGCTGGCGTTGTGATACTAAAGTAGAGAAAAAAGAAATTTCTCAGTGGTTTGTCCGAATTACGGCTTATGCTGATGAATTGTTACAAGATTTAGATAAGTTGGGTGGCTGGCCAGAAAAGGTTAAAACCATGCAGGCAAACTGGATAGGTCGTTCCGAAGGTGTGGAAATGGACTTTGCAGTGCCCAATACGGAAGCCATCAGAATTTATACCACACGTCCTGATACCTTAATGGGCGTGACTTATTTGGCTGTAGCTGCTGAACATCCTGTGGCAATAGAAGCGGCAAAAGGAAATGCTGAAATCACAGCTTTTCTTGAAGAATGTAAGGTGATGGAAACATCAGAAGCTGCAATGGAAACCATGGAAAAACGTGGTGTGGATTCTGGCATTAAAGCTATTCACCCAATTACTGGTGAAGAAGTGCCAGTATGGATCGCTAACTTTGTATTAATGGGTTATGGAACAGGTGCTGTTATGTCAGTTCCTGCTCATGACCAACGTGATTATGAGTTTGCTAATAAATATGGCATAGCAATTAAACAAGTTATCTTCTCAGCAGAAGATGAAGATGATGATACATCTGAGCAAGCATTTACAGTTAAGGGTATTTTAAAAAATTCAGCTGAATTTGATGGTTTAAGTTCTGCAGATGCATTTAGTGCTATTGCTACAAAACTTGAATCAGATAAAAAGGGCGAAAAGAAAACTAATTTTCGTTTGCGTGACTGGGGGGTTTCTAGGCAACGTTATTGGGGAGCGCCAGTTCCTGTTATTTATTGTGATGATTGTGGCACTGTACCAGTACCAGAAGCAGATTTACCTGTTGAATTACCAAAAGAAGATGTCGTTTTAGATGGGTCGCAATCACCTTTAGCCGCGCATCCAACATTTCCTCATGTGGATTGCCCAAAATGTGGCAAAGCAGCAAGAAGAGAAACCGATACTTTTGATACTTTTATGGAGTCATCTTGGTATTTTGCGCGTTATGCAGGGAAAAGTGATACCAGTATGTTGGCAGAAAGTGCTAATTACTGGTTACCTGTTGATCATTATATTGGTGGGATTGAACATGCAATTTTACATTTATTGTATGCCCGTTTTTACACCAAATTATTACGTGATGAAGGCTTAGTCACAACAGATGAACCTTTTAAACGCTTATTGACTCAAGGTATGGTGCTAAAAGATGGCGCAAAAATGTCTAAGTCAAAAGGTAATACAGTTGATCCACAAGGCTTGATACAACAATATGGTGCAGATACTGTCCGTATGTTTGTTATGTTTGCAGCGCCTCCTGAGCAATCATTAGAGTGGTCTGATAGTGGTGTTGAAGGTTCCTTTCGATTCTTAAAGCGTTTGTGGCGTCAGGTGTTTTTACATGTTGATTCAGCGAAAAGTATTCCAGCACTGGATAAATCATCTTTAACTGAAGAGCAAAAAACATTACGTCGTCAATTGCATTTAGCAATCAAAAAAGCGACTGATGATTATGGTCGTCGATATACCTTTAATACAGTGATTGCAGCCAATATGGAATTGGTGAATACCTTATCAAAAATCAATGATGATTCTGATAATGGAATTGCTATTCGTCAAGAAGTGCTAGAAGCTATTTTGTTGATGCTTGCACCTATTACACCGCATGTTTGTATGCAATTATGGAATGACTTAGGTCATGATACGGATGTTGTGATTGAATCATGGCCTGATGTAGATGCGTCTGCACTTGAGCAAGACTCAATAAAAATGATGTTGCAAGTCAACGGTAAACTACGAGGTAATGTCATGGCACCTGCTACAGCAAGTAAAGATGAAATTGAAAAACTAGCTTTTGCAGATGAAAATGTTGCTAGGTTTATTGAAGGTAAAGACATTAAAAAAGTCATTGTTGTGCCTAAACGTTTAGTTAATATTGTTGTTTAAATAATGTAGGTTGGATTAGATTTTTGAGCATAGCGAAAAAACGTAATCCAACATTTCATATCATAAAATATGTTGGATTAGCTTAACGCGCTGTGTTTGATAAGCTAATCCAACCTTAATTTATCTATCAAAATCCGTGTCGAAATCATGGGTTTATATGTAAGCCACATCAATTAGGTCATTCGAGAGATCTAAAATCATGATTCAGATTAAAAACATTGTTCTATTAATATCTATATTATTTATTTCAGCTTGTGGCTATCAGTTGCGAGGTAAAATTGATTTGCCTGAAGAGCTAAAGAGTCTTTATCTTCAAGGGGGGTCTAAAGAGTTACGTAAAGTGCTGCGCAAAACCTTAAAGTCTTCTGGTGGAAACTTAGTGACTGAAATAAAGCAAGCTGGAATGATTGTTAATGTTGAGAAAGATAAAATGGAAAAGCGAGTGCTTTCTTTAAGCTCCACAGGTAGAGCAAGTGAGTACGAGATTATTTACCGGCTAGAATTTAATTTATTGGATATTGAAGGTAAAGCCCTATCTGCAAAACAAAAAATTGAACTAAGCAAAGAATATTTCAATGATCAGGAAGAAATTTTGGGTAAAGATAATGAAGAACTGGTTATCCGAGAGGAATTGTATCGTAATGCGGTACGATCCATGGTTGACCGTTCACGAGTTGCGATAGAAAACCTTAAGCAATAAGTATGCGCGTCAATTCAGGGCAATTAGCGGCTAGTTTAAAAAAACTGGCTCCCGTTTATTTTATAACGGGGGATGAGCCCTTGCAATTGGGTGAAGTGGCTGATGCAATTCGTGAGGCTGCAAAAAAAGCAGGTTATTCTAGCCGTGAAGTTTTTTCTGTTGAAACAGGCTTTGAGTGGGGCGAGCTAGCATTAGCGGCTGACTCAATGTCTATTTTCGCCGATAAAAAAGTGATAGACCTTAGATTACCTTCAGGAAAACCTGGAACTGAAGGGTCGAAAGCTTTAATTGATTATTGTCAGCGAATACCAGACGATACCTTATTAATTCTTACTGCACCTAAAGTAACAGGCGCCACGTTAAAATCTAAATGGGCGCAAGCACTTGATCAAGCAGGTGTTATTGTTCAGGTCTGGCCCTTGGATGGACATGATTTGATTCAATGGTTACAAGGTCGTGCTCAGAAAAGAGGGTTACAGATAGCATCTGACGGCATTAAATTATTAGCTTCTCGGGTTGAAGGTAATTTATTGGCAGCAGCTCAAGAAATAGAAAAACTCTACATATTATATGGTGATAAACCCATATCTAAGCAGGCAGTAGAAGACGTTGTTGCAGATAGTGCGCGATTTGATGTGTTTAAATTAACCGATAGCATCTTAGCAGGCAGAGTGAGCCGAGCTATCAAAATTCTGAATGGCTTAAAAGCCGAAGGGATTGCCGCTCCAGTTATTGTTTGGGCTTTAGCAAGAGAAGCCCGGTTGCTAGTTAATATTAAAATAGAAATTAGCCAAGGCAAAAATAAAGAGCAAGTATTAAAAAGCAATCGCTTGTGGGATAAGCGAAAACAATTAGTGGGCGCTGCTATATCTCGAATGGATATGCAACAATTGGAGAAAACTTTGTTGCTATGTTCAACGGCTGATAGACAAATCAAAGGCAGAGAAAAAGGTGATTGCTGGGAAACATTTATCTCAATTTGTGCATTATTTCAAGTTCAAAGTTAACTGCGTAGTGTGATTTTAAAAAGTAAATGGCTATTAACAAACCACAGGTTAAAAAGGTTGTCGAAAAAGTAGGAGGGGCCTATGGCCGCGATAGCACTTGATCTTGTTCTGGTCGCGGCCATAGGCCCCTCCTACCAATAAAATAATTCAGGAATTTACTGGTTTTTTATAAACCTGTGGTTTGTATAGAGTCATGAAAAAGCAAATCATAGCTTTTAATCTCTCTCTTGTGACGATTAATAGTTGCATTAAAAGTAGCCTTGATGAAACAAGGTGGAATCAAGGCTACATGTTTTATCCTCTTTCTTAATCGCTTAATATATCAATGAAACTCGCATTATTAGCTGGTACTCAATCTGGTTGTGGTAAAACGACCATTATGCTGGCATTGTTACAATATTTAAAAGCACAACAACAGAGTGTTACTTCCTATAAAGCAGGACCTGATTTTTTAGACCCGCTTTGGCATCAGCTGATAACTGGGCGAACCAGTTATAACCTCGACACCCGAATGGTGGGGATAGAGCAATCCAGACAGCAAATAAATAAACAGCACAAACAAGTTGAACTGGCATTAATTGAAGGTGTAATGGGCTTGTTTGATGGCCGAAGTGGAGTGGGGCTGGATGGTTCAAGTGCTGATTTAGCAAAGGGATTGGATTGCCCTGTAATATTGGTTGTGAATGCTAGAGGGATGAGTGGTTCTATTGTGCCTTTAGTCAGTGGCTATTGTGATTTTGCTGAAAAAATGGGTGTGAACATCAGCGGTATTATTGCAAATCAAGTGGGCAGTGCGCACCATGCGAGTTTATTGAAAAACTTCTTAGTAGATTATGATATGCCGCCTTTATTAGCCTGGATGGAAAAGGATGTGCCTGCGTTGCCCGAGCGCCACTTAGGTTTGGTGACTCCAGATGAAACGGATGCGCCTGATTTTTCTGAATTTTTCCATGTTGATCATACTGCATTATTAAAAGCTTTTGCTGAATGGGTTGGTGATAAGCAAGGTGTAGATAAAGTAGAGCGGCGATTATTAGGTAAAAAAATTGCCATTGCCAAAGATGCTGCCTGTTGTTTTATTTATCCAGCAAATATTGACTGGTTAACCGAACAAGGGGCAGAAATAAGCTATTTTTCGGTAATAGCGGGTGAATCAGTTCCTTTGGATGCTGATGCTGTTTGGTTGCCCGGCGGTTATCCTGAACTGTATGCTGAGCAATTATCTCTATCGAAAAGCTGGGATTCCCTGAATCAATTTATACAAGCAGGCCATCCTGTTTTGGCTGAATGCGGAGGGAGTGTATTATTAGGGACAGAGTTAATTGATATTAAGGGTGTTGCATGGCCCATGTCAGGATTGTTGCCTTATCAATCTAAAATGCAGAAAAGATTAGCTTCTTTAGGTTATCGAGAAGATGTCTCGGGTATAAGAGGGCATGAATTTCATTATTCAGTGCGAGAAAGTGAGAAAGACTTTCAACCGTGTTTTGAGTGTTCTCGTGGCGATAAAGGAATTCGTTATAAAAACTTACGTACATCCTATATTCACTGGTACTTTTCCAGTGCGCCAGAGGTTATGGCTACTTGGTTGGTTCAGAACTAAACTCTATAATTTGAATAAGAAAAAGCCAGTAATATCAATTCAATAGAGAACCGCATTTCTTGAATTAGGATAATTTTAGATATTACTGGCCGTATTTTTATTTTCTTTTAATAAAGATTAAAGACGCTTACGTGAAGAAAGACTGCCTAAACCTATAAGACCCGAAATCATTAGCCAGACTGCGCCAGGTAAAGGGACAGCAGACACTGCTTGTATATCATCAAGGCCTAATGTGGCTTGAATGATGTCCCCGCCAAAGTATATTCCTGGTGCTTCGTTAGATATAAATCTAATTTCTGAAATATTTTTAAGTGCATCAGCAAAAGGGATGTCAGGGCGACCTTCTCTTGTCATTTGAGTGAAGCTATCGCCATTAATATCGAATGAAAAGTCTGTCCAAACACCCGTAGTAGGAATTTCAATCATCTGGTTTGATGTATAGAATGATCCTTTTTGAACCCCTTCAGGGTAAGTACCTTCGACGGCATCCCAGTATGTAAACCAGTCGGACATGCCTATTCGCAGATGTACTTTATCTACAGTAGGGTCATCTGAAGTAGCCATGGCTCTTCCTACAATTCTGACGATATTGCTATAGTCTCCACTCCATTGTGATTCAGTGGGGATTGAATCAGGGGAGTTTTTAGTCCAATTGGATGTTGAATTATAAGTAACCAGTCTTTGGTTGTGAGTATTTTCACGGGCACCTGGTGTTCCCTTTGCAGTGGTTTCAAGATAGTAATTGCCCTCATCTAGCTTTACAGTAGGCGGATGTTCTGTGCCAACTCTTCCGCCATTGGTCCAACCCATGGTTGTTCCGTCTTGAAAATCACTCATTAACCCTGGAGCAATTAAAGAATGATCTGTAATAGTTGCAGATGCTGTTGATATGCCAGCAGCAAGGAGGCCTGTTACAGCCAGTAAACTAGAATATTTTATCATTATTATTTTCCTCAATTATTTTTAAAGGCAAGGGTAGGTAAAAATTGCTTACTTACCAACTATATCAAAAAGCATATAACATGCCAACGTACAAAGTGAGTTGATAGCAAATAAAGTGAGGGGGCTTTGGCTCGGTATTATCTTGGTTTTTATAAAAAATAAATAATTCAATGTAGGAGGGCATCAGCTAATGCTATTAAATTAAGCATTTTTGTTATTAAGCCCTTTCCCCAAAAGGAGCGCGGGCTTTAAGAGCTAGCACCCAGAGCGGATGCTCCAACGAGGATGTTATTAGAGGGCATCTTTTTAATCTGGCCCCATGCTTATAATTATTAATAGTTTATAATTTACTTATATTTAGCTTGTAAACCTTAAGTGATTTATAAAAGTTTATGGTATATGACTGATTTGTAATTAATTAACTACGGCATTTGACTGTAGGTGATTTGTTTGTGCACACATTATTCTTTTTCATGGCTATTAATTAACCACGGGTTAAAGAGAATAAAAAATTATGTAGCCTTGATGTAGTAAAACGAAATCAAGGGAAAGTTAAGATAAACCTTGATTCTACTTTGCTTCATCAAGGCTACAAAAGCTTAACTTATTGACAGCTTACTTCTAACGAAAAAATAGTTTACTGAGTTTTTATCAACCTGTGGTTTGTATAGAGCCATGTTCTTTTTTTCTTATCTATAAGGCGGAAACTAATCTGACTTGGTTAGATATTACTTAGGGAGCAATCAGTCAAGAACGGTTTTTTCGTAAACGCAAAAGTAAAATAGCACTAATAAACAATTGTAAACTGCCTGGAAGGGGAATTGTAGCAGGGGTGAAACGAAATGAAATATCATTATTTCTGTTATAGGCTAGTGATAAATCAAAGTCTGAAAATTGACCGATATTAACTAAATAATCATCAAGCGTCATATTTGTATAACTGGTTGTATTTCCTAACCAGGTAATATTGACTTGATCGAAATATCCTGTCCGTTGTCCAGCGAGGTAGTTGTTATCACCAGGTTCTGCATTTCCAAAGGGGTTAATGTCTATTCCAAGAATGTCTTGATTAGATATTACAGAGAAGGTATCAGTAAAATTTAGATCTAATACACTGGAATAAGTGTTTTGAAAATCTGAAGAAGAAATGATTGTATTTCCATCTAAAACACCTGAAAGTGCAAGTAAGCCATTAATTTCAAGGCTATCAAATTCACCTTCGTTATATCCACTGATATTAATACCTATGGTGCCAGGCACCCCTGAGACTCGGCCTTATTTGACATTTGCGGTTTTGCGCTCGGGCTTCCTTCTCACAACACCTCGCGAAGTTGCAATTGCCGTCGGCGAGTAGTTATAATCACCTAAAACGTTAGGTGAGATAGGTTCTCCTACAGAGGAATTTTACCTCATTAGTTCACGCCCATGCTGGGCGTACACAAAAATATCAAGGCGACGCGCTAAAAGACGCGCGCATCTTATATAAAACGTTAGGCTTTTCATTTGTCCAGAAGTTTAACTCTATTTTTTGTAATGGATATGGAGAAAAAAATGAAAAAATTACTGAGTTATTTATTTGTAGTTATAGTGATTATTAATTCTGCTAATGCGACTGTCTTAACACCTGATAGCGCATCTACATCTCTTACTCCTTTTAGCCCATTTTCAGTTGAACAAACAATTGATGGAATATTTTTTGGAAATAACAACGGTTTTGTCGTAGACGGTGATGTAAAAACTGGGACATTCCAATACGAATTTAATACATCGTATGACCTGTTAGGCTTCACCCTTTATAACGATGCTGGCGTATCTGCTCGAGAAGGTATTAAAGCATTTTCTCTTAATTTTTTTGATAGTTCTGATAATCTTGTCGACAGGGTTGAAAACCTAGAAACCAATCCATCTAATAGGTTAATAAACCCAGATGTTTTTTCGTTTTCAGAAGTGAGCAATGTTGCTCGGGTTGATTTAGTTGTTCTTGATAGCTATGATGATGGAAATCTTTCTAGAGTACAATTGCAGTTTACGGAAGTCCAATTCAATAGTTCAGTAGTTCCAATACCTGCTGCTGTTTGGTTATTTTGCTCTGGTTTAATAGGACTTGTAGGTATGAAAAAAAGGGCAGTAAAATTACCTAGCGAATAGCTTTGTTAATTTCACTCCAGCCATTAGCCGCAAGTCAGCTAAAAAGGTCAGAGAGAAAATATCAAGTTGGTCAATACTTCGAAACAGCAAAGCCAATCTTAATGCGATTGCATCCTACAGTAGAGCTATCCTGCAAGGATGGAAAAACTACTATGGGAAATATGGACGAGCAGAATTAAAGTACGTATTATTATATCTCAATGCAAAGTTAGCAAGATGGGCAAAGAAAAAGTACAAGCGATTGAAAACAAAAAGCCAAGCGATACGCTGGGTAATAGGTTATCAAAAACGAGAACCTAAATTGTTTGTGCATTGGAGTTTTACTTAATGAAACGGTTGGATGATAAGAGCCGTATGAAGCGAGAGTTTCACGTACGGTTCTGTGAGAGCCTGAGGAGGAAGTTGCCATGGGCTACTCGACTTTCAAAGGTTAGTTTTTATCAAAAGTCAGTGCTTTGTTAGAGTTCATCGAACACCTGCCAACGGCATCTGATTTAGGCGTTATGTTTTTCAATTAAGAGTAAAATATAAATGGATGTACTATTGAAAATATTTTCAGGGTTTCCTATAGCATTAATAACTTCTTGGCTAACGGTTTTCTTTTCATTACAACGATTCAGAAAGGAAAAATGGTGGGAAAAGAAAACGGAAGCATACACATCCCTATTAATAGCTTTACATAATTCAAAATCTTTTGCTGAGTCTAACCTGTCTGCTGAGAAATATGGCAAAGAACTAACAGATAAAGAAGATCTAAAATTAAGAGAAAAATCAAGAGAAACAGATGCTAAAATTTATAGAGAGATGGATATTGGTGGTTTTTACCTCTCCGACAAGGCGATGAGCTGCTTAAATAGGTACAAAAAAGAAGTTACTGAAGCTAATAAAGAAAGCTCATGGGTTGAATATTTAATGAGTGACTTGAAGGCAACAAATTGTTGTATCAAAAATCTTATTATAATTGCTCGTGATGATCTGAATGTGAAAAATATATAAATAACTATAAAAAATCTTCGGGGAGGAAAATTAAGAATGTATGTTGAATTTCCATTAATTTTAGGGGCTGACTATTCTTGTGGGCATGCAGATAAAACAATTCAAGCTATAAGAAGTGCAATTAGTAGTGCAACTCTTATTGGTCTTATTTTAGAGCTACACGAAGACAAGGGCTTAGTTTTAGGTGCATATTCTGATGGCAATAAATTTAACGAGAGTATTATTGAGGTTAGGGATGATGGAGATGTAAATTTATATGGTCTTCTTGAATTCGTATTTAAAGATATGATGTTATTTGATAGATATGAAGGGGTTTTAAACATTAGTTCTAAACCAAAACCGCTAATGACATTTGATGAATTTGATAAATATTTTGATATTGAAGAGTGGGTGTATGAAAATGATTTCGATATTGAAACTGATGTTGGAAAGTTAATTTTTATAAGTAAAGAAACGGGAGAAAAACTAACTGTAATTGATGCACAATATGCTAATTATGACCCCCCCGAGGTTGTTGACTATTTTGTTAGTTTTGTCAAAAAGTTATTTCTAGAGTTAAAAAAAACATAACAAAAAAATTAACAGCGACCACAAATAAGCGGTGCGGCTTTGATAGTTCTGTTTTTTATTAAAATTAATGCCACTTGGATAATTCTTCTATTATCATTTGTGGCCCGTTATTTTGGCGTTAAAAAAGCAGTGATTGCACTTCAAGAAAATCGTTCTGGTGGCCGAATAACGGGGCATGGTATACAGCGTTTACTTGCAGATCAATTTGAAGTTAAATGCTGTCTCAATAGTGTATATAACCTGATGAATCGATTAGGTTTAGTTTGGATAACTGTTCGACCAAAACACCCGTAGAAAAGCCAAGAAAAACAAGATGGTTTTAAAAAAAGTTTAGGGACATAGCAATAGACTTATTACCAAAGGATATGGATTTAACTCAGGTTGAAGTATGGTTTCAAGATGAGGCCAGAGTTGGACAACGTGGGACAGTCAGTCGTATTTGGGCGCAAAAAGGAACGCGTCCTCGTATTGTTCAGCAGCAATAATTTACAGCCGCTTATATTTTTGGTGCTATTTGTCCTGAGAAGAGTAAAACAGCGGGCTTAATCATGCCAAAAGCTAATACTGAAGGCATTCAGGAACACCTTAATATTATTTCGGCAACGGTAACATTAAGCAAACATGCTCTACTTATTGTCGACCGTGCTGCCTGGCACTTAACTCCAAAACTTGATATGCCTACTAATATAACCATTATGCCTTTACCTCCTTGTTCTCCTGAACTCAATCCAGTCGAACAAATCTGGCAGCAATTACGACGTACAGACTTTGCTAATCGGTGCTTTGAAAATTATGAGGAAATTGTATCGGTATGTTGTCAAGCATGGAATAGATTTTCGAAATGTGCAGAGACTATTCATAGTTTATGCTCACGTAAATGGACATTATTAAAGTAAGTATTTATTGGGATTGGTATTAGGCCTTGCATTGCAGAAATAATTGATGCCGTTTTAACCCAGTACTCTGCAGCCTTCTCCCTTCTTATTTCGGTTTTACCATACTGATGAGAATTTAAAATATGGGCAAATGAGAGTATTAAGTCGCTGTGGTTTATTAAATTTAACATTTTCAAAAATTAGTTAGTTTTGTAATTACTTAGACAGATTAACAGGGGTTTGTAGGAGCGTCCGCCAATGTCGTTAAGTTAAGCCTTGTAGCCTTGATGAAACGAAGTGGAATCAAGGTTTATCTGTGAAACTCCTTGATTTCGCTACGCTGCATCAAGGCTACATATGCTCTAACCCATTGATTCACTTTGCCCTTTTATAGGAAGAATAATGTATATTATTCTTTTTTATTCTCGTCCTTTTTCTAGGGTAACTTCTCCCTTTTCGTACGGGCTCAATTGTGCATGCAATGTAATTAATGAATGCTTTGAGTCTCTTGCGTAAGGCATACCTTGAAAACATAAGAAGCTCCACCAGAGTGTTTTTCATTTTA
>Ga0209826_1000999_pt1 | contig 20118 bp, 18 predicted proteins | sample GOMGulsemesocosm_5_FD_184637 | JGI IMG/M metagenome (GOLD analysis project Ga0209826, IMG submission 184637) | Methane-oxidizing microbial communities from mesocosms in the Gulf of Mexico - GOM15C Gulf of Mexico (SPAdes) (version 2) | ecosystem: Environmental > Aquatic > Marine > Cold seeps... | reverse complement strand
ACTTTGAGTATGCGGGTAAAATTGACTCTACAGCTGCGGATACTTACCGTTACTTAAACTTCGACAAGATGGAAAGTTACACGGAAAAAGCTGATAAGGTTATTTTACAAGTAGAAGCTTAATTTGATGTAATCTCTTTACTAACACGCCCAATAGCCGCGTTAGAAGTACTCACCTATAGTCATAGGTTCCGTGCTTCTGCCTTGCTCTTGAACTTGTTAGTTTTGAGCTAAACATCAAATGATTTTTTCGAAAGCCACGTTGTTTATGCAAGCAACGTGGCTTTTTTTATCTAAAGCACTGGATTTACGTTCCAGTTAGCTCAATGGAGACAACATGACTACCCCACAAATAACCATCTGTGCGTTATATAAATTTGTACGCCTTGAAAACTTTCTAGCCTTACGCGAGCCCCTTTTGGCTGAAATGACAAAATTAGAAGTGAAAGGCACCTTGCTGTTAGCTGCTGAAGGTATTAATGGCACAATCGCTGGTTCGCAAAAAGCTATTGGGCAAGTATTGGATTTTTTACAAGCACAACCGAATTTAGACACAATAGTTCATAAAGAGTCATTCAGTGAAAGCAATCCTTTTCACCGCACTAAAGTAAAATTAAAAAAAGAAATTGTTACCATGGGTGTGGAAGGTATTGATCCTAATCAAGTCGTCGGCACCTATGTAAAGCCTAAAGATTGGAATGCGTTAATTTCAGATCCAGAGGTATTACTTGTAGATACTCGAAATGACTATGAAGTGGAAATTGGCACCTTTAAAAACGCGCTTAATCCCAATACCGAAACCTTTCGAGAATTCCCTCAGTATGTTAAAGATAATTTAGACAAAAATAAGCATAAAAAAGTCGCTATGTTTTGCACGGGTGGAATTCGCTGCGAAAAATCAACGGCTTATTTAAAAGAACAAGGTTTCGAAGAGGTTTATCATCTAGAAGGCGGGGTTTTAAAGTATCTTGAAGAAGTGCCAAGTACAGAAACACTATGGCAAGGAGAATGTTTTGTTTTCGATGGCCGAGTTGCTGTTAATCACGATTTAGAACAAGGACAATATGATCAATGTTTTGCTTGTCGCTTTCCTTTAACTGAAGCAGAAAAGCAAAGTGAGCATTATGTAAAAGGGGTAAGCTGTCACCGCTGTCATGATAAAGTAACTGAGCAGCAACGTCATCGCTACGCCGAACGCCAACGCCAAATAGGCTTAGCCGACGCGCGTGGTGAAAGCCATATTGGTGGTGAAGTAAAAACACTGATTGAAAATCGTCGTCAAGCTAAAGCTGATAAAAAATCGGCACAAGCTAATTCATAAGTGATTTTATCTATTAAGCGCGGCAATATTTGATATCCTGAAACTCGCGTCTTGAAGTATCACGGATATCGTATTTTAATACACTAATTCAACCAAGTTGTGTTCTGTTTTAATTAATATATACTAAAATCAGTTAAAATTGATCGTTCCAGATGGTTTGGGTGAATATCACGATAACTCATTGGGTAATCTCTTTTTATTTATGGATTACTCATGGATTACTTTTAATGGATTATCTAAAAAAGTATTAACAACCTTATGCTTAATGAAATATATAGGTTCTTTCAAAAAAATATTGCTAGCCTGGTATTGCCTAGCTTATTTTTTCTTAGCATTTTTGTAAGTCAAAGTAGTTTTGCTACGCAAGAAAAAATCATTATAGATGTAAAAAACATTTCAGCTGATGCAGCATTCACTTTAGGTGGTTACTTATACCATGCTGACACGCAAACATGTAAAAATTACACAGCAAAGAATATTTCACAGTGTCCTGCTCTTAAAGTCGTTGATACATCTACTCCAAATTATGGTTTTTCTACGACAGGGCATTGGTTTGTTTTCACTTTAGTAAATAACAGCACGGAAAATACTGCTATATATACTGAAGTGGCTTATCCACTGTTAGATCACATTAAAATGTCAGTGTTTAATCAAGAAAAACAACTGATTCATTCTGTTAAAACGGGTGATCACTTAAATTTTAATCAACGCCCACTTGCTTACCCCACTTTTGTTTTTCCAATATACGTGCCTAAAACTGAAAAAATAACCATGGTTTTTTTTATTGAATCAGGCTCTTCTATGCAAGTACCTATTAATTTATGGCGTGCAGATGCTTTTATAGAAAGTAAAAAAAGTGAACTATTACTTATTGGTATTCTCCTTGGTACGCTTATAATCATGGCGCTATATCAGTTTCTGTTGTTTATTTCGACTCGAAATATTGTTTACTTTTATTTTGTGGTTTGTATTGCTTTCTACGCTTTAGTTGAATCAATTTTTAGCGGCTTAGCTTACGCTTTTATTTGGCCTGAGTGGCCAAAATGGAATGATATTAGTCTTGTTATTGTTTCTAATATCTCCCTGATTGGTTTAGTTTTTTTTACATATAATTCATATAACACAAAAAAAACACCGCCATTTTTAGTGAACGCCCAAAAACTTTTTACCCTATGTGCTATCACGTTCATTTTATTGACACCATTTATAAACTACCAATGGTTAATAATGAGCACGGCTTTACTTATTGTACTTATTCCACTTAATTGTTATTTAATTAGTATTATTCTCTGGCGGCGAGGACAGGTATCGGCACGGTTTTTTGTACTTGCTTTTACTTGCTTTGCACTTTCAGCACCCATCTTTGTTTTAAATAAATTTGGTTTAATCGAGTACAGTTTGTGGACTGAAAACTCAATTCACATTGCAGCCTCTGTTTTTATCACCCTGTTATCACTAGCCTTAGCTGATCGTGTTAACCAACAAAAGACAAAAACAGAAACAGCACAAAACCAAGCAATCATGGCATTACAACGTTTTCAAGCAATATATAATAATGCAACCGAAGGTTTATTTAGACTATCCACAAAAGGCAGGTTACTTGCCGCCAACCCTGCGTTGATTAATATGTTTGATGCGACAGCTGAGTCTGATCTCATCACTTATTTCAAAAATTTAAAAGGCACCACTCCTATTAAACAAGCTCTTAATTTAGAGAAATTAAAAAGCACAGGAGGTTTTATTCGATTTGACACCGAGTGTACTACAACAAATGGAGCACCTTTTTGGGGGGCAGTTAATGCTCGTTTAGTTACAGATATAGAGTCAGGTAAAGAGATTATTGAAGGCTCAATTACCGACATTTCTGAGCGAAAAGCGAATGAAAAAGAATTGTCCTATCTCGCTAATCACGACACATTAACTAAGCTGCTTAATCGCAATGCATTTAATCAACGCTTGCAGCGAGTATTAGACGCTACTAATAAAAACATTGAGCATTCTCTACTTTTTATCGATTTAGATCGATTTAAAATCATTAATGATAGCGCAGGACATCTTGCAGGAGATGAGTTGTTAAAACAGCTAGCAATAATACTACAATCGAAAAGTAGACAAAGAGATACCGTAGCCCGTATTGGAGGCGATGAGTTTGTTATTTTGATGGAAAACTGCTTATTACCCGCCGCGGTTGCACATGCTGAGACATTGTTACAAGGGTTGAATGATTTTCGTTTTAACTGGCAAAGTAAGCAGTTCACCATTGGTGCTTGTATTGGTGTTGTATCCATCGACCAATTTTCTGCCAATATTACTGAATTGATGCATCAAGCAGACTCAGCTTGTTTAATGGCGAAAGAACTTGGCAGAAATAGAGTAATTGCTTATAGCGAGCAAGATACAGCGCTTAATGAACGCTTAAATGATAAAAACATGCTAGTAACACTTCAAGAAGCGCTTGAACAAGACCATTTTATATTACATCAACAGCCTATTGTTTCACTTGAAGATGAGGGCTTTTATGCCTATGAAGTGCTGCTGCGTATGTCAATTAACGATGAAATAATCATGCCTGGCGCTTTTTTGCCTGCTGCTGCTCGCTATAAATTAATGACTCAAATTGACTCATGGGTTGTCACTACTTATTTAAAATGGTTAGCCAGTAAGCCTAAGCATGCAGAAAAATTGGATATGGTTACCCTTAATTTAAGCGCTCAAAGTTTGTCAGACAAACAGTTTTTGTCAAATATTGCCGATTTAATATCTTTACCCAATATTCCTGCTGAAAAGATTTGTTTTGAAATAACTGAATCGGAAGCATTAACCAGTTTATCCGAATCGTCTAAATGGATACTTCAACTGAAAAAACAAGGGGTACGTTTTGCTTTAGATGATTTTGGTAGTGGTTATGCGTCTTACAGTTATTTAGCCAAATTACCCATTGATATAGTGAAAATTGATGGTGTTTTTTGTATTGGCTTAGACAAAAATCCGATCAACCATTCTATTATTAAATCCATTACTGAAATTGCTCATTTAATTGGTTTAAAAGTGGTCGCTGAATTTGTTGAAAATCAAGCGGTAATGGATTGTCTTAAATCGATAGACGTAGATTATGTGCAGGGTTACCACATTGCTAAGTCATCAAAATTAAAAGCGTAGCCTAGGTTTTACTCTCACCATGGTTTTTACTATACCAATTGGCGAACGGCTGAGCAGTAATACCGTGAATAACAAGACTATACCTAACACCATTCAAGTTGCAGGATAAAATTTTTGAAAGTTGTCATTAATTCTGCTAATTAATGTAACACCAATATCAAATAAAATAACATCAAAAAAGTGATTGATACTTCGCTGGAAATATTTTACTGCTGCAAAATATTTATTATTTCTGGCATGTCCATTCATCACTTTACACAACCTTTCTATTGAGTTTAAATTAGGGCTGTATGCAGGTAAGTAGTTATGCTGTTTTTTTATATTTTCTTTTACCTTTTTTAGGTTTAAACGCCACTTTAGGTAAACCCATAAACGATTGTTGAACTGAACCTTGCACCATTGAAACTACTGTATTTGTTAATGGCTGCATAAAATGTAAATAACTGGCTTTTTTCTCACTTATTGCCGTTAATGTTGCTTCCCATTGCGCGGTCATATCAGGGAGCGTTGCCGCTTCGGGTAATGCTTTAATTAAAGCAACTCCAACATCAGTGGCAATAATTTTTTTGCCTTGCCTTAATAAAAAATTACGTTTAAACAGTAAATCGATAATACCTGCGCGAGTTGCATCTGTGCCTAAACCATCGGTGTCTTTAAGTACTTTTTTTATGCTAGCATCACTAACAAAACGAGCAATACCTGTCATAGCACTCAATAGCGAGGCATCAGTAAACGATTCTGGCGGTGACGTTTGTTTTTCAACTAACTCACCTTGTTGACAATGCAGCACATCACCTTTTTTTAATATGGGTAACTTTTGTTGCGGCTCTTTTTCTAATGTAGGGAATAGCACTTTCCAGCCTTGCTGTAGTGGTGTTTTAGCATTACAGGTAAAAACACCGCCAGCAATACTAAGTTTTAGTTCTGTTTGGTGATATAAATATACTGGGTAAAATTGTAGTAGGTATTGTCTAACTATCAGCAGGTAAATGTTTTTCTCAAAAGAATTTAAGCTAATGCTATTTGATGCTTTTTCAATAGGGACTTTTTCAGTCGGTACAATGGCATGGTGAGCGGTAATTTTTTTATCGTTCCATGCTTTGCTTTTTATGCTGTTATCAGCATTTTTTGCTTGTTCGTTACAGGGTAAGTTTGACTGAGCTAACTTCGCAATAATACTTGGTGCTTGCTTGAAATGCTCTTTTGGTAAATATCGACAATCGGAGCGAGGATAAGTAATAAGTTTATGTTTTTCATATAACGACTGACAAACATCTAGCACTAACTTGGCGTTCATAGAAAATTGCTTTGCTGCTGCAATTTGTAAGCTAGATAAATTAAAAGGCAAAGGTTGTGATTGTTGTTTTTCATCGCTTTTAATGCTTTCAACAACCGCCGCTTGATCTGTTATTCTTGTTACTACATTTTGTGCTAAATTTTTAACTAACACTCGACCTTCTTCATCACAATATTGTTTACAAGCTTCACTTGGTTGCCACTTAGCTGTAAAATTTGCATCGCTGCCATTATCTTTTTCATTCAAGTTTTTATTCAAACTTTTATTAAAAGTAATGTGCGCTAATACCTGATAAAAAGCTTTAGAAGTAAACTTGCTAATTTCTTGTTCTCGTCGTACCACAAGTCCTAATAAAGGTGTTTGTACTCGACCCACGCTTAAAACACTATTAAAGCCTTGCTTTTGCCCTTGCAAGGTATAAGCACGCGTTAAGTTAATACCATATAACCAATCAGCTCGTGATCTTGCTAATGCTGAAATAGACAGTGGCATAAACTCGCTATTACTTTTTAATGATTTTAAAGCGCGCTGCACCGCTGGTAAGTTTAAATCACTTATTAACAAACGTTTAATATTATTCTTTTTAGTTTTACTCACTTTTAAGAAATCAATTACCTCATCAACGAGTAACTGCCCTTCTCTATCAGGATCACCTGCATGAATAATTTCATCCGCTTGTTTCACTAGTTTTCTTAAAACAGTAAGCTGAGCACGCGTTCTAGTAATGGGCTTTAACTGCCATTGCTGGGGAATAATAGGCAATGTTTCCATTGACCATTTTTTTAAATTTTCATCATAGTCTTGAGGATCGGCTTGCGCCAATATATGCCCAATACACCAACTAACTACGTCACCATTAGCAAGCTCAATATGAGTTTTATGATTCCGTTGTTTTCCAGTTAAAGAAGATGAGATTGCCGTTGCAATAGCACGACCTAAACTCGGCTTTTCGGCAATATACAGTTTCATAAAATCAGTGCTTACATTATGGTTTGATAGTAAACTAACTATAACGCAAGCACTGTTTGTTTGTACAGTTTATTTTATTGTTCACTCAGACATCCTGAAACTCGCATCTTGAGGTGTCACGGGTATAATAATATGACTAAATCATATCGTCGAAAGGATTTTCGCTTGGCAGAGTAATTGCATTTTTAAATTCTGAGAAAATTAAACTGTCCGCACTAATTGTAATAGCATTTTCATCTAATAAACCTTCACCAAATTTATAAATAAGATCAAACTGACCATTATTAGCTCGCTCTCGATATAGCTCTCGTGCTTGTTCAACTAGGGTTAGTTTTTGTTGATAATCATTCATCGCTTGCTCGCCATAACGCTTACTCAGCATGGTTAACGTAACCTTAGCGGAGAATACTGTTGCAGTAGCATTATTACCACCAAAACCCTTCGAGTTTATAAAGGCGATATCCATGTCATCACATTGCCAATGTTCTGTCGCTATATTTAAGCGATCAGTGTGTACATCGTCAGCCACTTTATCAATAGTCGTAATGCCTGGCATAATATTGTCGCTAAAAATACCAAGTGCCATCGCCATTTGATCGCCACTAGCAGAGGCAAGTGTATGACCAACAAAAGCTTTAGGTGCTGCTACAGGCCAATTATTAATATTAAACGTTGTGGCAATGCGATCATAAATAAGGGATTCACTTACGCGATTTTGTGGTGTGCTTGAACCATGAGCTAAAATAAAACTGCGCTGCTGTAATGCTTCTTTACCTAATATACTTTGTGCTAATGCCACCGATTTTGCCATAGTGATATAATTACCAGGCCCTGGAGCGGTAATAGATTTTTTATGTCCATCGGCATTAATAAAAACATCCGCCACTGAAGCCATAATTTTAGCGCCCATTTCTAACGCTAAAGCATCATCCATTAACACCACAAATTGCGCGCCCTCACCCATGGTAAAACCACAGTTTTCACCAAATGGGCGACTAGTGCGGCGATGATCTACTGTATCGCTGTTATCTAATCTTTTCAGTCCTTCTTCATTGGCAAGCGCACTCATATTACCAAAACCTTCAATAACTTCTGGTGTTATTGGTGCTTCCGCGCTACCAACAATGGCTACACGAACACGACCTGATTTCATATCTTGTACAGCTGAACGCAAGTTATAAAGAAAAGTAGCACAAGCACCTGATGAGGTACAAGTAGCACCAACATTACCGGTAACATAAGCGTTAATAAAATCGGTCGACATGGTATTTAAGCCTAATGCCACTTGTTTAGCGCTAACACGCGTGCCTAACAAACGACTTTTTAACAAGCCACCCAAACCTTCATGCTGCATTTGACCTACGGCAGAGGCTGAGTATGTACCCACTTCGTCAGGACTTATTTTATCAAGAATGGCATCCCACTCAATACCTGTAGAACGTATTGCGTCAGTGGCAGCAAATATAGTTGCTTGTAAACCACGCGGTTGATAACGGCTATTATAAAGAGTCGATGGTTCAAATCCTGTTGGCATTTGTCCTGCCGCTTTAATAGGGTTATCTCGGTAGGCATCATGAGAAACGGTTAACTCTTCAGGTATTTCAACTTTTACGCGCTTATCACCTAACTCTGTAATCAACCAAGCACTAGGCGTTGGCTGTGGTAATTCTTTAGCGAGTAACTCAAAACTAATATATTTATCCGTTGGGCTAATTTGCATTCTTTGATGCCAATGAGTGGCATCGGGATCAAAGTGATTTTTTTCAATTTTTCTGATTAAAGTACCATCAAGAATTTGTTGGCCTAATTTACTTTCAATGTCGTTAGGGGAGATTTCATCACCTTGAGGATCAAATAACTGGCCATCTTTGTAAGTAGTTAATTTCATTAAGCTTGCTAAACCAATGAAGGTTTCTTGACGTGCCTCACCATTTAATTTGTCGATAACGATACGACGGAAACCTTGATGAAATGATGTGCGACCAGCAGCATTAATGCCGCCCATGCCAATAACTACAGGTAAAGAAGTCATAAAAAAACCTTAAAATAAATCATTAAAAAAATTACTTAAAACTATTTTACTGATTAACCCAAAAAATAATAAGCTGAATTAGCCACAAAACATGCCATAATAGCCAAAAGTTAAAATGCATGCGTTTTTTATGAGTGAAAAAGAACAAAACACGTTAAAAGTCAGCCTAGTTATTTATCAACACGTATTAGCGACGAGCTTAACCTTGCCGTTAGAAATGTTGCTTGGTGGCGAAGCCTTTGCTCGGCGTTATAATAAGTCAGCAATAACCTTGAAAACTCAGTTTGTTAGCCAAGAAAATTCACCGGTAACTTCTCGATCGGGCATTCAATTTAGACCTGACGTAATCATTGATGACTTAATTGACGATTTAATTGATAAGAGATCTCAAGTCCCTGATATTATTATCGTGCCTAGTTTGTGGCGCAACCCTAGGCCTGTATTAAAAAAACATCGTAGACTTATCAACTGGTTAAAATACTGCTGGCAGCAAGGCGCAACTTTACTTGGCGTTGGTACAGGCGTATGTTTTTTAGCTGAATCGGGGTTACTTGATTATCACAGTGCTACCACACATTGGCATTATGCGGAGCAATTTAAGCGCGACTACCCTAAAGTTGAATTAAAACCAGATTTTTTTATCACTCAATCTGATCGTATTTATTGTGCAGCTAGTTTGAATGCTTTAGCCGATATTATTGTTCATATCATTAATCAAACATACGGTCGAAGTGCAGCACAAAATATTGAACGTAATTTTTCCCATGAAATAAGAAAGCCTTATGAAGAACAGCGTTATTTAGAAGGTAGCGCCGATAGGCATGCCGATGAACTTATTACTCAAATACAATTTTGGTTACGCACTAATTTAAGTGCCGATATTACGTTAGCTGAATTGGCACTGCAATTTGGTTTAAGCCAACGCTCTTTTACCCGCCGTTTTAAACAAGCCACGGGCATAAGAGCGACAGAATACTGGCAACAGTTGCGTATTGAAACCGCTAAAGATTTACTTTCTGCCAGTAATTTATCTATTCAAGAAATCAGCTACCATGTGGGTTATCAAGATCAGGGGCATTTAACGCGTCTATTTAAAAAAAGTTTAAATTTAACGCCAAAAGATTACCGTGCTATGGTGCGTAAAAAGCTATTCAGTCAAAATTAAAAGCCGTACAGTATTACGTGTAAATTATGCCAAGCTGCGCCAGCACAGTAAAACACTTTTCATCTATTCAGCTGCTGTCATCCTCATGCTCCCCTAGTTGAGGAGTTCAGGATTAAGACTCAAGATCCCGTATAAGAAAGCTTGAGATTCCGTATAAGAAACTTACGGAATGACGGCTCGGTCAAAATTAAAAACATTACTTGTTAGTTATGCCAAGCTACGGCAAAATAGCAAAATATTTTTTATACTACTTAAACAAAAGCGATACCCACACCATGAGCGAAAAATCACCTTCTGCACTTTCTGTAGCCCTATCAACATCTGAAAAGCAAATCACGCAAATGTTAAGCATGCAAGATGCGATGAATAGTCGCGTTAGCGAAACATGGCGCGATAATGGCTATGAATGGTATCGCGCTATTTGGGTAGAATGTGCTGAAATGTTAGATCATCACGGTTGGAAATGGTGGAAACATCAAGAAATTGATATCGCCCAAGTGCAGTTAGAATTAGTCGATATTTTTCATTTCGGTTTAAGTTTACGTTTAATGACTGGCAAGAGTGTTGCAAAAATTTCAAGAAAATTAGCTAAAGAATTACACCAAGGCACTATTGAAAATGATTTTAAAGTTGCGCTAGAAAACTTAGCCAGTGCTGCGGTAACAAATAAGGATTTTGATGCTAAAGCATTAGCTGATTGTATGCACTTAATGGATATGGATTTAGATGAATTGTTTCGCCAATATGTTGGCAAAAATACTTTAAACTTTTTCCGCCAAGATCATGGCTATAAAGACGGCAGTTATATCAAAATTTGGCACGGTGAAGAAGATAATGAAGTATTAGCAAACTTAGTTAATACCCTAGACACCAGTGCAGATGACTTTCAGCAACAGCTGTATTCCGCGTTAAAAGATAAATATCCACGTTAAAAACTAATATCTGAAGCTGTTCTTCTTTGGCACAAATTCTGCTTAATCACTCTTAAGTATTCGCTTTACTGATAATTGCTAGTAAAGCGTCAAGAATTTGAATTGTTGGAGATAACTATGGAAATCATTTTATTTGCTTTAATTAGCTTAATTGTCATTGTTGGTGTATTAGCAAGTCGCTTAAATGACAACAGCTTTCCTTTCCCGTTTGACAGTAAATCCGCCGTATTTACCCCCGCAGAAAAAAATTTTCAAAACTTAGTTGAACAAGCTATGGGACATAAATACCGTGTGCTTAATCGTGTTAAATTAGCCGATGTTGTTACTATTCGAAATGGCATTTCCAGTCGAGCTAGTCAAACTGCGGTAACAAATGCTGAAGGAAAATATTTAGACTTTGTTATTTGTGATAGAAATTCAATGAAGTTGCTTGGTGCTATTGACTTAGTTGATACTCAAGGCAAGGGTTACAAAATAAAAAAAGATTGGTTTGTTAGTGGCGCGCTAGAAGCTGCGGCTATTCCCCATTTACGTATAAAAGTAAAAGCTAATTACACTTTAGATGAAATAAGAGCTTGTATTAATTCTCGTTTGTTAGGTAATCGTACTCCTGAACCTAAAGTAAAAGGTAAAACTATCCCTGCACCTATGGTAAAAGCTCGCCCTAGATCAACAGGCACTTTAACGCCAGTAGCAGCGCAAGCGCAATTAACACCGCAATTAGCTAATTCATTATCAGGCCATCCTGTAGCCGCTTTACCTCATTAGTGAGTAATGTCATAATCATTTCAATTAAGTTTTTTTAAAGAGAATGAAATGAAAGCAGGTATTATTGGCGCTATGGAGCCAGAAGTCGCAATTTTAAAAGCAAAGTTAGTTAATTGCGAAACCACACAACATGCAGGTTATCACTTTTATCAAGGACAAATTGACGGCAACGACATAGTTATTGTGCAATCAGGTATTGGAAAGGTAGCGGCGGCTTTAGCCACAGCAATATTAATTGATAAATTTCAACCTGACTATATAGTGAATACTGGCTCAGCCGGCGGTTTTGATGCGAGTTTAAAGATTGGCGATATTGTTATTAGTTCAGAGGTCCGTTATCACGATGTAGACCTTACCGCATTCGGTTATGAAATTGGACAATTACCTGCAAACCCTGCCGCTTATATTCCCCACGAAGCGCTAGTTACCGCAGCAAAACAAGCGGTTATTCAAAATGACGCTAGCATAAACACCTTGGTTGGATTAATTACCACAGGTGATACTTTTATGACTAAAGAAGATGATATAGCCAAAGCTCGTGCCAACTTCCCCACTATGGCGGCAGTTGAAATGGAAGGTGCAGCGATTGCCCATACTTGTCATCAATTTAAAGTGCCTTTTGTCATTATTCGTTCACTTTCTGACATTGCAGGTAAAGAGTCGCCTACTTCATTTGATGAATACTTAGAAACTGCTTCGGTTAATTCATCACAAGTCGTGATAAATATGATCAGTAGCTTACAAGGTACAAAATTAAGCTAATACCTTAAAACTAATATCTTAAAACTAATATCTTTAAATAGCACCTTAAAGAAACTAGCATCTAAATTCAAAATATGAATAAAAATGACTGAAATCTCTTTGTCTACTTTTAGCTACAATTTATTAGTTTTGTTGACTGTTATAGCCAGCAAAGCTTTAATTAGTCATTTTATCCATCATGAACCTTTGCGCGTTTTTCAATTATATTGTGACAAGCTCAGCAATAAAGTAAATAAAAGCACCAATAGCCAGCAACAGCAAACCATAGCGGGGTTAATTGCAATATTAGTGACATTAACACCTATCGTGATAATTCTATGGCTGTTTGAGAGTTTTATTGCAGTAGATTTTTTATGGCAGTTTCTATTGCTATATATCGCTATAGGCTCTTTTGGTTTAAAAAAAATCAATGAAAACATTGCAAAAGCATTAATTGCTAAACAGAATTATGCTGCTAAACAAACGTTAACACCATGGGTATTAAGAGAAACAGAGCCACTTTCAAGTTTAGGTTTAAGCAAAACTTGTATTGAGATGTTGTTATTAAGAACTTTACAACAAGGCTACACCGTTGCTTTTATTTTTATGCTTGCTGGACCATTAGCTGCCATTGGCTTTCGTTTACTTTTAGAAATGCACTATTGCTGGAATACAAAGCTGCTAAAATTTAATCAATTTGGTTTTTATAGCAAGTATTTTGTCAACTTGATGCAATGGTTACCCGTACGCGTATTTTCATTGTTACTACTATTTATTAGCATAGGTAAAAACTTTGTACTTTTTTGGCGCTTAAGCAAAGGTCATTTTTTTCAGCTTGACAATAACATCGCCATTTTGCTTTTCGCCTTAAACTTAGAAATAAAGCTAGGTGGTGTCGCTATTTATAATGATGGTGAACAAGGTAAGAATAAATTAAGGAAAACAAACTTTAACGATTTAGCCAGACAACCACAAATTACTGATATTATTCATGCGAATAATAAAGTGAATACTATTATCTGGTTTAGTTTATTGCTCGTTATATGTATCGCCATCAGTATTGAATTAGTTCTTGCTAATATAGTAATTACTAATATATAGTAGCTATACCCGTGATACTTCACGATGCGCGTTTCGCGGGTATAAACAAGTTAAAACTCTTTTATCTATTATTTTGGGAATCTATTATGTCAGTAACACAAGTATCAATAACAAACATGTCAGTAACAAAAATGTTCAATACAAAAAGCTTGCTTACCCTAGTATTAAGTTTATTTACTTTTGCTGTTTTTGCAGGTGCTACACCACAAATATCTCAACAAGACTTACTAAACAACCTTGAGAAGCCTAATAACATTGTTATTTTAGATGTTCGTACTAAAGAAGAATACAACAACGGTCACGTTGCTAACGCGATTAATGTTAGCCATGACAGCGTAGCTGATAATTTAGCAAAACTTGCTCAATATAAAGACAATACTGTGGTAGTTTATTGTCGTTCTGGTCGTCGCGCTGGTTTTGCAGAAAATATTTTAGCCGAGGCTGACTTTAAAAATGTATTACACTTAACGGGTGATATGAATGGTTGGGTGGAAGCAAAGTTACCTGTCGTTACTAGTAAATAATATAATTAATACCTCCCTGTACTTACCGCTTAAATAATTTTTGACGGCGGTAAGGTTCATTATCTTCCCTTATATCTATATATGGCTATACCCTTATATCTATATAAATTAAGGACAAAAGAGTCTACTTTTGTTCAAAAACACGACTCATATCTTGATAAGTTTTCTCATACCAACCGTCTTCAAGTGTTATAGCAGGTAACGCTTCTACATTAATAACGCCGCTGCTAGCCGTTTTTGCTGACTCATTATAAATAGATAATGTATTTTTGATAACTATTGGCTGTGCTTTAAGCTTTAGCTTTTCAATAATAAGCTTTGTACCCCCTTCAAAGGGCTCAATTTTACCTGATTGCGATCGAGTACCTTCAGGAAATATAATTACTTTCTTACCTTTACAGGCTTTTATATCTTTAAGTAACTTAATGATGGCTCTTTTATCTTGTTGATCAACCGTAATATGACCTACTAAATTTACAATACGAGAAACAGGCCATTTATCCATAATACCAGTACGACCAACAAAACGAGCATCATTACCAATGATTTCTTCTAATACAAAAATATCAGTCATTGTTTGATGGTTAACGATTAAAATATCAGTATCATCATCAATACTGCCAGTAAAGTTCAGTGTAGCACCCGCAGCCCTAACGACTCTAATAGTAAAGAAGCATCGAAAATAATTAAACAACTTACCATGACGTCGACAAATTGAAAGGGCAATAGATTGAGCCGCTATGGCTAAATACATTTTGTATTTTTTTATAATAAAAAGTGACATAAGTTTTTAATTGAGTGTAATCGTTAGTTATATAAATAAATAGCTTGAGACTAAACTTCAATCCCCCATCCGTCATTATAACCAGAGTGCTTAGTGGCAAGTGTTTCAAAATCAACCTCTTGCTTAACTATTTCATCATAACTAGGGATCATTTTCACCGTACAGTCTACATCCCATACGTTAGGTGTTTCATCGGCATGAACATTCACACTAACATTAGGCATATTCTGTTTAATAAAATCAGCCATTGCTACCGCTTTTTCTTGTTTTTCAAATAGGTGAAAAAAAACCACATCATGTGAAGCATTTAGGTTTACACCTGCTTGCTGCATTTCAGCTAATACTTGACCCGTGTCATCATTAGGAAAATTCATTTTTTTTACTCAAGTAAAATATATTTAACATTAATATCATTATAAACAGTGTAAATGTTATTGAATAGTTTTTTCAATTAGCACTAGCCATTAATAGCTTTAAGTCATTTAAGTCTTTTAAAGAGATTACATCAAATGATCAAGCGTAACTTCTTTAAACGTAATCACTTGCCCACCAAACTCTGTAGCAAAAGCTTGCGCATCACTTTTTTTGCTAAAGCTAACCAAGGTTTTCCCCATAGCGCCCATTTTTTCTGAGCCGACTACATAATGAGCGATTTTAGCATCAATAAAATATTTGTCATCAATGCCATCGCTGCCCCACGGCATTTTACTCATGTCATGCACGAACATTTGTGCAACATTACGTTTATTTTCAGGATCAAGGTAGTAGCTAAACATATCAAGTGTTGAGCAAAATTTTAAAACTTGATCGCCCGTTTCTTTGCGAAACACTTCGCCTTTAGGTCCAGGAAAACGGGTTATTAACATGCCACATAAGTGACATTCATCACCTGACTCCATAACTACTGCTTGGTGAATAACTTTGGCTTGTTCGCTGCTGTCTGAACATGATATTAAACTAGTTAGCGCCGTCATTGCCGTTAGTGCCATAAAGGCAGTAATAATAACCGTTGAAATTTTATAATTTTTCATAATTTATAACTTCTTTTTTGATGGTGGTATTAAAATTTATAATTTTTTTCTTCTAAAAATAAAAATAGCTAATAGTAAAGGTAAAACTACCCAAGCAACTAAGGCTAAAATCAATTGAGTTTGCGATAAACTAGCATTAATAGCAACGGCTAATGCGCCATTTACATCGCTACTATCTAGCCCTGCCAAATTGACTAAACGAAAAATATCAGCGGGATTTAACATCATTAATTGTGTTAAACCTTGTTGAGTTACCCCTTCTTCAACACCAACTAATAGCGCTAACAACGCTAAATCAAATGCGAGTGCAAACAAAAACCAGGTAATTAAAGCAAAACCTGCGGCTTTTGATTTCTCACTCACTGACAGACTGATCAAATAAGAAATTACGGTAAAACTCAATCCCAACAATATTGCGCTAACAATAAACAAACCAAAGGCGCTGATAATTTCACTATTCCCTAATTGAAAATATAAAAGCACTGCTGAAGAGCCAAAACCAAGTAAGGTTGCTAAAGCAATTATACCGCCTTGACCAATAAACTTACCTAACAATAACTGACTTTTACTTAACGGATACGTTAATAATAATAATAAAGTGCCGCTTTCTTGTTCACCAACAAAGCTATCGTAGCTAAGTAACAAAGCAATAAGCGGAATAAGAAATACGGCTAAACTAGCTAAACTAGCAACAGTGGTTGATAGCGAAGCAACACCTTCAACACCCGAAACTGCGGCACCAAAATAAGTAAGACCGATAGAAAGTAGTGCAAAAATAAGGGTAATTGAAAGTAACCAACGGTTACGTAAACCATCATGAAATTCTTTATTAGCAACGGTTAATATTTGGTTCATTAGTGCTACGTTCCTATTGGCTTATTTTGCTTGGCTTGCTGCTCATGACTATTTCCATGATGCTTTTCATGTAAGGCAAGAAAATGCTGATAAACCTGCTCTAAATTGGCTGATTCAACCTGGATGTCATTTAAGCCTTCAAAGGCTAGCAACTGTTTTAAAACGGAAAGTTTTTCGTGTTCTGGAACCATTAACGTTTGTTGACACTGACGAGTCAAAAAACCTTTTAGTCGGCTATTTTGTGCCACAAAAGTATTTAAACTCTCTTCGTTTAAGAAGGCAGGCTTAATAACAACGGGTAAAGCTGCTTGCTGTCTTAATTCATTTAACGACCCCATAGCTAATAATTTCCCAGAGGATAAAATCATTGCACGGTCAATGTGTTGTTCCACACCGGGTAATACATGCGAGCATAAAATAACACTTGATCCACTTGATTTTAATTGGTCGACTGTTTTATAAAAATCACGGGTGGCGATAGGATCCAAACCCACCGTTGGTTCATCAAGCAACAATAGCTTTGGCTTACCAATAAAAGCTTGCGCTAAACCAAGACGTTGGCGCATTCCTTTTGAATAGGTTTTAACTTGTCGTTTCATTGCATAAGTAATACCGACTTGTTCAAGTAAGTCTATTGCTTGCTTTTTAGCTTTTCCGCCAGAAAAACCTTTTAGCTTAGAAAAGTAAGTAAGTACTTCTAAACCTGTAAGCTGTTCATAAAAGCTAACGTTTTCAGGTAAATAACCCACTTTTGTTCGACAATGCCAAGCTTCTTTTGAATCTGGCGCCATACCCATGACTTCAACTTTACCTGCTGTTGGCGAAATTACACCAAGGATCAGCTTCATCATGGTAGTTTTACCTGCACCATTATGACCAAACAAGCCTAACACTTCACCTTCGTTTAACGACATAGTCATAGATTGTAACGCGACTAAATTACCATAGCTTTTACCTGCTTCATGCAAGGAGACGATTGGGCTATTCATAATTATTGTTCCTGAAAATTAGCTGTGCTTGAGTGATTTATCAGTGTTGTAGGTTGAGGTAAATGCGGATTCATCAACGGATAACTGTCTTTAACCCCTGGCGGTTTTAACACAGGAAACTGTTTTTGTACCCAGCGTAGAATTAAAATAGCAGGGCTATCCATAATCATTTTCATTTCAGGATATTGCCAAACCAATTTATCTATACCGTCGTTAGGTTCAAACACAGCATCACCAATACCATCATTGTTCATATCCCATCCTAAGTAATTACTCCAATAATTACCACGGCCGTTTTTACTCCATTCTTGCTTTTTATTAGATACATATTTTACTTGCGTGGGATTATTAATAAAACTATTACCGTATATTTTGATGTTTTCTGAGCCAGCCGTTAAATGAATACCAATTTCAGCCGTATCAACAATGTTTCCTTCTAAGGTGTTATCGCTTGAGTTGTATACAAATAAGCCCTTACCTTTACGACCTAACGTTTTATGGTCTTTTGAGTTCCAAACATTTTTGATGACATTGTTAGTAAAAGTTGATTGGGTAATAAAGTTTAATAAAAAACCATAATCTTCGCTATCAGTAGTTTTATTGCCCGTAATGGTTAATCGTTTTGAACTCATTAAGGCATAACCAGCGCGAGTATTATAAGCAATATTATTTTTAACGGTATCGTCGTAAGAGTGCATATAGTGAATGCCATAGCGTAAATCATGCATGGTATTACCTTCAACTAAATTGTTTTGGCTGGAAGTAACATAAATACCATCACGCGTGTGGTATGTTTCATTTTGATAAACATGGCTTTCGGTAACATTAGCCACTTGAATACCATTGCCCCTGTCGGCCGAACGTAACGTTAAATTTCCCACTACTGTGTTGTTGAATATTTTTGCTTTAGTGACATGATTTAAGAAAATACCGAAACCATCACCCGTTAGGGTGTTATTTTTTATAATTAAACCCGTAACGCGCTTTTTTTCTGAATTTACGGTAACTTTTTCGTGAGAATAAATACCTGAATTTTGTTCGATAAGATTATCGCCCCAATTAATAATAGTCAGGTTATCAAGTGTAATACAGGAGTTCTTTAGTGTTAACGCGTGCCCTTGACCTTGAGCATCAATGATCACACCTTTATCGCCAATAAGGCTTAATTGTTTTTCGATAACAAAGTTGCCAACATAGCTACCACGAGACAAAACAATCACATCGCCATCTTTGCTTTTATCAAGCACCGCTTGTAGATTATCCTCAGGAGATATTTGCCAGCGTTCTGCCATTAGCTGACCTGAAAACAAGGTCAACAGGCTTATCAAGATAAACACATTAATTGATATTTTTTCCATAAGCTTAAATATTATTTTTAAAATCACTACTGGCTTTCATCACTTGTTTATATCCCTATATGGATTGAACAAAAAGTCTAATTATCATAACCCTTGTTAATTATCATACGCTTGATCTTGGTTAACTTTCATTTTTTCATTTTTTCATTTTCATTTTAATTTTGCTTTAATTTTGTTTTAATTTATTTTTGCTATGCAATCAGCTATCACTATTGCACCAGCCGAGGATACATTCATTGAATTACCCATACCATGCATAGGAATATGAATGAGTATATCTGATAAGGCTATAATTTCATCTGAAACACCCAATTTTTCAGAGCCTAAAACAAACGCTATGGGTAGTTGGTAGTCTGCATCAAGATAGTTAATAGATTTTTGACAAAGCTCAATTGCTGCAATTTGATAGCCTTGCGCCTTAAGCTCAGTGATAACATCAACAGAAGATGTCTTTTCTTCGATTATTACCCACTTTTGCGTACCAATAGACGTTTTTCTTAGCTTTTTTGGGTTGATTTTTAAATCACCACAAATCACCAGTTTTTCTAAACAAAAAGCATCAGATAAACGAACCATAGCCCCAATGTTATGACTACTTTGAATGCCGTCTAATACCAGTACCACTTTGTTTTTTTCTTGTTGAATAAATGCTTGTCTTGATGGTTTTTGTAACCTTAATTGTTCGGTACTAAGTTTGCTCACTAACTTCCCTCAAATTACTCTCTTCAACTATTCATTAACGAGATTATACCTTAGCTTTGTATTTTATGCTTTACATACAAAAAGCCCGTACCAATTACCTTGATACGGGCTTTAAATTCATTTATAGCTTACTAAGCTATAAATAAAAACTATGAAGAAGCTTTATTAATATTTTTTAAACTAGGTAGCAATTCATCTAAAACCTTAACATCTTCTATGGTTGATGGAATTTCAATATCTTGGCCGTCAATCATTTGTCTTAAGGTTTTACGCAGTATTTTTCCTGAGCGAGTTTTTGGCAATCGTTCAACAATAACTAAATCTTTTAAAGACGCGATAGCGCCAATTTCTGCACGCACTTTATTTTTCAAAGCCTTTTTCAGCTCGTCAT
>Ga0209826_1000998_pt1 | contig 20143 bp, 20 predicted proteins | sample GOMGulsemesocosm_5_FD_184637 | JGI IMG/M metagenome (GOLD analysis project Ga0209826, IMG submission 184637) | Methane-oxidizing microbial communities from mesocosms in the Gulf of Mexico - GOM15C Gulf of Mexico (SPAdes) (version 2) | ecosystem: Environmental > Aquatic > Marine > Cold seeps... | reverse complement strand
GCCATCACAGACTCCCAACAACCATTGCGGTACCGGATGTAGCTGCATACACGTACGGGGCGATCAATCCCAAATAGATCGTTGTGCTGTCTCATCGACAAGCCCTCATTCATATTGCGACGAGGCTGAGGTGAAATAATGTTGACAGAGAGAGTGGCACAATTAATAATCGCAAGCGCTAGTTTGCTGTTGTGTACCGGATCTCTCGATCCATCATTTCAGCCTTCAGTTTGGATTTCTCGCATGATCCAAATTGGTAAGCCAGTACTGCTTAGGGGGTGCAACCCCTAGCCTTACTGGTTTACATACCTTCTTCCCCGAAAAGCACCAAACGTCCCAGTACTCATCGGCTAGATACAAGATAATGCGGTTTTTGGGGCAATGCAATACCATACTTTTGGTGATTAGCTGTGGATAAAATGTGCACAACTAAGAATGTCAGCCCTTGCTAACCTGCTAAGCCTTTCCAGCTGGCTATGTTGATAACTTTTATCGACTTAAACCTCCTCATATATTTTTTCTAACCTCAGGAACTTTCTTTCCAAACCACAAGATGTTGTGTGAAAAAGTCATGTAGGCACAATATGTTGTGTTTTTTGAGCCTAGAGAGCTCAATCTAACTAGTCGCTAACTTGTTATCGTCCAAGCAGAAAGGCCTAACATATTGTCATCACAATAAACCCTCAAAGGTAAGCGCGCACTAACACCCACACCATGGTCTCCTGATCATTATTTGAGCACATGCTTTTAAAACCTCCCTCGATTTCTTGTTATAAGCCAGCTAGAGGCAATCACGCCACCTTTCTCTGGAGATAACCAATGTTTAAAATACTAGCCCAAGCCGCCATCACTATCATTGTCATAGAGCTCGAACGTGCAGCCCTTCGAATCATCGAACGCCTCCTCAGTGCCATCCACGAGTATGCTCACTAGGCTACACCCCCATGACCACACCCCGCTGAATACGCCCACCATATTCATTAGGGTCGTTTCGCCCTTCTGACTCCACCTTCTGGAATACCTCTAGACCCTATTGACTACAGCGGAGCCCTCTATGGCTGATGTTGCGTACATCCGTGTCTCAACGATTGACCAAAATACTGCCCGACAACTCGACGGGCTTGAATTCGACCGAACCTTTGAGGATAAAGTCTCGGGTTCAACAACAAACCGAGCAGGATTGCAGGAGCTACGGGATTACGTCCGCGAAGGCGATGCGGTTCATGTTCACGACATCAGCCGGATGGCTCGAAACGTGGGCGATCTGATCGAGCTCATTCGTGATTTCAATGGCACTGGCGTGTCGGTTCACTTTCACAAGGAAGGCCTGATATTCACCGGTGACGACAGTCCAATGAATAGCTTGATGCTGACGTTGCTGGGGGCCGTCTACCAGTTTGAGCGAGAGATGATCCTTGAGCGGCAGCGCGAGGGGATCGCGAAGGCCAAGCAGGCTGGAAAGTACAAAGGTCGCCAAAAAAGCCTGGATCACGAAAAGATTCGAGAGGTCTTGGCTGGAGGAATGTCGATTCGCAAGACTGCTACTGCCCTCGGGGTCTCTATCAGCTCAGTACAGCGAGCGAAACGGTCTGTAGAGCTTGCTAAGTGCAACAGGACTGCATAGGTATTGCTGTTTGATTGAGTTGGTACTGATCGCAACCGAGTAAAATACAGGTAGGGGCAGGGAAAAGCCCCGACTTCCACTGAAACAACCACGAAAGGAATCAAAAATGATCAAACTATCCATGCGGCAAAGCCTCAACCTCCGAGAATACCTATTGGCCGGAGCCACCTACAGAGAAGCAGCTGAAGCTGCAGAGTGCAGTATCGCCACCGCAGGCCGAGTAGCTCGTAGACTGAAAGCCCGTAAAGAAGAAGAACTGAACCTGATGGCTGCCATCAAAACAGCATTGGGAGGCTCTGTATGACCGATCGAGCACAAACCCGCCTCCGCAACGGCTACGGGCGACACAAGAAACCAATCACCATCTGCGGCCATGAGCTAACCGCCAGAGTCTCACTCGGCCGACAAAAAACAATGCTGATTGACTTGGCCGACGTGCCTCTGCTGGAGAACCATAGCTTCTACGCTCACCAGAGAAATGATGGTCAATGGGTCGCCCGCTCCAGCCAAACCTCAAAGTACGCTCACCGCATGATCACCGCTGACTGTGCGGGCTACGAAGTCGATCATGTGAACCACCGACCACTCGACAATCGGCGCGGAAACCTACGGGGATGTACCAGCAGCCAAAACAGCCTCGCCAAATCTCAAAATGCTGCGAAAGTTGATGGGTATGTTGGTATACGCAAGGTCCAAGAGCGGCGCCAATACCAGACAGTATCGAGAGGATGGTCGGCAATAGCTACCGAACTTGATGTTTGGTCGATTGTCTCTCCGAGCGGTGCCCTCGTGGGTCGCTACAAAGACCCTTCCGAGGCGGCCCGAGCAAGAGATGAGCTCTACATTGATGCTTACGGTGACTGTGACGCTCTATGGCACAGCTACAACTTCATCACCTGGAATGCTGACATGGCTTCGTACGGTGAGGTTCAAACCTATGAGGCGTGGCTCGAACACTTAACGGATGAAGCGCGGCAGGAGGGGCTTGAATGGCTGCTTTCTCAGCGTTACGGAAGCCGACTGGTTTCAGCCGCTGAGGCCAATATGCAGGCAGCACCTGATATTTCTCTGGATCTTGCCGCCTAACTCCACCTTTACTGCCATTCTCTGCGCGCCGCCGCTTTAGCTGTTACTCGCGGCCGTTATGCCTCGCAGAGGCTCAGAATTCGCAGGGAAAGGTAAAAATCCCCACCTCGTAGCACTTTGAGCAGCGATGGCACGAGAATACCCGTCGAAAAACCCCACACAGCCCATAGAAACAGCCGACCTAAGGGGGAATCCCCCACCCTGGATTACTATATATCCGCCTCTATACCTGTGAATAATTTTATGGGTGTTACAAAAGTTGCAAAGTTACAAGCGGCTAAACATCAGTGAACACGCGGACTTTCGGCGGAAAACTCTGTTACATTGCCGCTATCGTCGTGTAACAAGGTGTTACGGGGGGCTACAGGTGTTTGAGCCGCTGCCAACCGTTCACCAGATGGCCCAGGCTCAGCCCAGGATATTCAAACTCCTTCAGCTGCTCAAAAAGCTGAGACTGAGTGTAGCCAGCCCCCGCATAGGTGGCAGTCTCACCAAAGTGCGCCCGCTCGTGGCCAACCATCTGCTGAATCTTCGCCACATCCAAATTACACTGAATGGCAGTTTCTATAAAACTGTGTCGAAATGAGTGGAAAACCTTGCCATCTTCTTTGAAACTAGCAGGAAGGTGTTTAGCTCGATACCGCTCGCAATACCACTTAGAAGCCTCAGAACCAGGTTTTGCCGATCCCTGCTTTATGCTAGGCAATAGCCGCTCCTCACCTGAAACCTTCAGCTCCGAGACGTACTCAGCGAGCCCAAGCTCCAGCAACAAAGGGTGCACGGGTATGACTCTACGCCCTGCGGCAGTTTTAACCCGCATATCCTCACCCTCATCGGTCACAGTGATGGAGAAGATACCCGCTGACTCGCTCAGATCCTCAAGGCGGAGCTGCACTAGCTCACCAATTCTGGCTCCGGTGAATGCCGCGAAGAGCAGCAACCACCAGTTCGACCGCTTCGACCTGGCAGGCGGGGTTTCGGTATACAGCGCGCTAGTAAAAATAGTCGCCAAATCCTCTGGCTTATAGGCCGTATAGCTTTTACTCGCAACGGCTAACTTTACGTGTTCAAAGGGATTTTCAGAGGCCGCCTTGATTACCTTCAGCCAGGTGAAATAGGTCGATGCGTTTGCAAGCCGCCCACTCACCGTCTTGGCCGACAAACACTGCTCGGAAGGTAGATCCAAGGCAACAAGCTCAGCAATAGGCTTCGAGGCGTATGCCGTTTTTCTCCGGTGTTTCGGTGTTTTTAGCAGCGTATCTCTGTAGCTCGCGGCATCTTCATAACTAACTTCAGAGGCGCTCTTATCCCCAAGTATCTCAACCAGCTCACGCACAGCAACCCTGTACTCATCCAAGGTAGCCTCTTTGATGCCGGGGTTCTCGCCGCGTTTGTTCTGTAAAAATGCCTCCAACTTTTCACTGATAGTCACTGAAGGCAGTTTTTCCGTCACTATGGGCTCATTGCAAGCCTCGGTCGAAGCCAGCAGGTCTTCAGGGTTGCGCCAGTGCGCTTGAGTTCTACGCTTGAGAGCAATAAACATGAGATCAGAGTACGCATTGAGCAGCTGATCTTCAGACAAACGTCCCAGGGCTACATGCTCTTGCAGCTCAGATTCCCCTGTCCTGTCGTTGGCTAACTCTCGTTCATAGTCGCCGTCGGTAAGATTGGCGCTAATGCGGTCCTCCAGCCATTCATCGTGAAGCGTCTCAGCAACTTGGCGGGCTTGGAGCTTGATCTCATCGTGGGTCATGTTCTGCCTCAAGCAGCGGTTTGTAACGAGATGGAGGCTAGCCGCACGCTCACGGGCAATACTGACCTGCGACGTACGGAGCGAAATGCGGACGATCTTACCGAGGATACGACGATTGAAATAGTAGATCTGGCCACGAAGACATAAGTGAAGTGCCACAAAAGTTGTCCATTTGTAGGACAGTCCAACCTTCAGGCGAAAAAAAACCCCGCAATTGCGAGGCTTTTAGGAATCATGGTGCCCAGAGACGGAATCGAACCGCCGACACGAGGATTTTCAATCCTCTGCTCTACCGACTGAGCTATCTGGGCAAACATCGCTTTGACAACAACTTTGCTGTCTCGATGAGGCGCGTATTAAACCCGTTCAGCGCAGATGAGTCAACACCTAAGGGGTTGTTTTTATAGCTTTTCTATTCAGACATCCCCCCTATTCACAGGCGGGATTTACTCATCATTCTGCGGCACGTAACCATCCACGGCGTCGTAGCCTTCGCTGGACAGGAATTTATCCAACTGATCCTGCAGGTAGGTGCGGGCTGTCAGGTCCATCATGTTGAGGTGTTTCTCGTTGATAAGCATGGTCTGGTGTGTCATCCACTCGCCCCACGCCTGCTTGGAGACATGCTCAAACAAGTCCTGACCACGTGCGCCCGGCTGCGGCGCCATGGCCAGGCCTTCCATTTCTTTCTGGTACTTGCGACAAAAAACCATACGAGTCATGTGTGTTTCCTTATTCAATCGGATAACGCTTGGCGCACCATTGCGTGTGGCAGGTTTATACACCGACCATGAACGCTAGGCCAGTGGCGCACCTGTATTAATGCCCCAGCGGTTGTAGCTCACGCAGTTTATCCAACAGACTCTTCACTGGGGCCGCTAAGCCTAATGATGGTGGAGCTGCCAAGCTGTACCAGCACACTGCGGCCTCACCGACACTGGCAGGCAGCGACTCGACATCAATCAACACCGGTGTGATATCCAGGTGGTAGTGGCTGAAGGTGTGACGAAAGCTGTCCCACTGCTCGCGCAGCTGACCGGTGATCGGCAGGCGCCCGGTGAGTCCCTGCGCCAGCTCTTCAACACTGTCGAGGCCTTCGCCCAGCTCGGGGAAACTCCACAAACCGCCCCAAATACCCGTCGGCGGACGCTGCTCTAACAGCAGTTCACCGGCAGGGTTACGCAACATCAGCAGTTGTCTGGCTTTAACCGGTTTGGCTTTTTTAGGCTTGCTGTTGGGGAAGTCCGTTGCCCGACCCTGGGCGTGCGCCAAGCACTCGCGCTGCAGCGGGCAATCACCGCAACGCGGCTTTGAGCGGGTGCAGAGGGTAGCCCCCAAGTCCATCATCACTTGGGTGTAGTGGTCGCAGCGCACTTGGGGGGTCAGTGCTTCGGCAATCAACCAGAGGTCTTTCAGCACCTTGCCCTGTCCCGGCCAACCTTCGACCGCAAACACACGGGTGAGCACACGTTTGACGTTGCCGTCGAGAATAGCGGCATTGAGGCCCATGGATAGACTGGCGATGGCGCCAGCCGTCGAGCGTCCAATACCCGGCAGGTCACTGAGTGCCTCTACCGAGGCCGGGAACTCAGCGGCGTATTCGTCGACCACCCGCTGCGCGCATTTGTGCAGGTTGCGGGCGCGGGCGTAATAGCCCAACCCCGTCCACAGGTGCAGCACATCGTCGATAGGCGCAGCGGCCAGATCACTGACGGTCGGGAAGCGCTCCATAAATCGCTCGAAGTAACCGATCACCGTGGCCACCTGGGTTTGCTGCAGCATAATTTCCGACACCCACACCCGGTAGGGGTTAACCTGCTGCTGCCAAGGCAGGTGTGTGCGCCCGTGCTGGTCAAACCAACGCAGCACGCGTGGGGCAAAATCAGGAATCAGCGCCGTTGCCGCGGCGCCGCTGATCATAGGGTTAGAGCTTGAGGTCATGGCTTACCGTCTTCAATATATTGACTGTCATCTTCGAACGCTGAGTGGGCGGCCAAGCACTAGCGGTTAAATAGGCCTTTAAACAGCTTGCCGCCAATATCGTCACCCAACTTCTTTTTCAGTTTGTCTTCGAGCTTATTGATCTTGTTACCGACCTTTTCTTTCGCGCGGGCCTTGGCCTCGTCGCGCAACAGGTCGTCGACCCGCGCTTTATCTGGGCCGCAGGTGCGGGCGCCTATGCTATCGAAATTTCCAGCGCAGCGCAGGGGTAACTCGCGATCGCGCCAGCGATCGGCCAGCTGACAGCCTCGTGTCACGTCTTCCTGGCCACCCACCAAGGCTTCGGCCTCAATATCAAAATCACCTTTCAGGTAGTTGCTTTCACCCCGGCCCTTGAGCTGAAAGTGTTCCACCCCCGCCTGCAGCTTTTTAATGGTCACCTCAGTACCGAGTAGCGCTAGGTCGACACTTACATCGTCCAGATTTGTCAGTCCCTTCCAGCTCTGCTCCACCAAGCCTTTGCCGCTCAAACTGGCCGCCAACTCACAGAAACCTTTCTCAACATCCAGCTGGTGTACGGTCAGTTGATTGGCCAATAACTTCGCGCTGGCCTTAAGGCCCAGCTGCCAATCGCGCAGACTCTGCCCGCTAGACGTTAAATCAAAAGCAATATTAGCTTGCCCCGCCAGTGTCGGCTCTGGCTCTTCACCCGCTGACTGCTCGCCGCTTTGTAGCGCCAGCGCCTCCAGCAACGGTGCCAGCGACAAGCTCGTCAATTCGCCTTTGCCCGAGACCTTGGCCATTGGCTGACGCGCATCCAAGCGACCGGCCAGCGATAAACGCCCCTCATAGAGGCTGGCACTTAGCTGTTCAAGGTGCACATCCCCAGCGTTGGCCTGCACACTAAGGCTGGCATCGGTGATGGCGAGGCCGGATAGCTGTAATTGCTGCAAGGTCAGGTCGGCATTTAACGTCAGCGCCTTAAGGCCGTCCAGCGGCAGAGTCTCACTTGACAGCAAGGGACTGACGGCGACATCGCTCGCGGCAGGTTTTATAGTCGACGCCTGCTGATCGCCTGCAACAGTGGGGGGCAGATAGCGATCAACGTTCAACTGATCGCCCTTAAGCTGTAGTGTCACTCCGCCATCCTGAGTCGTGACCACAGAACCCTGCAGGCTGGTTTTATCCAACTGAATAGCTAGGTTGCTCAACTGCCACGCCTGATTCGCACCGGACAGATCCGCCTCCAGAGAGAGGTGCGTTAACGCATCGACGGCGGCCATCGGCGGCCGCTCAATGTTTAACGCCGCCAGCCACGCTGCGACATTCATCGGCGCCAGCGAGAGGTGGAAGTCCGGAGTGAGTGGCTCCAAAGCCGAAGCACCGGTGAGTCTCAGCTGAATTGTCTCGCTCGGCGCCTCAAGCGTGGCAACGGTTAACAGCAGAGAGGGGATGTCCAACACGCCCGCTTTGGCGTCGAGACGCATCTCGCCCTGGCTGTGGAAAATCAGTGCAGGCAGCTCGTCCAGGCGCACGACAAAGTCCTGCTTCAGGCTGAACGGCTGACCATCAAAGTTTATGTTGAGGGCATTCAGGTTCCAGTTTTCCAGCTGGCTGCGCGCGCCGGCCTGTTGGTCCTCGAATAACACATGGGCGTCTTCAATACGCAACTGCTCAATCGCCAGGGTCAATGGTTTGCGGTTATCCGCCGTAGCGCTTTTATTAACGTCTCTGTTATCAACCACGCTCTTATCAGACTCGCCTGTGGCGGCTGATAACTCCCAATTCACTCGCCCCTGAGCATCTCGCAGGGCATGAATACGAGCCCCTTTTAGCAGCACACCCGCCACCTGTAGCTGCCCCTGCAGCAGCGGCATGACGGCCACTGAGGCTGCCAGTTCTTCTGCGCGCAACAAACTAGCCCCAGCGGTGGCCAGTTCTACCTGCTCCACGCGCAGACCCAGTTGCGGAAAAAACCGCCACGCAATGTCGCCGTGCAATCTGAGCGGCACACCCTGCTGCTGCGCAGCTGCTTCAATGTCAGCTTTAAATTCGTTGGGGTCGAGCACCTGGGTTAGGTACATAAAACCACCCGACAGTATCAGCAGGAGCAAGATCACGAGGGTGGCGAACGTTTTAACGAGCAAGCGCATGGCGATTCCTTTACATACGAGTAGGCTGTATACGGGTAAAGCAGCGCCATAGACTCAGAGCGGCTGCTTATACGGATAGGGCAACAGTGGCCGCAGTCTAGCGGAGCGATTCGACCTGCGACAATGTTGTTAGACGCCACTGACACAATAAATTCACACAGCCACGGATAACGGGGCCATTTTTTATTTGCGTATGTAAATAAGAATCCTTATCATCGCTGACTATTACTGTCGAACTTCTTATTGTTGAGGCCTTCATGATTCGCTCCCACTCTCGCCTGTTGAAAAGCTCACTGGCCGCGCTGACCGCCGCCTCCACCTTATTGTTGGCAGCCTGCGGCAGTGACAGCAGCGCTCCCGCCACTGAGGTGACAGACGCTAAGCCGACTATCACGGTGTATACCTCGCGCAATGAGCACCTGGTTAAGCCGCTCTTCGACCAGTACACACAAGAGACCGGCACTGAGATCCGCTACATTACCGATAAAGCCGGCGCACTGATTCAGCGTCTGAAGGCCGAGGGGGCAACCACCCCGGCTGACATGCTGATCACGGTGGATGTGGGTAACCTCTGGCAAGCCGCCAACGAAGGTCTGTTCCGCAGCATTGATTCCACTGTGCTGGACACCAATATTCCCGCAGAACTGCAGAGCTCAAACAACGAGTGGTTCGGCCTGTCGGTACGCGCCCGCACCATCGTCTACTCAACTGAACGGGTAAAATCCGAAGACCTGAGCACTTACGAAGCGCTGGCCGAGCCTCAATGGCAGGGCCGCCTGTGTTTGCGCACCTCAAAGAAAGTCTACAATCAGTCGCTGGTCGCCACCATGATCAACAGTCAGGGTGAAGCCGCCACAGAAGAAACCGTTAAAGGTTGGGTCAACAACCTCGCCACGGCGCCCTTCTCCAACGACACCAAAGCCATGGAGGCCGTATTGGCCGGCCAGTGTGATGCCACCATCGTCAATACCTACTACTTTGGCCGCGTGCTGAAGAAGAACCCTGAAACCAAACTCGCCTTGTTCTGGCCAAACCAGAGCGATCGCGGCGTGCACATCAACGTCTCTGGCGCCGGCATCACCCGACACGCCAAGCAACCCGAAGCCGCTCAGGCCTTGCTCGAGTGGTTGTCGAGCCCAACGGCTCAAGCGCAACTGGCACAAAGCAACCAGGAATACCCGGCCAATCCATTGGTTAAACCCTCTGCAGAGGTGGCCGCCTGGGGCGACTTTAAAGCCGATGCGATCAACGTTGAAGCCGCCGGCAGTCAGCAAACTGCCGCCGTACGCTTGATGGATAGGGCCCAATACCACTAAGCTGCGCGCCCTGATCCTCTAACTAAGTAGGGCCGTTCCTCTTGCCGCACCGCCAAGCCTCCGCCCACAAGCAGCGTTTATCGCGCTGGTTGTGGCAAGCCCCCAGCCTACTAGCTGCCATGCTGGTACTGCTGCCCCTCAGCGTGATTTTCTTCAGCTGGAGCAGCAATGAGACCGAGATTTGGCAGCACCTGATCGAAACACAACTCGGCCGCCTGCTGCAGAACACCTTTATGCTGCTCACCGGCGTCGGGGTTTGGAGCATGCTGCTGGGCGTCAGCCTTGCCTGGTTAATCGCCCTGTGTGAATTCCCCGGCCGTCGCGTGCTCGACTGGGCACTGATGTTGCCGTTGGCCATCCCCACCTATGTGGTCGCGTTTGTTGCCCTCGGCGTGCTCAACTACAGCGGCCCGGTACAGAGCTTGATGCGTGAGTGGTTTGGCAATGATGTCTGGTTCCCCGATATTCGCGGTCCGGCGGGTGTTGTGTTTGTCATGACCACCGTGCTCTACCCGTACGTCTACATGCTCGCGCGCAGTGCCTTTTTGGCTCAAGGGCGCGGTCTGATGGACGCCTCACGGCTGCTCGGCCAAGGGCCCTGGAAGAGTTTCTTCAAGGTCGCCCTGCCGATGGCCCGTCCAGCTATCGCCGCAGGGGTCGCGCTGGCCTTGATGGAGACACTGGCAGATTTCGGCGCCGTGTCGGTGTTTAACTTCGACACCTTCACCACCGCCATTTATAAATCGTGGTTTGGGCTTTTCAACATCACCGCCGCCGCCCAGCTGGCCTCACTGTTGCTGCTTTTTGTCGCCGTTGCGCTCTACGCCGAACAGAGCGCCCGAGGCAACGGTCGTCTACACCAAGCGCACCGGCGCGACGATGGCGAGCGCTATCGGCTCAAAGGCCCTCTCGCATGGCTGGCCTCTGGTTATTGCGCCGGGGTGGTGTTGATTGCGTTCATAGTGCCGGTATCACAGCTGCTGCTCTGGGCTTGGGAAAGCCACGCCACGGAGATGAACAGTCGCTACTGGCAGTTGATTGTCCGCACCTTTAGTCTCGGCGGTATCGCCGCGGTCTGCGCCCTGCTTCTTGCCCTGCTTGTGGCCTACAACCAGCGCTTGCAGCACCGCCGCCAACCCAACCTACTCGAGCGCACCGCAAGCCTCGGTTATGCCCTGCCAGGTTCCGTGCTCGCCGTGGGTATCATGCTGGCCTTCGCTCAACTCGATCGCCACCTCATCAACCCGTTGCAATCACTATTCGGTCAGGCGCCATCACAGGTGTTAGTGGGCAGCCTAATGGCGCTGATACTGGCCTACGTCGTGCGTTTCTTCTCGGTCGCCTTTGGCCCCATTCACTCAAGCTTTGAACGCATTAAACCGAGCTTTCAAGAAGCCGCACAGACCTTGGGCAGCAATCGCTGGCAGGTGCTAAAACGTATCTACCTGCCGCTGTTAACGCCTGGCTTGTTGACCGCGTTGCTGCTGGTGTTTGTCGATACCATGAAAGAAATGCCGGCCACTCTGCTGCTGCGCCCGTTCGGCTGGGACACACTGGCGGTGCGTATCTATGAAATGACCTCCGAGGGTGAATGGGAGCGCGCTGCCCTGCCCGCACTGACACTGATTCTTATCAGTATTCCACCGGTAGTTATCCTGATTCGCCGATCCCGCAATGGCTAAGGACGTAGACCGAGCGCTGATGTATGTCAGCATTGCCCCAGCTGTGGTGGTCCCGATTCGCCGATGCCATAACGGCTAAGTTAAGCCCGACAAGTTCGCCGCACGAGAGGCGCGCTAGCAAGCCACAAAAGCGGCGCTTTTGAGCATTTATTAGACGCGGAAAAGCCTATAGAATACGCGGCTTTTTACGGCGCCAGCCTGCTTACAGGCCGTGGGCCGTTATATCGTCCGTCACGACACCTATTGGGAAGACAATTATGGGCCAGCAAACCGAACTCTTTGCTCAACACCAGGCTATGGGTGGCAAGATCGTCGACTTTGGCGGCTGGGATATGCCGGTCAACTACGGCTCACAGATCGAAGAACACAAACACGTGCGCAGCGACGTCGGCATGTTTGATGTTTCCCATATGACTATTGTCGACATCAAAGGCGCCGACGCTAAAGCCTATTTGCAGCGCCTGCTGGCCAATGACGTTGCCCGTATTGAGAACATAAAAGGCAAGGCACTCTACAGCGGCATGCTCAATGAGGCAGGCGGCGTCATCGATGACCTGATTGTCTACAACATGGATGGCTGGTTCCGCACCGTGGTCAATTGCGGCACTCGAGCAAAAGATCTGGCGTGGATGGAAAAGCAGGCAAGCCACTTTGATGTCACCATCACCGAGCAGCCGGAGCTGGCGATCATTGCCGTGCAGGGCCCTAACGCCATTGCAAAAGCCAGCGCCACCATGAACGCAGATCAAGCAGCGGCTGCGGCCGAGCTCAGCGTATTCCAAGGCGCTGAAGTGGCGGATTGGTTTATCGCTCGCACCGGTTATACGGGTGAAGACGGTTTGGAAGTTATGCTGCCTAACGCTGAGGTTGAAGCTTTCTGGCTCGCGTTGAATGCCCAAGGTATCGCCCCCTGCGGGCTGGCTGCACGCGATACCCTGCGCCTAGAAGCGGGCATGAACCTGTACGGCAACGACATGGACGACAGCGTCTCCCCGCTGGCCGCGAACATGGGCTGGACCATTGCCTGGCAACCCAGCGAGCGCGACTTTATTGGTCGCGCAGCGCTGGAAGCTCAAAAAGCCGCCGGCGATCAGCACAAGCTCGTCGGCTTGGTGATGGAAGCCAAGGGCGTGTTACGCGGTCACCAGAAGGTCATAGTTTCGGGGACAGAAGAGACTGGAGAAATCACCAGCGGTACCTTCTCACCGACTCTGGGCTACTCTATTGCTTTGGCCCGCGTACCGAGTACGATCGGTGATACCGCACTTGTCGAAATGCGCAATAAGCAGGTCGAAGTCAAGGTGGTGAAACCCAGCTTCGTGCGCCACGGTCAATCGCAACTTAAAGCCGTCGTTTAGCGACTACTAACAGACTGTTGAAATTCGATGAATTTCGGCACCTGATAGCGAAACATGGCATGAGGTTATCCTTTAACCTTGCTGCATTCCCTCCATCCGTGGATGATCAGATGCTTCGTCAAAATCGGCGACAACTAAGTCGTTGATTTGTGAGAAAAGAGAAAATGACATTTTTCTCTTTTCGTGTTTTGAAACAGGCAGGATGCCCTTTTCAACAACCTGCTAAAGTGCGGGCAGAAAAACTTATTTTTCAATCGCCGCTCAAGGTCTTACACTGTGCGGCATTGATGTATATTAATTACTAAAAATCAGGTCTCGCCGCTGTGCGAACCCATTGATAATAAAGAGCCAGAGGACAACACTATGAGCGAACTCCGCAGCGAGCTGAAATACCTATCTAGCCACGAGTGGGCCCGTGTCGAAGAAGACGGCACAGTGACCATAGGCATTACCGATCACGCCCAAGACAGCCTTGGCGACGTGGTCTACGTTGAAGCCCCAGACGTTGGCAGCACCGTCACGGCCGGTGAAGAAGCCGGTGTGGTTGAGTCGGTTAAGGCCGCCTCTGACATCTACTCACTGGTATCCGGTGAAGTCATAGCCATCAACGAAGCGCTGGAAGAGACACCAGAAACCGTCAACGAATCACCATACGATGAAGGTTGGTTCTTCAAGGTTAAGCCGTCTGATATTTCTGAGCTGGACAGCGCTCTGGATGCCGAAGCCTACAAGGCTCTGTGCGAAGACGAATAAGTCTTATGGCTGAGAAAAACCGCGCCAGGTGACTGGCGCGGTTTTTTTTGGCTAGCATTTTTGTCACTGCAGTAGATACTGGGTTACTTCTGAATCACTAGCTGGTTAAAGAACAGGTCGGTGAGGCCACTTTCGCCCTCTTCGGCTTCTAGAATCGCGCTGATTTCAGTCATCGCTGCCTGTCGTAACAGCTCCTTACCTTCTTGTGTGTCCAGGTCTTCATCGCTCTGTTTGCTGAACAATAGAATTAAATTATTGCGGATATAGGGCATGTGATGACGGATGGTGTTGGCAGATTTACTGTTGGCCACCCTCACTGAGACGCTGGCTTTCATATATTTTAATCGACCTTGGCCACCGTAATTAACCACAAACGGTGGCTTTAATGGTAGGTAAATCGCTTTGGCTGGCGCCTGCTCCTCAGGTGTCTGGGCCCCGCTGTCGGAACCCCAGACTAATGCCAGTAGCAAGCACAACACACCGACCCCAGTTTTTAGACTGGCATCGGGACGATAAAAAAATGAACTATTGAACGTCATAGCGCTCTGTTTCTCCGTATTAACTGAGACCAAGCAGCGCCTTGCCGCGCTGTTTTTAGCTAAATCATCAATCACTAGACACATATTGTGAAGCGGATTAATTTCCCTTAGTGTAGCGCGACTTCAATGAGAACCTACCATGCCACTTTCCATTCGCCAGACTCATCTACTCATAGCCTTCGGCTGTCTCGGGTTAATCTTGACCGCACTGCTGATGCAGTACCAGTTTGATTTGGCCCCCTGCCCGCTGTGTATCACCCAGCGAATATTTGTCATCGCTGTGGGCCTGACGTCGCTCTTTGCCGCACTGCACAACCCAGCCCTTGTGGGCCAGCGGGTGTACGGTCTATTGGGCATGCTGTTCGGCGCGATAGGAACCGGTTTCGCCGCTCGTCACATGTGGCTGCAGAGCCTGCCAGAAGACTTGGCACCCGCCTGCGGGCCACCACTGGGGTTTATGTTTGAGAATTTCCCGCTGACGCAAGCCTTTGAGCTGCTGCTGCAGGGCGACGGCAACTGCGCCAAGACCGTCTTTAGCTTTCTCGGCCTGAGTATTCCGGGTTGGACGGCGGTAGCGTTTGTTGGGCTTGTCGCCCTGTGCCTTTATCAAACCTTGCGTCGTCGTTAATTGCCTGCGAGCCAGATCATGTTGCAAGGTTTGATAATTCTGCTGTTGTTTCAACTATCCGGTGAGGCACTTGTAGCCCTGTTGGGTCTGCCGGTACCCGGCACAGTGGTCGGCATGCTGCTGCTGTGGCTGGGTTTGCATCTTAAGTCAGGCCCCTCCGAAGGCTTAAGGAAAACCAGCACACAACTCGTGCAGCACCTGAGTCTCTTATTTCTGCCCGCCGGTGTTGGCTTGTTTTTTTTGCCCCCGCACATTCAACAGCACTGGCCTGCTATGGTCGGCGCCATAGTTGTCGCTACCTTTCTTTCAATGCTCTTCAGCGGCTGGCTACTGAAGTGTTTTAGCAAGGGTAATGGCTGATGTTAAACACACTTATACAGCACGGCCAGGACTTCTGGCACGCCTTGCAACACCGAGTCCTGTTCGGCTTACTACTGACCTTGGTTACCTATCAGTTAGGCCTTTGGCTCTACCAATACTCAGGTCGAAAACTGTTGCTGCACCCGCTTATCATCAGCGTGATCACTATCAGCGTAACCCTGCAACTGATCGGCCTGCCTTACGCGCAATACCTAAAAGCCAATGATCTCCTATATTTTCTCCTTGGCCCCGCGACCGTCGCACTCGCCATCCCACTGCATCAAGAATTTCACAACCTGCGTAAGCTCGCCCTGCCAGCGCTGCTGACGGTATTGATCGGCGGCAGCTTTGCTGCCGCCGCGGCCGTTGCCATCGCCTGGGCCCTCGGCGGCTCTGATATCGTGCTGCTGTCTCTGTCGCCCAAATCAGTCACCACACCCATTGCCCTGAGCATCTCCGCGACCATTAACGCATTGCCTAGCCTAACCACGGCGGCGGTAGTCGTCACCGGTATCGCAGGTGTGTTAATGAGCCCGTTAGCATTTTACCTACTGCGCCTACACGACCCACGCTTACAGGGCATCGTTTTGGGTATCAACGCACACGCCGTCGGCACGGCCCGCAGCTTTGAAATCAACCCCAGCATGGGCGCATTTGCGAGCCTCGCCATGGGCTTAACCGGCACGTTTACCGCACTGGTTCTGCCTTACCTCGTGAGACTTTTTTAGTGGCCTGCACAAGGCTGGCCTCACAGCACCCTGCGGCCACAGTCATTCCAGAGCAATACGCATACCGTTAAAGACATGAAATAGATCAATAACTGCCGCTTTATGTACACATTTCACTTGCTGTCAGCGAGCCTAGGCCTTATCTTCGACACTACACAGTCAGTAATACAGGCTGCGCAAGACGACCGAAATCAGGCCCATCAAGCCGATAAATAAGCAGTTAAGGAAGTAGTGCAATGTTGGAAAACTGTCAGTCCGCCAAAGAACGCTGGGGTGGTGTTAGCGACATCATTGACCGCTGGTTGCAAGAACGCCAAGATTTACTCGTGTGTTATTGCGGTCTCCCGAAGAGCCCGGAAGAGAACGAGTCCCCGGAACAAGTACAGATCCTCTGCCAAATACTCGTCGATTACGTATCCGCAGGTCACTTCGAAGTTTACGATCAGTTGATCAAAGAAGGCCGCGAATTTGATGATCAAGACGCTCTGAAAGAAGCCAGCCAATTATTTGTCCGCATCGATAACACCACTGAATACGCACTGGATTTTAACGATAAATATCTGGCCACAGATGATCTCACCAGCATCGACACAGACCTGTCAAAACTGGGTGAAGTCTTAGCATCACGTTTTGAAGCAGAAGACCGCATGATCGAGGTACTGCACATTTCACACAAAGATCTAGTCAGCTAAACCTCTCCACGTTTGCACCTCAAGCTTTTCGAGAGATCGGCCGATAGCCTTAGCACCGTCAAGCTAGGGCTATCGCACCACAGCTCGTCACCAACTTGCCGTCACCCACAGACTCCTATTCTGGCTGGGGTGAACTAAACTTAGCCTTATCCTCATAAAAGCTGATTCAGGTAATTCGTCTCAATGAAGGTTGCTCCCCTCGCGCTCGTCACATTCGCATGTGTTTTATCCTTAGTACTCAGTGGTTGCAGCCGAGATCTCGGCCCGCTAAACAGCACTGAAGTTGCGATTAAAGGTATACAGGCCGCCGCGCTGTCCAACGATGGCAAGCACCTCAGTATCGGTTCTGTACACCACGGAGGCAGCCTCTGGCGCACCGCTGACGGGGAGCGCCTCTTTAATTGGAATCACCAAAACGACGGCTACAGCACTATCATTGCCAGTGACTTCTCAGCCGATGGGCGCTGGGCGCTGACCGCAGAAACCCACACCCTGGTGTTGTGGGACATGCAAACGGGTGAAGCCAGCCGCTTTTGGACAGCGCCGGGCGATGTCTTGAGTGTCTCGCTTAGTAATAATGGCAACTACGCACTGCTCGGACTGAACAACTTCAGTGCCGTGCTATTTGATATAAAACGCGGCGGCATCAAACGCACCCTGCAACACAGTAATCGCGTGCGCTCGGTCGACTTGAGTGATGACGGCAACTTCGCCCTCACAGGCTCCGAAGATTACACCTCTGTATTCTGGGACCTACGCACCGGCCAAGCCCTGCAAACCATCATCCATAATGACGATGTACAGATAGTGGCACTCAGTGGCGACGGTCGTTTAGCCATGTCTGCTGCAAAGTATGACAAAGCGCTGCTCTGGGAAACACAAACCGGCAAGGTCATTGGGGACGTGCCCTTAGCGGCGGAGAACCTTAGCCGTGGTATGCGTTTCACCGCGGCTCGCTTCAGTAGCGATGGCCGTCAACTGCTCACTGGGCGCCCCGACCAGATCGTACAGCTATGGGATACCCGCTCACTGACACAGCTCGCTCGCTGGCGCCTGCCCAAGCGCGATGCCTGGAAGCCCACCAGCGCCTCCGTCATTGCAGTTGGTTTCACAGGAAACAGTAACCGCTTTAGAGCGGCGGCCTCCAATGGCTTTGTGCATACCATCGCCCTTCCCTAACTGCCCACTGAAATCCGTACCCTCTATATTCATCCCTGAATCCGGGTATACCTACATCCTGTAGGCATAAAAAAAGGCGCCTTAAAGGCGCCTTTTTGTTAATCCGTTACAAACTTAAAGCACGATTTACTTCGCTTGGTAGTTGGCTTGTAGCAGTTCAATATCAAATACCAAGGTCGAATTGGGGCCAATGTGGGCACCGGCTCCACCAGGTCCGTAGGCCAAATCAGAAGGAATAAACACCTGCCACTTTGAACCCTCAGGCATCATCATCAAAGCTTCCGTCCACCCTGGGATCACCTGGGTCACACCAAACTGGATCGATTGATTGCGACCGTAAGAGCTGTCGAACTCGGTGCCATCAAGCAGGGTACCTTTATAGTGCACATCAACGGTGCTGGACTTGCTTGGCTTAGGCCCGTCGCCTTCGCGCAGCACTTTATATTGCAAACCACTGGCAGTGACCTGAACGCCCTCTTTTTTGGCGTTCTCGCTCAAGAAGGCCGCTCCAGCATCACTGTTCGCCTTACCCACTTCAGCCTGCTCACTTTGCAGTTTTGCCTGACTGGCTTCCATTTTCGCCTTTTGCATATCCTGCAACGTTTGCATCGCCTTTTGCATTTCTTCCTGACTCAAGCGCGGCTCTTTGCCCGCAAAAGAATCTTTAATGGCCAGCGACAATGCCTCTACGTCTATTTCAACTTCCTGCTGCTGAAAGTTCATGCCGAGGTTATAACCCATCGTGTAACTGGCACGCTCGGTGGAACTCTTCAATTCTGGTTCAGCAAAGACTTGAGTCCCCACTACGGAACCAGCGACCAATACAGCCACGGTGGCTGCACTCAACATAAACTTACTATTCATCTTATTATTCCTAAATTACGGCTTATTGTTCATGGTTTACAGAACACGTCAGTGGCTGTCACCGGTCATATTGTCTAACGCTTGCGAGCGTTCATCCATCAAGGTTTGAATGTTGCGGGCATCATCCATCATCTTTTGAGCCTGCACCGGTGACACCGTCATGGGCAGGGGTATAAAACCAGAATTCTCATTGGCGGCGCCAGCTTCAACGCTTTCTTCCGTCACCGGCTCACTGGGTAATCCCTCGATTATATTGGTATTGGGGTCAAGGTAGATTGTTTCAACCCCCCCTTGCGGGCCCGCCCCCTGAGGGGGTTTATCAGAGAAGCGCCAGCTTCCATCAGCGGCCTGCCACCTATAGACCTGTGTTTTGCCCATTTGTTCATTGCCCAGCTGCTGTCCCAGATCACTAGAGAGGGCGTTCAGCCAAGTGCTAAAGCGTCCCCACTGGTTGGTTAAGGAGACGGTGTTCGGCAAGACATCATCGATGCTCATCCATGGCTCGCCATCTGGTCCCTTCAAAAAGAAGGGGCCAGCCACACCTAGAATCAATACCAGCAGCATAACTTTTACAAATAATTTCATTGATCGCCTTTCCTTAGACCTTATATTCAGCAACAAACAACTAGCTCAAAGCAAACTCTAACAGTCCCATAAAACAACAACCAGCAAACCGTTTTCATCTTCAAAACGACTAACTGCTCCGCCTATTTAAAAAAAACGTAAAAAAATATATGTTTATTCTAATTACCAGCCCTTATTTGAAACAAACCATACATTTTTCATACAAACACCGGTATCATCCCGCCACATTTTTATTATCGGCTAAACTAACTCACAGGTTACCGTCTAAGAGGATTTTCCCATGGCTGCACGCAAAAAAATTGTAGATCCAATTCTTGCTCTCGAAACAGAAATCGACAAGCTCAGCGCACAACTGCTTAAGGCTCGTACCAAGCAAGCAGCCGACCTAAACAAAGAAGTCATCAAGACGGTCAAGGTAGTGACCGGTCTCGCGAAAAAAGCCACCACGCTAAAAGCAAAGATGGCCGCGGATCAAGCCACTGCAAAAGCCAAGAAGACCCCAGCGGCTAAAGCTCGTGTAGCTCGCAGCAAAGCCGCTTCGGTAGCAGCACAAGATGCACTGCGTATTGCCAAAGCCGCCGCCAATAAAGCCAAGGCTGAACAGAAAATCATTACCGATGCTGAAAAGCTGGCCACCGCCGTTGCCAAAGCCAGCGACGTAGCTACTGCCGGCATTTTGAAAGCTGCAGCAAAGAAAGCCAAGGCTAGCGCTCAAAAAGTAGAAGCCAAGGAAGCCGCAACAGCTAAGAAAGCTAAAAAAGCCGCTAAGAAAGCCGTTGCTAAACCAGCCGCTAAAAAAGCCAAAGCTGAGAAACCTGCCAAAAAAGCCGCTGCTAAACCAGCCGCTAAAAAAGCCAAAGCTGAGAAGCCAGCCAAGAAAGCCGCTGCTAAACCAGCCGCTA
>Ga0209826_1000997_pt1 | contig 20161 bp, 15 predicted proteins | sample GOMGulsemesocosm_5_FD_184637 | JGI IMG/M metagenome (GOLD analysis project Ga0209826, IMG submission 184637) | Methane-oxidizing microbial communities from mesocosms in the Gulf of Mexico - GOM15C Gulf of Mexico (SPAdes) (version 2) | ecosystem: Environmental > Aquatic > Marine > Cold seeps... | reverse complement strand
CTTTCTTAACAGGAACGTTACGTTTCATTGGAACATCAACACCTGATTGAAAATCTGGCATTAATACTTCAACTACATCGTCTTTATCAAAAATAAGACTTAAGCGAGGCTTAGTCTTTCTTCTTCCTTTCTTAGAAACAAGGTTCCATTTACCTTCTTCACCCCAGCGGAAACCAATTGATCCATTAGGAGCAATAATATCGCCAGTTTTTTCATCAACAACGACTGTTTTCCAATCAGGGTTATTATCTTCACCTAATGAATTATCAAAATCAGCAGCACGAACAAAACGACCATTGACATAAGATCCTTCATATTCATCTAATATAACCAACATTGGCATATCGGTGTAAGTACGTGCGTATTCTTCAAAATAAGCATCTTGGTTATCAATGAAGAATTCTTTTAAAGCAACGTGCCCCATTGCTAAAAAGATTGCTGCATCTGTGCCTTGTTTAGCAGGCATCCAAAGATCGGCAAATTTTACGTATTCAGCGTAATCAGGAGAAATAGCGACAACTTTTGCACCTTTATAACGGACTTCTGAATAGAAATGCGCATCAGGTGTACGAGTCATTGGCAAGTTTGATCCTGCAACAACAATATAAGTAGAGTTATACCAATCAGCAGATTCAGGTACATCTGTTTGTTCGCCCCAAACTTGAGGTGATGCAGGTGGTAAATCACAATACCAATCGTAAAATGATAAACAAGCGCCACCGATTAGAGATAAGTAACGACTCCCCGCCGCGTAACTAATCATTGACATAGCAGGAATAGGGGAGAAGCCAGCTATTCTGTCAGGGCCGTGGGCCTTAATTGTATAAACATTAGAAGCAGCAATGATTTCAGAAACTTCTTCCCAGTCAACACGTACAAAACCACCTAAACCACGAACAGCTGTGTATTTTTTACGTTTTTCTGGGTCTTCTTGAATAGCACCCCATGCTTCAACTGGGTCTTTACCTGAATCACGTTCTTCTCTATATAAAGAAACCAAACGCTCTCTAATTAAAGGATGTTTAACACGTAAAGGGCTATATAAATACCAGGAGAAACTCGCTCCACGTGGACAACCACGCGGTTCGTGGTTTGGCATGTCAGGGCGTGTGCGCGGATAATCTGTCGCCTGCATTTCAAAAGCAACTAAGCCGTTTTTAACATGAATATTCCATGAACAACTACCCGTACAGTTTACACCGTGAGTAGAGCGAACAACTTTATCATAACGCCAGCGATTACGATAACCGTCTTCCCATTGGCGATCTTCATTAGTGACTATGCCATGATTACCCGAAAAGGTACTTTGGACTTTTTTGAAAAAACTAAGACGGTCTAAAAAATGACTCATCGATTTTTCTCCTGGATTTTAGGATTTAAACAATACTGTATGTGGTAGTTTGGTGCGAGTTGGATTAACTGCGCACCAAACTAGACAGTATCTTGGTGAAATTAGTAGTTATACTCTAAAACTACGATTATAGAGCATTTTATGCGCCAATATTACTACTGTTTATGGATTATAAAACTCACCATCTTTACGCAAGTAAAACCACCAGTTAATCATAATACAAACCACATAGAATGCAGCGAAACCCATTAAAGCAACTTCAGGTGTTGTTGCTTTGATTTGCTCACCAAAAACTTTAGGAATATAGAATGCACCGTAAGCCGCAACAGCTGATGTCCAGCCCAATACAGGCCCTACTTGTTCTTTAGGGAAAACTTGTGAAATTGTTCTAAAAGTAGAGCCGTTACCAATACCAGTCGCTGCAAATAGAATTAAAAATAAGATTAGAAAAGGAACAAAGAACTCTTCCGGTGTTGCAGAGTTATAAGCTGCTTTCATATAGTATGCAACGCCACCAGCACTGAATACCATAATAAATGAACAGATATGAGTCACCCACGCACCGCCAAATTTATCAGCAATCATGCCACCAAAAGGACGAATTAAAGCGCCAATAAATGCACCTGTCCAAGCATACATTAAAGCACTAGGGCCATTAGGATTAGCAATATCATGATTCATTACTCCATCAACCATAACATGTTGATAGCCAAAAATAACTTTAATCGCTAATGGAAAACAAGCAGCAAAGCCAATAAAAGAGCCAAAAGTCATGGTATAGATAATACTCATAACCCAAGTATGTTTATTATCAAAAATTTGGTATTGACGCCCTAAACTTTCACCAATTTGACCTGGAATAATTTTTAATAAAGAAACGGTTAAAGCAATAACAATAAATAATGCAATTTCTTTAGGTACTTGAAAACCAGAACCATGAACAGACTCTGGTAGCATTAACCAAAGCCCAAAAACAGCACTAATAAAACTAATTAGTAGCATAAAACTAATCATGCTAAAACTAACAATTGGGCCTCTTGATACAGGAGAAACATCTTCAGTACGAATGTTGTTCATACCAAACCATGTAAAAAAGGCTAGAGGAACAAGGAATAACAACCAGATAAAACCTGCATTTTGAATGTAAGTTTCAGTACCAGCAGGAATTTTTCCAATCAATGTTCCGGATGTTGCTTCAAGGATCATTGATTCTCCACCCATTGCACCAAACAAACCAAAAGTCATTGATAATGGGATAAGGATTTGCATGGTAGTTACACCAAAGTTACCTAATCCAGCATTTAACCCAAGTGCTAAGCCTTGTACTTTCTTCGGAAAGAAAAAACTAATATTAGACATTGAAGAAGCAAAGTTACCACCACCAAAACCTGACAGTAGAGCTAATACTTGAAACACCCAAAAAGGCGTATTTTTGTCTTGCAGTGCAATACCTGCACCCAGAGCAGGAAGTATCAATAATAAAGTAGTGAAGAAGATGGTGTTACGACCACCACATAATCTAATAAAAAAACTACTTGGAATACGTAAGGTCGCTCCCGTTAAACCAGCAATCGCCATCAAGGTAAATAATTGCGATTTTTCGTAAGGAAAACCAAGGTTTAACATTTGTACTGTAATAATCCCCCAGTACAACCAGACTGCGAAGCCATTTAATAAACTAGGAATAGAAATCCATAGGTTACGATTAGCTATTTTCTTGCCTTCAGACTCCCAAAACGCTTCGTCTTCGACATCCCATTTTTGTAGATCGGACATGCTTTTTTTCCTCTCAATATTTATAATAATTCTGCCATAAATTATACGCCTATTATTTTAATTAACCTAGAGTTAATGGGGTATAAGAAGGCTTATATTTGTAGTGTAAATGTTGTTAATCTGTTTTTTTTTAGGTTACAATCTGAACATGGTATAGATTCTTATAACCATGTTTTTTTTAATGTAATTTAAGGACTTTAAAATGGCACAATATAAGTGTAAAACTTGTGGGCATATCTATGACGAAGCTAAAGGCGATCCAAAAAGTGGAGTTCCTGCGGGAACTGCTTGGGCTGATGTGCCTGATGATTGGGAATGTGCTAAATGTGGCGCATCAAAAGCAATGTTTAAAAAAATCATTGGCAGTTAGCTATATCTAACTATTGGCCAAGGATGGCCTTTTAAAATTTTGATTACTCTAATATTCCCAAATTAGATAAAGACTGGTAAATTAGTGAAAAACAATTTACTTACAAATTTTAATGAATCCCTTTCACTTTATAAAATACTTAACAGTTGATCCCGTTAATTTAAGTATTAAATTCAAATTAGTTTCTTTGCTAGCCTGTTTTTGTTCTATTTTCTTTATTGCTTTAATCACTAAAATAGTTTCTCCCTGGCCTGGTTACCCCATGATTGTAGCCTCTATGGGAGCATCAGCTATTATTTTGTTCTTTATTCCTGGTAGCCCCTTAGCTCAGCCATGGCCTTTTGTTGGTGGTCAATTGATTTCAGCTGTTGTTGGAGTCTTTTGTGCTTTAAATATAAATGAAACATCAACTGCTGCCGCTACAGCAGTGGGCGCCTCAGTTTTTCTAATGTTAATTTTGCGCTGTTTACATCCTCCTGCTGCTGCAACAAGTTTAACACCGATAATGGCTGGAACGTCTCTAACCTCTTTAGGTTATTCTTTTGTTATTGTACCCGTTGCAATTAACGTAATTACTATGCTGTTTCTTGCTATTGTTATTAATCGCTATATTATGAAGCGTAATTATCCGAGTGCATTAACAATTCAAGAGGAGGTTAATCAGCGACATGCCATTACAGAACCAAGTCATCAAGTGGGGTTTTCTGAACAAGACCTTAGTTTGGCTTTAGATAATAGTGATGTGTTTATTGATATGACACATACAGAGTTGGGTCAATTATTAACGCAAGTCGAAATGAATACCTTTCAACGCATTAAAGGCACAATTTTATGTTCTGATATTATGATTAAAGATGTTATTGCAGTCGAGTTTGGAACCGAGGTTGAAGAGGCTTGGCGTTTAATGCGATCACATAAATTAAAAGCAATGCCTGTTATTGATAATGCTCGACGAGTAATAGGTATTATTACTTGGAATGATTTTTTTAAATGTATGGATTTAAATGCCTACGATAGTTTTCAGGAAAAGTTTCGCTGTTTTATTCGCAGAACTGCTGATGTAACAGCAACTAAGCCTGAAGCTGTAGGCTTGATTATGACACCAACAGTTGTTAGTTTGCCTGATACAACACATATTGCTGATCTTATTCCTTTAATGTCTTTAAAGGGGATTAGGCAAATACCCATTATTGATTCAGAAAGGCGGCTTACAGGGATGGTATATCAGGCTAATTTGATTGCAGCACTTTATAATGAGCAATTAGCGCATAATATAAATAATTAAACTATACTGCGGGCGGTTAATTTCACCACAGACTTAGTGATTAATCGTTCCAAAAGTTCTTGCATTCCATTGCCCCCCCATCCCAATCTTCTCCCTCGAGGGAGAAGGAACTAAGTGCGAAAACTTATGGAACGATTCATATAATAAAACCCCATAAACATTAATTAATGATCCAGCCAGATCGAGCAGCAATGGCAACAGCTTCTGTTCTGTTGCAGGCATTAAGTTTTTCCATAATATTCTTAATATGAAATTTTACTGTTCTTTCACTGATCTCAATAATAGCTGCTATTTCTGCATTACTTCGACCTTTGGCCATCCAGGCCAAGCACTCTTGCTCTCTCTTTGATAATAAAATATCAGCGGAAAAATCATTGGCACCCATGATCACAAAGTCAACCATACTGGCACAAAACTGTGTCGCCTCTAAACGTAATTGAGGTAAGTTTTTAGTGATTACTTTGGGGTAATCTAAATCATCCCCTAAAAAATAAGCATAAAAAACTTGTACTCTCAGTGGTGTATGAACGGGAATATATATATCATGATGAAAACCAAAACGTTTTTCCAAAGCATAAAGCCAGCGTTGCGCCCGACTGGTCTGACTTTTAGCTTTTAATCGTATATCCTGGGTGCTAAAGGGTTCAGTGCGTTCGCTTGCAGCTTTAACAACAGGGTCATCTAAATAACTGCTTTTATTAAAATACATCACCTCAAATGCTTTCAGGTGGGCTGGGCCTCGTGAAAGCATAAAACTATTTTGATTATCTAATTGTGCTAAAGGTAATCGTAAATAAGTCCAATAGACATAGCCTGAGAAGCCATAAAATTTGACACGATTTTCCATAACAGAAGCTAGGTCACCGGATGTTCTTGCATCTGCTAATTGGCTATTGAAAGAGACTGTCATTATTTATACTCTATCTAAAAGACTCAATACACCAACGTAAATCCGTTGGTGTGGGGAAGTTGTTTCGTGCACGTTCCTTTGGCAATTCTTACTTGTCCATCGACTCGCCGAGAAATACCTAACCTTAAGATTCCACACTCTGTTTACTATTCAGTGAGTTGGAAAAACTGCCATCGATAAGGCCTTCTGTAATATTTGAACCGAACTGTCCACGCTCAAACAGCTTTGCTTGTCCATATTTAAGGAATCGCTGATCAAGTCCAATTAGTTTAGCTTGCTAAAATAGCGACAGTTTTTCTGCGCTAAATTCTAACTAACTTAATTAAGAGGTTCTTTAATAATCAATTCTTTATGTACATTATCATAAAATTGTGCCAAATAAGGTAAAACACCCACTTGTGATAGATCAATAATCAAAGTGACTTTATTGACCCATCAATTGCGTTTAATCATGAGTTGCCACCAATTCAAACGTTGTAGAAATTATCCTGCCTTCAGTGCTTTTGTTCTACTGTCCTAGTGGACAGGTTTTTGAGTTAAAATTTTATTGCTGAAAGTTATTGTGTTGAGAGAACAGCCGATTAATAGGAAGGTATTTCAGTTAGAAATATCCTGTCGTTATATTTTATAATTGATGCCCAACAAGAATAATAAATGATTGATTAATAAATGTATTTATATGGTTTTAAACTTTGTTTTGATAGGGTTGAAAAATATTTCCTACACTGAATATATTATTTACAGCGCTTTAAAATTGACAGTAAAAACAAAAACTGCCCTTTAAACCGGCTTTTCACTTTTGTTAAGACTTCATGCTAGGATGAATTTCACTTCAACTTGAAAAGCATATATTAATAATGATTTTACCTTGTCGTTTATTTGCAAAATCACTAGGCTTTTTTTTAGGTTTCACACTACTTGCTCTTTATCCTATGCGAGGGGTGGCTGAATGGACTGAGTGGCTGGCAGATATAGAAACTGCCTATATTTTTCAGGATAATATTAATCAGGCTATGTTTAATTCAGCCACCGAAAATGAGCAACTCTGGAATTCAACCTTTACGCTAGGGCGTGTTTATCAATTAAACACAAGCACTCGTTTATTGACTGATGTCACTCTTAATGCTCGTATTCATCAACAGTTTCACCAGCTAAACCAGCTTAAAACAGCGGCTAATTTTGCTATTCAGCATAAGTTTGGTATTGGCGCTTACCAACCATGGATCCAAGGGTCTGTATCAACAGGCTATATTTTTTCTAAAAGTATCATACGTGAAGGTCAAACCGTAGCTGCTGGAATTGATATAGGTAAGGCTTTGCATGAACGTTTTGAAGCGATAATAAATTATCGTTTTGATTACCGAAACAGTACCCATTTAAGCCATATTAATAGTACCAAACTCACGCTGGCTAAAATAGAACCTGATACTTCTAGTCGTGTGTTTGACATGCAAGAGCACTCTGTCGGTATTCAATTAAATAGTCTAGTCACTCAACAATTACTTTTAGCTTTAGCGTATCATTTTAGAACTGGCGATATTGTTTCCAGTAATAGCCCTGGCTTAGTCCCCCAGATAAATACTATTGTTGATGCTATCGCTTTTGATGATGCTCTGCCTGGGTGGGCATATCGCTCTAATGGAGAAACTCATCGCTATTCGGCAGACCTCAATTATGCCTTTATGAAAGGGCATGCCGCTTTTAATCTGGGTTATGAATACTCTGAAAGCCACGTGAGTTCTTTTTCATATCGGAACAATTTGTTTCGAATAAATATTAATTATCGTTTTTAAGGTAAAAGGAAATGAATTTTTTATCGACTCTTGTTATCACCCTATTTATGTACTGTTCATTCCCAGCTTTTATCAGTGCTAACAGTACCTTAACTATACAGGTGAATGATCAGTCCAACTCACCTTTAGAACACGTTGTGATTTCAATTTTCCCACAAAAAAGTGAATACTCTTCTAAAGCTCCTCTTCATAAAATGGAAATGATTGATCAAGTTGATAAAGAATTTATTGCTCACGTATTGCCCATTCAGGTTGGTACGGCTATTCAGTTTCCAAATAATGATCAAATCCGTCATCACGTTTATTCTTTCTCAACAGCTAAAACATTTGAAATCCCTTTGTATAAAGGGATGCCTGCAAGCCCTATTGTATTTGATAAAACAGGGCTGGTATCTATAGGGTGTAATATTCATGACTGGATGTCAGCCTATATCTATGTGGTAGCTACAGATATATTTTCTCTCACAAATACTCAGGGACTGGCTGTTTTTTCTTTACCTAAGGGTGAGTATAGTATTCACTATTGGCATCAGGATATTGATAAAAAAAAGAATAGTGCAGCGCAAGTTATTAGCATTAAAGAAAATTCAAAGCAGACTATTTCTATCTCACTAGAGACCCAAAAGAGCTGGTCTTTTCGTCGTAGCCCTATTACTAGTATGAGTCAAAGGGGATACCGCTGAAATTTCAATTTCGTATTTTCCATTTTGGTAAATTCCAGACCCGAATTTTATTTTTCTCACTGGGGTTTTTGAGTGTGATTCTGCTCAGTTCACTTAGTGCCGTTAATATTATTTTTAAACAAAGTGCGGAAGATAAAATTCGTAGCGATCTGATAGTTGCTAAACAAGTATTTGTTAGACTTATTGAGCTGCAAACGCAAAGGTTAGCCGAAAAATCTTATATTCTTTCCAGTGATTTTAGCTTTAAGCAAGTGATTGCTACTCAAGATCAGCAAACTATTTTATCTGCTTTGGAAAACTTACTTTTTCGTATTGATGCCGATGTAGCTGTACTGGTTTCAAGGCATCATCAGGTATTGGCAGATACACGACAGCCTAAAAAACAGCTGCCTTTTTTTGCTACTGAATTAATTGCTCAAGCAGAGCAACAAGGCACAGCAAAGGCAACCCTGATTATTGATGGCGAAGCACATCAAATGGTGGTGATGCCTATCATGGCCCCAGACTTAAAGGCTTGGCTATGCATTAGTATAAAACTTAATCATAATCATCTGAATGAACTAAAGCAGTTAACTCAAACTGATATTTCATTAATACGTCTGCAACACAATGTAACACCAACTTTAATTGCTTCTTCATTACCCAATACAATCAATAAACAATTAATTCCAAGTTTAAATAAATCTGCATGGCAGCAGAAACATACATTTTTGCTCCCCGTAAACCAAACTAATTATATAAGCTCCAGTCTGGTTTTAACTTCTGATGAACAGGTGACTATTGTCGCTGTTATGCAAAAATCATTGGAGAAACTATTAAAACCTTTTTATCAATTACAATGGATCTTGTTTGCTATTGCTGGCATCAGTTTAATATTGGCTTGGGTAGGCAGTTTTTTTATTTCTAGATCTGTTAGTAAACCTGTTAAAGCCTTAGTTTCTGGAGTTAGGGCTATTGGGCAGGGAAATTATGATTTTCGTATTAAAGTGGATAGATCCGATGAAATTGGTGAATTAAGCAAGGCTTTTAATGAAATGGCAGCTCAGCAAGGTCTGCAAGAAGCTTTACGGCAAGCCAAGGAATTGGCCGAAAGTGCAAGTCAGGCAAAAACTGATTTTCTGGCCAATATGAGTCACGAACTCAGAACCCCGCTAAATAGTATTTTAGGCTATGCTCAGTTATTAAAAATCCAAAAATATAATGCGGTTCGACAAGCCAAAGCCTTGGATATTATTGAAAACTCAGGGCAGCACCTCTTAAATTTAATCAATGAAATTCTAGATTTAAGTAAAATAGAAGCAGGGCTATTTCAGTTACAAGTGGTTAATTTTAATTTACAGCAACTCTTAGGCATTATTGTTGACTCTGTAAAAGAAAAAGCAGAAAGTAAAGGTTTAGCTTTTAATGTAAGCTACGAATTTGACTCAACTATCTGGATTAAAAGTGATGAACAACGATTACGCCAAATTTTAATCAACCTGTTAGATAATGCAATTAAATATACTGAAACAGGCCAGGTCAATTTTCGGGTGTATAGAACGGACAGTGGGCAATATACCTTTTGTGTTGAAGATACAGGCATAGGTATTGACCAAAATCATTTACAGGCCATATTCTCTTCCTTTCATCAACTGCATCAAACTAAGATAACCATTGAAGGAACAGGCTTGGGACTGGCCATAAGTAAGCAATTAGTACTCCTTTTTGGGGGAGAGTTAAAAGTCTCCAGCCTCTTAGGTCAAGGCAGTCAATTTGAGTTTGAATTAGATTTAAAAGAGGTCAACCCAGGCGACAATAGCTCTCTTACTTCATCGACTTCCTTGCGAATAAAAGATGTAGTCGGTTGTGGTTATAGAATTCTTATTGCTGATGATAAAGTGGCTAACCGGTCTTTATTACGCGATATGCTACTCCCCATGGGGTTTTTTATTTTTGAAGTTGATAATGGCCAGGATTGTATTTCACAAGCTATTAGATCAAAACCAGATATTATTTTAATGGACTCAAGTATGCCAGGTATGGATGGACTGGAAACATGTCAGCATATTCGTAATCATTCAGAAATAAAGCATACCATTGTATTAATCACTTCAGCTAATGTCTTTGATAGCCACAGACAGCAGTGCCATAAAGCAGGTGCAAATGGCTTTATAGCAAAGCCAATTCAATTAGATTTATTATTGAATCAACTTGGCCTTTATATTGACTTACATTCTCAACAGCATAAAATTGAGGTCAATAAATATATAAGTAGTAACCCAATGGTTTATCCAGCCAACCATTATTTACAAGAATTACTTGATTATGCTCAGCAAGGGGATATTAATGCCATTAATCAGTTTCTGAATGAAATCAATCAACAAGATCAAAAATATACGGCCTTCATTAAGAAAGTAAGCCGTTTAACTGAAACTTTTCAAATAAAAAAAATTCGTACACTATTAATTGAGTTATTGAATACAAAGGATTAACAATGAAGGTTTTACAACAATCAAAAGCAGTTATCCTAGTGGTTGATGATACTCCTGCAAATTTAAGTATGCTTTTTGATTTATTAGATCACGCAAATTATAAGGTGTTGATTGCCGAGGATGGCGAAAGCGCACTTGAATTAGCCAGTAATACTGCACTTGATTTGATTTTACTTGATATTGTCATGCCTGTGATGGATGGATTTACCACCTGCAAAGCATTAAAGAAAAATCCCCGGACAAGTAAAATCCCCGTTATCTTTATGTCAGCTTTGACAGAAACAGAAAAAAAATTAAATAGCTTTCAACTCGGCGCAGTCGATTACATTACCAAGCCCTTTCAAAATGATGAGGTACTTGCCCGCATTCATACCCATATTCATCTGCAACAATTACAAAATCAGCTTCAAGAAAGTAAGAACCGTCTATCTCAAATAATTTCTGGTACTAAGGATGCTATTGTCACCCTTGACTCAGAAGCTAATGTTCTGTTGTTTAATCAGGCAGCAGAAACAATATTTGCTTGCCAGGAAAACATGGTTTTAGGTAAGCCATTTAAGCCATTTTTATCGGATGATTTATACCAATTATTAACTGAATTCCAACAATCAAGCACAAACTCATTGGCACCTATCTGGATTCCCGAAGGACATAGTGCAATCCGTAGCAAGGGTCAAGCCTTTGCCGTTGAAGCCACTTTATCTTGTGCTCAAGCAACAGGACAAATGCTTTATACTTTTATTTTTCGTGATGTTGAAGCGCGTCAAAAAGCTGCGGCTGAAAACCAGAAGTTACGTCATGTTAACCAATATTTTCAGCAAGAAGCACAAGCCTCATTAGAGGCAAAAGGCATCGTAGGGTGCTCACAAGGCTTGCTTGATGTTATGAGCCATGTCTCCCAAGTTGCCAAAACAGACGCAACAGTTTTGGTAACAGGGGAAACAGGGACGGGTAAAGAAGTGGTCGTTCAGGCTATTCACCAACAAAGTTTGCGTCAGCAACAAGCCTTAATTAAATTAAACTGTGCGGCCATTCCTGAAAACCTAGTTGAAAGCGAATTGTTTGGGCACGAAAAAGGTGCTTTCACGGGGGCTTTATCTCGAAAAATTGGTCGCTTTGAACTGGCACATCAAGGTACTTTATTTCTGGATGAAATTGGAGAAATGCAGCTAGATGTACAAACAAAACTATTGCGCATTCTGCAAGAAGGCGAGTTTGAACGTATTGGTGGAACAAGCACAATTAAAGTAGATGTGAGAATTATTACTGCCACACATCAAGATTTGCCACGCAATGTAAAAGAGGGGCGTTTTCGGGAAGATTTGTTTTACCGCCTGAATGTATTTCCCATTCATATCCCGCCACTAAGAGAAAGACAGGTTGATATAAAATTATTAGCCGAGCATTTTCTAACGCTTTATGCCAATAAATTTAACAAACCTGTTAATAGCATTCCCCCCCAGGTATTAAAAACACTGAAGGCTTATCATTGGCCTGGCAATATCAGAGAATTACAACACCTTATTGAACGTGCTGTTATTTTGAGTACAGGAACCACATTGGCTTTTGGTGACTGGTTTCAAGCCATTGATGAAAAGGTTGCTTTCAATACTCAATTAACACTTGAAGAAGTTGAATATCAACATATTACTCAGGTGTTGGATATGAACCATTGGAAAATTAGTGGTAAAAATGGGGCAGCAGAGCAGTTAGGGCTCAATGCCAGTACTTTGCGCTCACGTATCAATAAACTGGGAATTCAACGGGACTATTAAATTCGCTAAATATCACGAGTTTATTTAAATGTCGCGAACTGCTTTACTATACCTTCTATAAAACTTAGCCATTAAAAAACTATAAATTAAAAAAATATCCTATGTTTTCATTGGCTTATAACTAATTTTAACTAATTATTTTTACTTGGCACGCACCCTGCTATAGATAAATTGTAAAACAAAAAACAGAGTTACTGAAACGATTCAATAACCCTGAATTGCTTAAATAATTTATCTGGAGAATCAGCCATGAAAGCTAATTTAATGAAAAACACCTTAAAATCAATTGTTGCGATTACAGTTTTGACCGCCTCATCAACGACTATTGCGGGTGGGTATTATCAACATCACGCAAAATCAATTCCTACTCAGCTAGGTGCCGATAACAATTCTAATGAAAATGCTTTTATACAACCTCAAGACCCTGTTTTAGCAGGCGGAGGACGAGATCAAACTATGCAATTTGGAGATTTGTTATTTGGTACCTCGCGTAGCGATCTGTTAATCGGGGGACTGGGTACTGATATTCTTGTGGGAGGACGAGGGAATGATGTCATTCTGGGTGGCGTTGAACACTTTAACCCTTCAAATAGAGACCGAGCTTTCGGTGGTGCAGGTCATGATATTTTTATCTGGAAGCCAGGTGATGGTTCAGATTTATGGAATGGTGGAAGAGGGCATGATGTGGTTATCTTGGGTTTGGTGGGTGAAGTTGTAGAAGGGGAAAATGTGTTTGCTGTTAGTAAAGATAAAAAAACAGCTGAAATAGCAATTGACCCTTATACAAAACTCCCTCTAGTTGATGTGACAAACTCCCCAGGGTTTTGCGATGTTATTGATGCCTCAAGCAGTCATGATGCAGAAGACGAACTGGCTGCATTAGGCTTAGATCACTTAGTCCGGTTTTCTATCAGAGGAATAGCGGATGCCTTTGAACGAGGAGACCAGGAAACTGATAACGGCTTGCGAGTCACTTTACATTTAAAAGATGTTGAGACACTTATCTGTACCAGTCGTGATGGAGGTCAAATTGAAGTCATAGATTTAACTTCATCACCCGCTCAAGTAATTGCTTCGGGCGTTAGCGTTTATGAATTACAAGCACAAATCAAAAACCGTCGATTACGTAAACGTCTTTCTGCCATGGTTTTCTAAAAAATTGTAACGAAAGAGAGCTATGAAATAGGAGATAAATAGCATATTTATCTCCTACTTTTAAGGTTGCTATCTCTGTCATGTTAAAAATCTCATTAAAATAACGCCTGTTGATTGCTATAGAAAGGCAGTATCTGGTTTTTAATCAATACTTTAGGAATGAGAATGCGCAAGTTATTTAATTCTCATTCCTTAGTTTATCCAAGGAAAAAAATGAACACTAACACGTTTAAATTAAAACTAACTATATTATCTTGTCTTTTAAGCTGTAGCATTAATATCGCGAACGCTAATGTTACCCTTATCTCCAATAAATCTTTTATTAAAACCGAGAATGTTGCCTGGCCTGATAAGGATGCAAACTTAGCTGTTTATTCAGAAACCAGTATTCCAAGTTATTTTAATAAAACAGTCACGGGAGCAGCTAGTGTATCAGACCCTGTTAATGGACATGCCGCTGCCTTATCAGAAGCAAGTGCCATAATGAAGGTATCTATTGATAATCAGATGTCCCCTTTACATGTTTCAATGCAAATGCAAGCAGAAGGGACGATCAACTTTGGTGATGATTATGCTGACGATATTTTTGGACTGGCAACAGCCTGGGTAGAAATTGAATTTACCACAGATAAAATTTATGATTTTACCTTAGATGCAAATATAACAGCATTTGAAGCATCCAATGCATTTGTCTTTCTTTCTAATAGTTATGGTGATGTTTTGATTGATGACTTTGTTTCGACTGGCGACCTATTACTGAATGAAACTCTTTATGCTGTTGCAGCGGATACCTACTTATTGCAAGTCGCTTTAGAGGCAGACCCTGATGATTTTTTTGTGGACGGTTTTGTATCAGGTGATGTGTCTTTTGCTGTAACACCATCAGCAGTCCCTGTTCCTGCTGCTGTCTGGCTATTTGGCTCAGGTTTACTAGGACTAGGGTGTGCCAGAAAGAGAGTTAAAAGGTAACAATATTAATCTATCACCCCTATTTTTGTTTTAAAGATCTCATTCCTCAAAAGCAATTTTGTTGGTTTAGGGCGTGATGCTTCAGAGACTGTGAAAATATTTTATTTTAGATATCCCTCTTTGAGCGCAAAGTAATCTACACAAGTATCACAAAGCACCAGTAAGCTGGAGTTTGTATTCTTAAACCCTTGCTCCAAGTGGGCAGAGATTTGGGTTGACTGAATAGATGCAGGGGCAATTACCGAGAGGGGAATGAAAAAAGGATCTCTCTTCCTTATTCTTTTTAAATGGATAAAAAGAATAAGGAAAACCTGACCAAAGGGACAGTATCTTGAAAATTTTTAAAACTGGATAATATTGTTATTCTAAATAACTTCGAAACAGACGATTGATTATTATATTTTCCATATGAAACCTATGGGTATCGCTATTAAAAGCACGACATACAATGCCATTATTTTAAGGCTAAACCTTTTCATATAAGCTCTCCCTTATTTAAAAGGGAGGGCACTATTAAAATCAACTCTTTTCTACCGATAAAAAAGAATAAGTAGCAGTACTAGACCATACGTCACTTTAGTAAATATAAAAAAGGGTAAATTCAGGTGTTTTGTACCCCTCTTTATCCCAATATTTGTAATCTGCATAGATCAGGCCTAAATCACACTATAAAACCAGTCATAATAATAATTATGAAAATAAACCCTATCAGAACTCATAACCCTATGTTAAAAAATCTCTTTGTAACTTTTATTTCAATGCTTTTTAGCATGATTTTTTTTACCAGCAACGCCTATGCATTTCCGGTAGCCTGTCCATCTGGGTTTGCACCAAATGTCGTTTGTTCTTGTGAAAATGGTAATTTAATACTGACCAGCGGGGGAAGCTCTACAAACGATGGACCTAAAGATTTTTGCACTGTCGAAATTGAACTCCAGGGTGAAAATATTCGCGAGCAACTAGGGCTTCAAGGTGCCATAATTAATGCGGCTAACAGAGATTTTGATGATCTTCGAACAATTAATTTTGGTGACAATGTTTTTAATAGCCTTTTTGGCTCACTTAATGATCCATATAAACCTTCAGATCTGCCCGAGTGGGATTTTTCAGCAAATGTGCAAAGCAATATAGGTGAAAGCGAAATAAGTTTAAACTCTGCACCCGACCGAAAATCAGATTTTCATTCAGTCGCGGTCAACCTAAATGCAAACAAAGATGCGTTCTCCATTGGCGGTCAATTTCAATATCTTTCTATTAATGGGCTCGGAATTAATAATGGTCAAGACACCCTGCATTATGGCTTTATGCTAGTACCTGCCTACCAAGCCCTTAAACAAGCTGAACACGGAATAAACCTAGACGTTTTTAGTTTTATTGACATCAGTGCAAATGATAATAAAAATTCAGATGATCAAACTCGATTTGCAACAGGTGCAGGCTTTAAGGTCGGCAGATCCACAAGCCTTGGCTTGTTTAATCTGGGTTATACTTTTACCCATGACAGAAATCTTGATAACGATACCGAATTAACAGGTGAGCAATATTTTAATATTCATCAAGTTAGCTTTGATTATAGTGTCCAAATAATCGACAGCTTACTTTTTACCACCCGTCTTAGTCATATGCATCTAGCCGATCTGCCTAATACTGTTGAAGATAATGGTTCTAAAGCTGGTTTTGGATTTAGTTATATCGGCTTTAAAAATATAGTACTAAAAGTGGGTTATGATAAAAGCTTTGATGGTTATGGTCATCAAAGTGGTAATTTTTCAGCTGCTTATAGATGGTAATAACTGAGTATTTAACAATGATTCGAAACTCAATACACAAAATGCTCATACTCGCTGGCATGTTAATGCTAAGTGCTTGCATGCCAACTTATAAAGACGATGTAACATTATTACCCGCACTTGATAACATTCAAGCTGGTGATATACTCATCACAGGTTCGGGGGACGTAGAATCAATGTTTTTATCATTAGCCTTACGCACCACACAAGCAAATGATCAAGACACTTTTAACCATGCAGAAATGGTTTTTAGGGATGAAGACGGTGATTTATCCTTAGGAGGCGTTTTTAGTGGGCAAGTTAATGCGGGAAAACTACATTCTCGCCTTGAAGACTTTACTAGTTTTGCAGTCTACCGACCCTTGGCACCTCAGCAACAAAGACAGAAAGCCTCTGAAATTCTGAGAAAATGGCTTAGTGACCCTAAAATAAAAAATGCAAAATTTGATTATGCTTTTAGCTATGAGCCAGGAAAAACTGATAACTTTTTTTGTGCAGGTATTATTAATGAAGCTAATAGAGTGGCAGGGCTACCCCTGCCTTTTGCAAATAGAGAGTGGACTCCCAATCATTTAAGCCAGCATCTTGAAGAATTATTGGATGCCAAATTTCAGGGTTTTTTAGATGTCAGTTCCATTCTCCATTCAAAGGCTTATACAAAAATTTTAAGCTGGCAACACCCTGATTTAAAGCTGGAAAGAATACGACGATCAAAAAACATTGTACTTTATCTATTAAACCAATATAAACAAGACTGGAAACTTCAACCCAATGATAAAATGAATATCGGAGTCGCTCTTATCAATTTACCCGAAGGTGTAAAACGTTTAGCTTATCTCAGAATATCTTTAGGGCTTTTCCGCGATGATGTGTTTGCTACCTGGAATCGACTTGAAAGACGCGGTCAACTGGAAGAACTTGATGCCTTGGAAAAAGATGAACTATTGACTGCTATTATGGATAAATACCGTGAAAAATATTTTATTTTTATGGCTAATACTGTCGCTAACAATTAGTGCTTGCCGACAACCATTGTTTGGTACTTCCTTAAAAGCACCCGAAATAGACTCGTTACTAAAGTCTATACCGGTAGTGAAAAATGAACATTTCAGTATTCGCCAATTGCCAACAGGCTATGATGCCAACGTTATTTTAAAACAGGCAACTGACATTTCACTGCTTATTAGAAGCTGGTTAGAAATACCTCTCCCTTTAAAGCCCATTGATATTTTAGTTTTCTCACCAACAGAATCTTCAGGCGACTACTATTTGAAATTAAGTAGAACGCGTCATCAATCGACTGGAAGCTACCATAGGAATCAAGGCGTTTTGTTAGTCACGGGGGGCGAAAAATCAGCACGATTTTATACCATACTTAGACATGAAGCGGCTCATGCTGCTTTGTTAGATAGTCTCCCTCGGTCAACAAAAATTCCTTTTTGGCTCAATGAAGGCGTAGCAAGTTTTTTTGAACAAGCTGAAAACGGAGTATTAATACTAAATTCAAGCAATGAAAGACTTATTTTACTTAATTATTTATTAGCTGACGGAGGGGGGCTAGATTTCAAAGAACTTATTAATACTCCAGACCCAGCAATAACACACGGTGAACTTTACGCCAGATCTTGGGGGCTCGTCTACTGTCTTTACCATAACGACCGTCCTATTAAAAGTTATATACAAGCTCTATCACAATCAGAAAATACATCAATTCTGGATTTCCAAAAATATTTATTAGAATTAAATGAATCGATAGCTTCATTTGAAGCCTCTTGTATACAAGATTTATTTAGGAAGAATCATCAGGAATAGAGGCTCAAGTTATTTCGTGCAGGTTCCTTAGTTGCGATATTTCACGAGTTTGAGGATATATCGCAATTAATACTACTCTTCTTATTTTATAAACCAGACACCCCTGAGAGAATTATAGAATAATCCTTATAAATCAGTATTATAAGGATTTATTAAAGCGCTGGGTATTGTTGGCACAACTGTTGCTTTTACTATAATTGACTAGCACTATATCCGTGGTGCATTAATTAAGGAGACTTCTCATGAAAAATAAATACTTACATATTCTAAAACTTATCTTGTGTTGCGTTTTAATTAACAGTGTTAATACTGTTAATGCAGCTGCCATAGCCGAAGCTAGTGGGTTTGTCAGTCTTAGAGTACTCGATATAAAGAATTTAACCACCCCGGGAGACCTCGCAAACTTTGGAATTACAAGAACGTCATTTGATCTTAGTGACAGTGAAGGTGACGCTGAACTAGCAGGTTTTTTTGGTGTTGATGAATTTAATGGAGAATCTTCTACCATTACCTCAAACGGAGTAACTGTAGATATGAATATTGGTTCACCTTTTTTACAACTTGCCTCGGCTGAAGCTGAATCATCTGCAACAGAAGATGTAGCTGCCGTAGCAATAACAGGGGGACTAATTTCATTAACAAATGATTCGTTAACAGATACCTTTGAAGTGGAGTTTTCACTTGATTATAGGCTTATTGCTTCTCTAACCGACGTAGTTAGTGATTTATTTTTAAACGATGCATTGGCTATTTCAGATATATTCATAGCAGATGCTTCCTTGAATATTAATATTAGAGAGTTAATTGAAATTAAAACTGGAACTGGTCCCCAAACAGGTTCTATTGTTGAGGATCTTTTATTTAACTTGACCATAGCACCAGGCTTCGGCAATGAATTATTTATTGGTGTGAATAGTGCAGCTGTTACCCATGTAGTTCCTGAACCTTCTATTTATCTATTGCTTGCTATTGGATTATGCCTTTTTAGCTGGCAACAAAGACAACAGGGTATTTATTCAAAGTCCACTACTGTTTGATCTCCCTTAGATGGCTTGTAGGTTTGGATAAACCCAAACCTACAATTATCGTACAGCCATATCAATCAAATTATACCCTTAAGGAACCTCTGATTAAGTCCAATTATTTTTAGCTTGCTAAAAAAAAGACCGATATTTTCCACGAAGATCGGCGCAATAGAATGACTATTACGCTCTCACTTCATGAAAAATAGCGACCGTTTTTCTGCGCTAAATTCTAACCAACTTAATTAGATAATCCCTAACTAAGGGTCTTTGCTTTTGCTTATTCTCCTGATGAATACCTATGGATAAAGAGGGTAAGGAGAAAATAGCAACTCACTTTTTATTATTCATTTAATAACATTAAGGTAATTAACACGCCATACTTTCCAATAATTAGTTAATTCTCACCCCAATTTCACCACCAGCACTTGCTTTAACCGCACAGAATTTAAATTCTGGAATCTTGGCTGATGGATCTAATGCTTCATTAGTAATTAAATTTGCACTCGCTTCGTTATAACAAAAAGCCATAAACATACTGCCTTTTTGAATGCCTAAATCAGCACGCGCATAAGCAGTTACTTGTCCACGTCTAGATTTAATCGTAATTAAACCACCAGGCTCAATATCAAGCGCTATTAAATCTTCAGGGTGTAATGTAACTACTGGATCTGGCTCAATCGCATCAAGTGTAGGAGAGTGGCGAGTCATACTGCCTGTATGCCAGTGTTCTAATTGACGCCCCGTGATAAATATTAATGGATATTCATTATCAGGCATTTCATCTGCATGTATATATTCAGCAGGTACAAAACGCCCACGCCCAGTGTCAGTAGGAAAGCCATCAGTAAAAATAATTGGCTGGCCAGGATCACCAACATTTTCTAAAGGATAGGTTAGTGAGTCTTCATTTTCTAAGCGATCCCAAGTCATACCCGCAATACTAGGCATAGCTTGACGCATTTCATTAAAGACATCTTCAGGGCCTTTATAAGTCCA
>Ga0209826_1000996_pt1 | contig 20180 bp, 13 predicted proteins | sample GOMGulsemesocosm_5_FD_184637 | JGI IMG/M metagenome (GOLD analysis project Ga0209826, IMG submission 184637) | Methane-oxidizing microbial communities from mesocosms in the Gulf of Mexico - GOM15C Gulf of Mexico (SPAdes) (version 2) | ecosystem: Environmental > Aquatic > Marine > Cold seeps... | reverse complement strand
ATAAAGTATCATACTTTACAATATAGTATCATACTTTAGAGTTCTGAGTTATTCTGATTACATCAGAATAACTTGGATCTATTAATGAATGATTTTCTTGTCCCTGCTGCTAAAATAATAGTAGAACTAATTAAACCTGCGATCATTAAACGTTTAACAGTCGAGAAACGTGGTCAAGGTCATGGAAAACATTATAAACCCTTCCTTACCGTCAGAGATGTGCCTAGCAAAGGCAGAGTTCATAGACGGCCTGCACTAACCCATGGGCGAATTGTTCATCTACTCTCTGATTTGGAGCTTTCCACTTTTTTACTTTTTGATTGGAACCTTTCGATCACTGATATTAAAGAGCAATTTCCTCTTGATCCCGAAAAAACAGCTAAAATTTCAAGTCGCTTAGGAATACCACACCCTGCGGTAAGTGGGGTGACTCAAGTAATGACTACTGATTTTCTTCTAGACACACTTGAAAACAGTAAGGTTGTTCAAGTAGCAATTTCTGTTAAATATAGTGACGAATTAGAAGATGCCAGAGTTATTGAAAAACAAGAATTAGAGCGCCGTTATTGGGAAAGTTTAGGTATTCAGTGGTATCTTTTTACTGAGAAGGAAGTACCTTTTACACTAATTCAAAATATCAAATGGCTCATACCGCACATGTATAGTTACGATTTAAATCAAACGGCACAACTTGAAGTCTTTAATATAATTAATGAGACAATACTTCTGTACCCAAACGATAAAATTGCAGTGGTAATGAAGTCATTAGATATAAAGTATAAAGTTGATGGTGGCACTTATTTATCCTATCTAAGGCATTTGTTGGCACAAAATGCTTTTACTTGGGATCTTATAAATATTGATCATAAATCCCTATACACACAGGATTTAATAGCCTCTAAATTTTGGGTCGCTAAGGAGTATGAATATGTTCATGTCCAATGATGTATATCAGCTCAATTCACAGAGGCTAAGAACTCTTTGGTCAAATCATGAAACTATATTTTATATTGATATAGATAGCGTTAGTGCTTTGCCTGAATATGCACCTCGAGACGAATTTGAACACCTCATGGCGAAAGGGGAATTAGAGATAATAGAAGATCCATATATAAATATTTCCATGACTTTTCCTAAAAGTGATTCAAAATCTGAAAGTATTCAAAATAGAGCTTGGGACGCTATTGAATATGCTGTAAATGCTGAACCTGATGTTTATTTAAGAAAACAAAGGGGGCAATTACTTACCCAGGCGATGCAGAAAAGCGGAGCAACTAAACAGACAGTATATCGTTGGTTTCGACGTTATTGGCAATTAGGCCTGTGCAAAAACACATTAAGTGGCCAATACAACCGTTGCGGTGGATTAGGTAAAACAAAAAACAAAAGTGGCAAGAAGCTTGGTGCACCACGTACTAGAACGCCTGGAGATGGTGTAAATGTAGATGATAATATTAAAGCTATCTTTAGAGTAGCAATTGAAAAATGCTTATTAAATGAAAGTCAGTACGAATTTGATTACGCTTACAATCAAGTGTTAATGGCTTTTGGCGTTCCTTTGCCCTGTAAGCCAGAGCATTTACTCGAGGTACCTACGGAACGTCAATTTCGTTATTTTTATAATAAAGAATACTCGCCACTAGAGATTACCAGAAAGAGAAAAGGTGAAATTAATTACCAAAAAGATTTCAGGCCTGTGCTTAATTCATCTACTAATGAAGTATCTGGACCGGGTAGTCGATACCAAATTGATGCCACAATCGCAGATGTTTATCTTGTATCTTCTGACGATAGAAATAAAGTTATAGGAAGGCCTACCATGTATTTTGTAGTCGATGTCTTTAGTCGAGCAATAGTTGGTATGTATATGGGGTTAGAGAATGCTTCATGGGTAAGTGCTATGGAAGCATTGTCAAATACGGTACTTGATAAAGTCGAATATTGTAAGCAATTTGATATAGAAATAACAACAGATATGTGGCCTACAGTAGGGTTACCGGAATCTATTATTGGTGATAGGGGCGAAATTTTAGGTCGTCATATAGAAGTATTGAGTAAAGCCTTTAATGTAAATATTGAAAATACACCTCCTTATAGAGCAGATTGGAAAGGCATTGTTGAACGCTACTTTAGAACGGTACAAGTGAAAATGAAGCCATTTGTTGAAGGTTACGTTACTAAAGAAGCGATAGGTAAAAAAAGAAACGGCAAGGATTATCGTCAAGACAGTACTCATACTTTAAAAGAGTTTACTCAAATGATGATCAAAATAGTTCTTTTTTATAATAATGAACATGTACTGAGTCAATACGATCCAGATAAAGATTTACCTAATGATCTACCTTATAACCCACTTGATTTATGGGATTGGGGTATTCAATACCGAACTGGTCGCCTAAGAAGACCAAATACTGATATTGTAAAAGTCAACTTACTACCGCATACAGAAGCGACAGTAACAGAAAAAGGATTAAAGCTTTTTAATTGCTATTACACCTGTAAAGAAGCGTTAGACTGGGGGTGGTTTGAAGGTAATTACAAAGGAGTAAAAAAAGTAACTATCGCGTATGACTTATACTCAGCTAATGTAATTTACCTTAGACTCAATGATAATTACGCAACTTTTATTACCGCTGCTTTAGCACCCCGTAGCCGAGCATACCAAGATTTGACCATGTGGGAAGTTTGGCAGCGTAATGATATTAATGCAGATGTAGCGGCCACTTCCAAATTAAAATCAAGATCAGGTTCAGTTAATTTAGTTAATGATTTGGAAACAATTGCATCTAGTTCTAAAGCCTCTCAACCTATCAATACAGCGTTAACAAAATCAGAAAAGGTGACCGGTATAAGAGAAAATAAAAAATTAGAAAGACAGCAGGAGCGAATTAAAAAGCATAAAAATAATGATGAGAATATACAATCTGACAATGTAATGCCATTGCATAACGACAAGCCCAGAGCCAAAAGCTATAAACTACCTACTAGGCTTAATGATATTTTAAAGAGTGATAGCGATGACGACTAATAGTACTAATCAAAGTTATTTCAAAATAGCTGAATATATAGACCCCGGCTTACCAGAATATGCTGATAACCCTATGATAGCTGCATTACCTCACATTTGTAGTGTTGATGAAGTTGTTACTATGCTAATGAATCGCCCGAAATTCGATATCAAAGAAATCAATTTAAAAGGGCATGTTAGAGTGCATGCTGTTAGTCGTTTAACTCGTGATTTTTTTGTACCTCAAACTACGCATTTGGTACTTGAACAAAAATTTTCTCAACTTATTCGTAAAAGTTACCTTGGTAGAAATCCAAAAACAGCTACATTTAAACGTAAATTAAATCAAATGCGGTCGATAATAAAAAATAACGATTTATCCTCATATATTCATAGCGAAATTAATTCAAATGCATCATCGATGGCTATATCAGGTATTTCAGGGGCAGGTAAATCTACAGCAACCAATAAAATTTTAAACAGTTATGATAAAGTAATTTATCATCCTGAATATCAACTACTCCAAGTCCCTTGGATAAAAATTGATTGTCCTTATGATGGATCTTTATCTGAGTTTTGCGAAAGTTTTTTTATTGCATTAGATAAACGCTTAAATACGGGGTATAGAGATAAATACACTGCTGGCCGGCCTACAATAGGGAAGTTGATTGCGGATGTTGCTGATCTTTGCTTGATTCATGCTATCGGTTTAATTGTTGTTGACGAATTTCAACATATGAATCTTGCTAAAAGTGGTGGCGAGAAAAAAATGATTAATTTTTTGGTTACGTTGGTTAATGTAGTTGAAGTTTCAATTGTATTAATCGGTACGCCAACAGCTCTTCGTTTATTTTCGAATGAATTTAGGCAAGCTCGAAGAGCGTCGGGTGAAGGTAGTATTGTTTGGGACAAAATGGCACTTGATGAAAGCTGGAATGACTTTTTAGTAGAATTGTTTAAGTATCAATGGCTACATTCTCATGCTGAACTTGATGAAGCCTTTACTCACCTACTTTATGATTTATCACAAGGCATTCCAGATATAGTTGTTAAACTTTTCTGTCTTGCGCAAGCAAGAGCTATTTTGTTAGCAGACTCACCAGATGAAGAGTGTTTGACCATTGGTTTATTTAATGATGTATTTGAAGAAGAGTTTTCTATTGTAAAGCCTATGTTAGATGCACTTCGTACAAGTGATATGAGCGCTTTAGAAAACTGCAAAGATATTGTCATACCAAATATTGAAAGTGGATTACTTAATGGTTTTGATCATTTAAAAGCAGCTCCGTTGAAAACACCTAAAAGGATAGAAACAGGGGACTCGTTACAAAATGATGTTGTGAACAATGCCATTTCAACACTTGTCTCAATGGGGGTCGCTGAAGATATAGTCCGACCACTTGTACAAGATTGTATAGCATCTAATCCAGAGGTTTCACTTATCGACATAATTCATCAAGCAACATCTACATTTGCAACAACACATGTTGCTAATATTGAAAAAGTATCAAAGAAAAAAACTAAAAGTACAATAAATAAAGTTAAAGAGGGTGATTGGGGGCAATTATTACAATCAGATCTACGCAAAGTGTATGCCTCTAAATCAGATACAATGTACAAAGCGCTAGCTGAAAATGGCCACCTTTACCCCATCGATAAGTTACTGGCGGGTTAACTATGTTGGCTTACTTTCCTAAAGCATATGAAGATGAGTTGTTATATAGCATGATTGCGCGATATAGCATTCATACGGGCCAACAAGAAAATCAAAAGGCAGTTATACAAGATGTCTTTGGTAAAAAAACTGCGGTTGCAATACCTGACTTACCATCTAACCTCGAAATATTTAGTAAAAAAGTTAATCCTGTTTGGCCTGTTAATACTTCAACCTTGATAGACAACTATACGTTGGCTAATCTGTACATCCCATTTTTATCTGAACAACAAGCTCAGAAAATACTCTCATCTATGAAATCTGATTTCGGTGGTAACATTCATACTAGAGTGGGGATTACTGCTTCGAGTATTCAAGCAAATAAATATTTTCGTTATTGCCCTGTTTGTTCAATTGAACAGGAAAATAGTCTTGGAGAAACTTATTGGCAGAGAAAGCATCAATTACCATGCATTGATGTATGCCTCACACACCAATGCAAACTTATAGACTCTAAAATTTCATTTTACTCAAAACAAAAGCATCATTTTCATGCAGCTGAATCAACTGGTAAAAGTAAATGTATTTCACCTACCTTACTATTAGCTTCAGAGAAGAAATTGGTTTCTTTCTGCTACGGCTTGTTAAAATTTAAAGATATAAAGCCTTTTTCAAATAACCGGTGGTCAATGTTTTATCAGAAATTAGCCATTGACTTTCATATGATAAATGGCAAATACATTGATCATGATGCAATTTATAACCAACTTCATAATACCTGGTTTAATACAAGGTTTGCCCAATATTTACCTAAGAATGACTCTAATAGTTGGTTGATACATATTTTTCGTAAACACCGAAAATCTTTTCATCCAATTCGACACCTAATGGTATGGGGAACTTTTCTTTCTGACAAATCAATAGATGATGTTTTTTCGATGGTATTTGAATTTCCTACAGAGAAAGAATGTAAGAAAGGCAGCATATCTGTAGCAAAGCAAACAACAGCTAAAAATACGAATGTACAAAGGAAGTTTTGGCTTGAATTATGTAATAATCACCCTGATTTAGGTATTAAATTGTTACGTAAGTTTTCTAATGGTGGAAGCTTATATGCATGGTTATATAGACATGATAGAGATTGGCTAAATGATAATTCACCCAAATCTAAGAGAGCTAATTTAAATCGATATAAAAGAGATTATTTAATGTGGGATGAACAAAACATTTCATTACTTCAAGAATATATAAAGAACATGGCTACTTTAAAAAAACGTCCAAGAATCAGTAAAACACACTTAATTAAACAACTACCGACTTCAAACTCTGTTGAAAAACATTTAATGGATTTACCAAAAACAACGAAATGGCTGGAAATGAATCAAGAAAATAAAGTAGCATATAGAAAGTTTCGTTTACGTGTAGCCTGTCAGTCACTAGAGGAATTAAATTTACCTATACAAGAATGGCGACTATTACGTTTGGCGTCTATTCGTAAAGAGTACGTTACTGAAGATATTAAAAATTATATTCTTAGCTTGACTAGTAGAATGGAGGTAGTTGCATAATGGTTGGTATTACTCAAATACCTGATGGTTCAACATTGATGCTAGTTGGCGACTGGTTTCAGAAGCCAGGCGAAGATTGGAAGGTTGTTTGTTATTTCAAAAGAGCTGATGGTAGTTGTTTTCGTAAATCTTTACCTATTGATTTATTACCCGCATTGACCGTAGGTAAAGCATATTCGACAACTGATCCTATTAATCACAAACCAGGTTTTGTTGGTACATTTGTTTTACCAAAACCTAATGTTTGGGTGCTTGTTACTTATGCCGACATCCCAAAAAGTTTACAGAAAAAACAAATCTTAAAAGAATTTGAACATCAAATTGAACATCAATTGATATATAAAATTGAGCTTGAAAAATACACTATGTGGCTACCTTTAAATGAGCTGGCAAGAATGTTGTTTTTTCAATCGGCAGAAATTGTTAGAACACTGGCTCTTGAAGGAAATACTTATCAATTAGCCAAAGCAGAAAAACATAATTGGATAGGAAAAATAACTTTTGGTAGCCACGTACCGCTAAATTTTATAAATAGCTTAGAATATCGTAAATTTTTTGCTTGGTTAATGTTCGATGATTCAGCTAAGAAAAGCTTTGGCTCAATTTTTGGATTTATAAATAGCGAGAGCCAGTACACTCAAAACTCAAGGCGCTGGACATTCAACCTTATTCCACCTGATATTGGCAACTGTTTAATGACCTGGAGTGGTTACACTGGCTTAAAAAGTGAAGCCGAAGGGCATCATCGATATGTGAACGAAATTAGATCAATCTCAGGTGTTCCAACACCAGAGTTAAATGAAATTGAATTTGAACATCCTGAGGATTATATCAATCTTGAAGGTGATGAAGATGACGATAAAAAGAAAAAAAAGCCTTCTTATCCTACAGTTAAACCAACGAAAATAGATGGCTCATCACCCCCCAGTGCTAAAAGAAAGCGCCACACAATAAAAGTCAATAGTACAGGGTTTCATTTTGAAGCCGATTTAGACCTTCGTAGAGGTCCTCGTAAGACACGAACTCTTCCTAAAGGAGGTCAGCCTGAATCAGGTGACAATCAAGAAGATACTGTTGGCATAAAGCAAGGTAAAAAAACAGGAAAAAATGCCCGAGGTGATGTTGACAAACTTGAAGCGCCTGATCCAATTAAGCCATCAGAAAAAATGCAATTGTTTGAAATCATGCTAAAAACTTTAGCTAAAGAGAATAGATGGAAGCTAGTGGTTGAAAATAATAATGTACCTCAAATGAATTGTCGATCGGCACATTTAGTTAATGGGCGCCCACGACAATTTTGCTATGCGGAAATTCAATTAAGTGAAGAAGTAGTCGTATTCGCTATCGAAATTGAACTACAAGCTGAAGAAGCATTATCAACTCTTTTTTATCGTTCAGAAGCAGCAATACATGAAGGAATATTAAAAGGTTTAATGTCGAGTAATTCAATAGAAAAGCAAAAATCTATGCATTGGGATCATAAATCTATCAAAGAAATGACTATATCCTCTTGCTTTCTTGGGCATCCAGACAAGAAGGACTTGAGTGAAAAAGAAGTAATCGAGTCATGGTCTGTTAGAGCAAAACTAAAATTGCAGGGGCTTTGACTGTTTTAATAACTCTGTTTCTTTATTAAACCCCAACTAAGACAGCAAATCTTTTTTCTTTGACATAAGCCAATTACAGTTTTAAAAAAAGGGTATGAGGTTGTCGATACAGTAACATTTAATACCTTCGTGTAAATTCCTTGCAGCTTACTGCGCAAAGTCTTTCGACTTTAATTAACTTAACGGTCAGTGATATGAATCAAGCTAAAAAACAATCTAATAAAAAAGCACCTATGGGCAGTATTCGCATAATCTCAGGGAAATATAGAGGAAGAAAACTGCCTGTTTTAATGTCAGAGGGTTTAAGACCAACAACCGACAGGGTTAAAGAAACGGTCTTTAACTGGTTGATGCCATATATAAACAATAGCAGGTGTTTAGACTGCTTTGCTGGCGCAGGCAGTTTAGGGTTTGAAGCGATTTCTCGTGGTGCTGAGTATGTTACTTTAGTTGAGTTAAATAAAGCCGCAGCTAAACAGTTACAGCAGAATAAAGCGCTATTAAAAACGGATAATTTATCCGTAGTAAATACCGATCTATTAAATTTACTTAATCAAAAAGATAAATCACTTTATGATATTGTTTTTATAGACCCGCCCTTTAGACAAGATCTAGTCAATCAAACCTGCAATTTATTAACTGATGGCTGGTTAGCTGAACAAGCGCTAATTTATGTGGAATCTGAATTAGAAATGACCACGCATGTTCCCGAAACGTGGTCTTTATTAAAAGAAAAAGTTGCAGGACAAGTAGTTTATCGCTTGTACGCCCACAATAAAGATTAATTTTTTTGCTCTAATTAATCTTAGAGTTATTGTTTCAATTCACTTAACCCTAAAGCATAGATTCTTGTTGAAACCGACCAAAGATATTGACCACTTTGTCATAAGAGTTTGCTAAAAAGTGGTCGTCAGATATTTCATCACTTTCATCAAAAACTGAAGGTTCAATAACACTATTAAAGCCATTTAATTGAAGCTCTATTTCGGGAACATCGCAAGTATAACCCCTTTGTGCATACTATTTTTATTTATTGAGTGGGTATTACTCTTTTGTTTACTTGTTTTAATCTCTTGGGGTTTAATTCCCCGCAGCTTGCTGTGATTTGGGATAAGCGCTAAAGTATATGGATGAGTATATTCATCTATAAGAGTCATAATGTATCAGTTCTAATGTATCACCTTGTTTGTCCAGCTAAATACCGCAAAGCGATATTTACTGATGAAGTTGATCTGGTACTGAAAAATGTTTGTGAAGAAATATCTAAAAGATATGAAATCGCGTTTATAGAAATAGGAACAGATAAAAACCATGTTCATTTTTTGATTCAATCAGTTCCGATGTACAGTCCTAAAAAAATAGCGCAAATAGTTAATAGTATAACGGCGAGAGAGGTTTTTAAGAAATGCCCATTCGTTAAAAATAGACAAATAATTTCATTCTATCTTGGTTCGATAGAGGGAGATGCAATACAGTATTTAGATATGTCTAAGATTGATTCAGATTTGCTTGCTGAAATTATTTTTATGACTGCAATGTATATAAATATTATTAGAGATGAAGTGAAAGGACATAAAAATGGAACAAGTGTTGAATTGGGCAAATCAAAACCAAATATTGGCAATTATAGTTGCGGTTATAGGTTTAATTATTTTTATCTTCAGTTTAAAGAGTACAACAACAAAGATCTTTGCATCAAATCGAGGAGTTAGTGCAGGTAGAGATATAAATGGAACTGTAATGACAGGGGATTTTAACTCAAACAGCTCTGGTATTTTGGGTATCTTAGCTAATATAGCAACAATTTTAGGTTTATTAGTAGGTGGTGCGACTTTATACGTTTCGTATTTGGCATTAGATAAAATGGGCTAAAAATAATGTTATTAGAAAGGGCAAGGTCACTTGTAACCAAAGTTATAGCAATAGGTAGATCTGTTGCTGCTGGGAGAGATATAAATGCTCCTGTTTTTACAGGGGACATTAAAGACTCAGAAATTAACATAGATCAAAAATCATTTGCTCAAGCTACATTCTTATCGCAAGCTAGTGCTTTTGATAGTTGTACCAATAAAGTCCCACTACTTTGGGCAACCCTCCAATGCTTAGAATTACTATCACCAACTAAAGAACTTAGAGAAAAGTTAAAGCTTAAATTTATTCAAGATAAAACAAATTTTAGCGTCGTTGTATTAAATGCAGAAGCTAAAAATATTCGCTTACTCTATTCCAAAGGTACTAGTGGCGAAATCGATAAAAGAGATATAAAAGCCATTATTTCAAGTGTTTATAAAGATATTAAGCCAGAGTTTACTGTTCAAGTAATTTGCAATAATGAGATTTCAAAACCAGTTAAAGAGTTTTATAGAAAGGCAATAACAGGCGAGTTTAATCCAAAGTATTTTAATAAAGAGAAAGATTCTTTTACCAATTTTAACATCACTATATTGAAGAATATATTTACTAATTCGACCTTAGAAGTGTTAAAAAATAATAATGCGACGTCTTATATATCTCCTAAGAATATAGAGCATGTAAGTGAACTAACGAAGGCGTTTGCTATAAAACTGCTATCAGAAGTGCCATCAAATGACTTTTTAACAATAAAACGTCACGATTTAGAAGTAAGGTTTGGTGCTGAGCACTACAGTCAAATATTCCCATCACCTCCAAAATTTGAAGCTTCTATACCGAGCAATCTCAGAAATCAGCAAGAGTTCATTTTAAAATCAATATTTAGAGATAATAAAAACTCGATTATTCATGCTCGTGGAGGGGTTGGTAAAACTGTGATGGCCAGACTGGCTAATACGATAATACCTTCTCACTCGTGTTCTATTGTCTACGATTGCTTCGGCGATGGACTATATCGCTCTATTAACAGTCCAAGACACTCTTTTGATAAAGTATTAGTTCAAATTATTAATGAGTTAGCAATTAATGGCTTGTGTGATTCGTTGATAGCCATGAAGAAGGACAAGGGACAATTAATGCAGGAGTTTATATCTTGCATAGAAAATTCAGTGAAATGTTTAAAAAAAGGAAATAAGCAGGCACACTTATATATTTTCATTGATGCCGCTGATAATGCAGTCATGGCCGCTAAAGAAAAAGCTGAGAATTCAATAGTCACACAATTGCTAAATGATTTAATGATCGATGGCTGTACTGTTATTGCATTATGTAGAACAGAACGAATAGAACTGTTAGCACCGAGAAGCGATATTTCTCAATTTGAACTAAGAGCATTTTCTGAAGAAGAGTCATACGCTCATCTAAACCTTTTTTATTCGGATGTTACGGAAGAGCATGGCAAAGAATTCCACCGGCTATCAGGAGGTAATCCGCGTGTTCAAGCTTACGCTATAGAAGAGTTTCCTGAATCATTGATTGAGATGCTAAAAAATTTAGGGCCAACCCTAACTACTGTAGACGCTCAGATTGAGGTTCAACTAAATAATGCAATTGCAAGATTAAAAAATAAAAATACCGCCACAGAAGGCTTAAAAATCGATCTGATTTGCACAGCTTTAGCTAGTTTACCTCCATTTATTCCTATAGATGTTATATCAAAACTTTCCAATCTTTCTGAAGACGAAATTGCAAGTTTCATCAGTGATTTTGGTCGTGGTTTAATGCTAATTGACAAGTGTATTCAATTTAGAGACGAACCAACAGAAACATGGTTTAGAAAACAGTTTGCTTCTACAGCTGAGCAAGCTAAAGAGTTTGTGAAAAATATACAGGAAATAGCAAATTCAAACAGCTATGTATCTGAATGTTTACCCTATCTAATGTTGTCAGGGGGAAATCACGAGGATTTAATAGAACTAGCGCTCTCAGAAGAATTTTTGCCTAAAGGAAATCCGGTTGACGCTAGAAGCATCAGTACATCACGACTGAATGCTGCATTGAGATCAGCCATACAACTGGAAGATTACTTTTCATTTATTAAGTTAGCATTGAGAACTGGAGAAGAGTTCGCTGGTGACCAAAGACAAATTGAATTATTAAATCAAAATGTAACATTGATTGGTATAGTTCAATCGCCTACCGAAGTTCAAAAATTGGCGTTTCAAGGGCGATTATCTGGTGGCTGGAAGGGTTCTGAAAATCTTTACAAATCTGCACTGCTATCATTGCATGGTGAATTTAAAGGCGAAGCACTAAGTTATCTAAGAGCAGCAGAAAACTGGCTAAGCACTTATTTTAAATCAACAGCAAAAGACAAAAGAAAAAGGCATGAAGAAAAGCTTTCTGCTGAAGATGTTGCTTTGCTTTTTACTGTCTACTTAAACCTACTCGGCCCTGAAAAAGCTGTTAATCGAATAATACGCTTTTCCCCTTCAGAAGCTGTTCAAAACGCTATAGCTACCTTTACGAATAACTTACTCGATACTTCTAGGTTTGAAGATTTAAAACAGCTTGCCTTCTACTCTAAAGAACATAGCTATGTATGCATTAACTTTATAAATTCGCTATTTTTAGTACAACAATCTGTAGATGAAGAAATTTCTCAGAGCTGTTTAATAAACATTGAGAATCCAACAGGTGAACGAAATGAAAAAGCTAATATCAGTATTTCAACTCTAGATTTACTAATATTTATCGAATATTGTTTCGCTGCTGGGTACGATAACGCTAGATTAAAAAACTTACTGATTCGACAATTAAAATTAGAGCCAAAAGCTTGGTATGCCAACCCGACCACATATCATAATGATGATCTATTAGAGTTCGTTGGAATAGCAGCTCTCTTAGAAGAGTTGACAGGTAAATCGCTTCCCGAAAATCAAATTTTCCCTAATGAGTTTTTAGCCGATGACTTAAGCTACAAGCAAAAAGAAGAAAAAGAAAAATATAAGAAAACATTGTCTGCCATGCTGCCAGCACAACGTTTCCTAATACGCTCTAGAACTAACCGTATAGAAAACTTCGAATTAGAGTATAAAGATGTATTTGATGAAATTGGAAAGTACCTACCTCAAGCATATGAGCGCAAGAATTTTACTCCTGATTTTGTAAATGGTCGAAAACAGATAAGTATATTTTGGGCCCGTAGCATAGAGAGGTCACTACAATCAAAGTTGATCTCAAACATTATTGACGATGTATCTTATAGTTGCTTGCTCAACGGCCTGTATTATAGTTGTAGAGTAAAAAGTCTTAATTACCTATCTGAGTTTTACGAAACGGCATTAATCAACACCTCGAATAACAAAAATGATAGTCCTGAAAGTATTTCAGAATCCTATATAGATATTGCCAATGCAATTTGTTTATTAGCACCCAAACAATCCGCAAAGTATTTCAACAAGGCTATAGAAGCAGCTTCTAAATTTGGTAATGAAGCCTTACATAGACACTTCGCGATTTTGAGTTTGGCTGAGAAAAGTGCTGAAAGTAACTGTTCTCCTGAATTGACATACAGGTTTGCTCGAAGTACAGAAACCTTTTATGAGTATATGTCTGACCATTTCCCGCTAGAACGTACAGTGAGAGCTATCCATGATATGGATGCATCATCATCATTTGCAATAATGGCTAGATGGCTAGATAGAGAAGTCACCTATTGGGGACCCTTTGAAGATACAGTACTAGAGCAATCCATATCAGCTAATACACTGAGCTGCCGAGAAGCATGGGCCGCTCAGGGATTAATTGATAACACGAGTTATGCAGAATTTTTTAGCCGATGCCTTAAAAAATCTGAAAACCCAGAACTACGAGAAGTTATTTTTAATGATGCTGTTCAGCAAGCTTTAATTAAAGAGTTATCAAAATCAGCACTATCACTCATAAAAAATACTAGTGCTAAATTTGCTCTATCCTCTTCGGCTCTTGATGACGCTATTATACATTTTAATGAACATAAACATGATCTAGAGCCTACTCATAGTCCTCATGTCACTGATAAGACGTACAAGCCAGTGGATTGGGATTCAGTATTCAATTCGAATAGCAGCTTTATAAGTTCAGAAACTATTGAAGAATCAATAACAAGTTTTAAAGCCCTAAAAGACAAGAGTTTTGATGAATGTTTCTGGAGTCAACTATATGATAGAGCTCCTATAATTTCAGCAGCAGACGTTCTTGATGCAATATTAAAATGCAAATTTTCGTCCAGCTTCGAACTATTACATGCTTTAGAAAATACACCGAAAGAGTGGTTTGAACGAGAGGGAGTAAAAGAATTATGGATAAAAGGCTTTGATCTTTACGTACAATTAAATGCAAGTACAGTCTCAAATCCCTGGTGGCCTGAACATTGGACTTCACGATTTAAACTAAAAGCAGATTTTTCAAAACTAAGGCTTCCAGGTGTAATAAAAGCATTAGAAAATAAAAGCGACTTTGATGATGCTGAATTTATTTTCTCTGTTATTACAGTATTATCACAAAAACTGACCCCTTCCGAAGCCAAAGAAGCTCTAAATTACGCTTTAGACAGAGTAGAACTACATGTCGATGAAAGTGATGCTGATGGATATTGGTCGAAATGGCTTGTTCCCCCTGAAAATAATACCGAAGCTTATGCCTCATTTATTTGGTCAGTACTAGCTAACCCCACATCAAAGAATCGTTGGGAGGGTGTCCACATAGTCTATCGTCTAGTAGAACTTAACTGCAATGAAGTCATTGACTCAATGATTGCTATGTTTCAGCGAGATGACATTGGTGCCTTTGGTTCAACAAGTTTTCCATTTTATAAGTTTCACGCGCAATTATATTTTATGATTGCTCTATACAGAGGAGTTCAATCAAATGCACTGCCTTTGTTAAAACATAGCGCCTTCTTTCAAGACCAAGCCTTAAATGCAGATCATATTTTATTAGAGCACTATTCAGTTAAAGTTGCCCGAAAGCTATTACAAGAAAAAAATGACACTTATACCGCTAAGGACATAGAAAAATTAGACACCGTGGGAGTTAGCCAATTCAATAAAAATATACCTAAAGAAACTAATAACTTTGAAACGGCTAATATAGTTCCTCTTGATAAAGAGCTGTCCGAGCTATCATTTTTTCTAGATTTCCAAGAGTATTGGCTTAAACCATTAACAAAAATATTCAATGTTTCAGTTAAAGAATTAAAACAGACAGCTACAAACATCGCAGTAAGCGAATGGGATATTATCCCAGATGAACTGTTTATTAGAGATCCTCGAAATTATGGGCACAAAGAAACACATGCAAGACACAGTTCTATACCTCCAACTCAACCATATGATTTTTATTTGGGATATCACGCTATTTTCACAATGGCATCAAGATTATTCAAAAAGCTTCCAGTAGTAGAGGGTAAATATGACTGGGAAGATGACCTTTGGGCAGATTGGCTTTCTAGCTATCTTTTATCGATGGATAATGGATATTTTCTTGCAGATCTGAGAGATCCAGCCCCTTTGGTAAGACGAAAATGGCTTAATGAAAAAGCTACCGATACATGGAAATGGGAACTTGAATACAATGACTTTCTTGAGGGGCTACTATTAAGTAAAGATGGCAGAACATTTATCTGTGTTACTGGCTCCTGGTCTGATAACAACGGTAGTGGTAACAACGAAACTTATGGAATTTCTAGCGCTCTAGTATCTGTTCACAATTCAACGTCGCTATTGAAAGCTCTAGTAACATGTAAGGACTCTAATGATTACAAATTGCCTTACTATAACGAAGAACAGTTTGAATTAGATTACTCTAGCTTTAAAATAAAAGGTTGGTTGGTTGAACCAGATGAATATAAAAAACACGATGAAATAGATCCTTACGCAGGCGAATTAAAGTTTCCAATGACAAAAATAAGTCAAAAATACAAAGAGTTATTAAAATTAGATTATTGTTTTCTTACTAAAGCATATATTGACAATGAAAGTTACTCACAAGGCTTTACTGAAATGTGGACGGGTTCTCATACGCCGTATAATGAGGACACTATTCGTGATGGGAATAGGCTCTATTTGTCCTTAGATACATTAAAGAAATTATGCGTTAAAACTGACTCATCCCTCATATTTAAGGTTTCAATTAACCGTCGTAGCACAACTACCGATAAGGAGTTACCAGATAGTGTCAAATACCCAAAATCATATTGTAACCTGTATACACTCTCAAAAGATGGAGTCATCAGAGATTACCAATCAAGATGTTATCAACTTAGGTAAAGCCATCATCACTGAGCTAGGCATGGAAGTTGACTGTAATACTCCAGCCCGTTGGTTAGTACATTATATTGCTGAAAATATTCACAAGTCAGAAAACTGCCAAGGTGAAGAAAAGGACGCAGCTGAAAGAAATTGTGTAGATGCAATTTTTAAGCTTTGGCATCATCGTTCTGAACTGCCTCGAGGTATTAATCCATTTACCGAATTTGAATCTGTTTTTAGAGGTCTTTCGAGGTTAGATAATTCATCTCAAAAACCATACTTCAACGAATTTTCACAATTTGATCATGAAGTAAACCAAGGTGAATCCCCTGAAAGTAAACAATGGGTTGATATTGCTATATCTATTGATAAGGTAGCAAAAGAGTTAGTTTCAGAAAGTTTTAACTCAGCTGCGGCCGTAGCTATTACAGATAAATCTAAAGAAATTTTAAAGTTATCTCCTGAAGGTTCAGGTGAAGATATTAGGATAATGATCAGTTTTTTTTCTGATGAAGATGACGAATCAAAATCAAAAGATAAAGAAATAAAGGTCTTAGAGTCAAAATTAGCAAAAGTGAAAGCGCTGAAATCTATTTGTGATGTTTTTTCAGAAAAATATAAAAATGAATTATTACAGCTTGAAAGTAAATGACCCCCCTCATATGCTTTAAGTTTTATCAGAAATTAATTTAAGCAGAAATTGTAATTGTTCTATTGGTTAAAAACCGATAAATATCAAAGGTAACTTCCCTAATGGATACTTTTTACACTTGGTGTATTTAGGAGGAAGACTTCCATTATTAAGTTAAATAAGTCATAAAATAAAACTTGTTGCCAAAACGCCTGAATATTAAAAGTTGATTCTAAATTATAGTTCGGCATGACTTCGCTGAGCTTAAGCCAGCAAGCATTTAATTTTATTAACTTTTAAGGAAGAATATCATGGCGAACAACAATCAATCTCGACCAGCTTCAAATCGACCACCTTCAAGTCAACCTGGAAACGGTGGGAACTGGCCGGCAACAACAGGTAACAAGTCAGGTGGTAACCGAGGAAATGCATCCCCTAAAGGCGGTAAAAAATAAAAAGGAGTTTGGCCTCGCTAGGGGCCTTTTTAATATTATGGAAAAAACAGAAATATCATTTCCTACTATTGGTGAAGTAGTTCGGGAAATATTTAATTGTTCAGGGTTGTTGCCACAAAAAGAAGACAAAAATAATTCAATATTGTCAGATAGTGACAAGAAAAACCTTCAAATGCAGTTGAAGCGACTTGCTGATGAAAGCTCTAAAATTGACGGTAAGCTTGATGAGTTATTAATTACACTTAAAAAGCTTCTTATCAAAGCAGTTCCTGATGAACGAGTTGCATGTATGATAATGGAATTTGTTGAAGAACTTTTAGGTACTTACAAGGTTGTATTAAAAGATGATGGGACATATCTAAATAAAAAGAAAACGACACAATGGTTTATTAAAGTTTACTTGTTAGATAGATTGGTTATTTCTTTTTATAAGAACTACTTACGGTTTAATGTCGTAGATCAGCAACTTAACATTCCTAATCTGGCTTCTTGGATACATCCTGAAACTAATAGTAATAAAACTACGTGGCCCTTGGCTCATGCGTGGAAATTGATTTATAGCTCCCTTTCTATTAGTCAGTCTGCTTTTCACTATCCAGATAAAGGGAATGATGACTGTAAAGCTGTTCAAAACCTCGAAAAGGCGCAGCGTTGGGTGTCGGGCAAGCAACTACCAAGTATTAGTTCCTTATATTCAAATCTAGATTACTCATTAAAGTTATTAAAAAGCACTAAAGAAGAAAAAAATCATCGTGTAGTAAGTACAAAGCAGGTAAATGAATTTAGATTAATTCTGTTTATTGCAAGAGCTGCCACCTTCTTTTTTAAGGAAATCCAAAGCTCATTTGGTCATGATTTTCTTTTAAATGTGTGCCAACACATTAAAGGACAATCAGGCAGGTTATTACGAATTAATAAAAAACTTGAAACTGACCTAGATTCAATTAAAGCGAGTTATACAGATTTAACGGCAGCAGAGAATGATGAATTAAACTTTCAGCATGTTAGTCATTTTTGGAGAGATTATGCAATACAACAAGAAGAAGGTAGTCACCTTTTACAGGACTACATTGAGGCGGACGCTTTTAAGGAATTGTCTGAGCGGGAGACCGCAATAGTTCATATTTCATGTGTAGGTTCTTTGTCGACTTATAGATTATTAGAAACTGAGAAGTTCAGTATTCGAGAAAAAATGCCAGCGTTGTTCCCTGAACTATTTGGAAAAGGACTAAAGTTGAAAAATAGTATTGGTTCACTCAGTCAAGCTGAAAAGCTTGAAATAGAATTAGAAGGTCAAGGACTTATAGAAACTTTGGGCTGGCTATCTGATTGGTGTTATGCAAACTTTTACTATCGTAAAGAAGACAATATAAATGCGAATATTTTCTATAAAAAAGCTTTTACTAAAGCAAAATACTCTGCTGGTGCGCATCAGTATAAATTAGTAAACCAATATATTGAGTCTTGTGCTAAAAATAATAAATATCGAGATATGAAAAAGGCAGTAGCCTGGGCGCATTATCTTGGAATAAAAGTGCGATGGCTAAGAGGTTGGGATGATCCAGAATCAGAAGAAAGTTTAAAAGGGTTATTTAAGCTTTATCACAGGCTATAAAGTCTGATAATAGTATTAATGCATGATACCCGTGATGGGAAATTGCAAGGCTGGCAGCCTTTCTATTAGATACAAACCTTTCCGGTTGTATGGTGATATTTAATTGGGAGTCACTCTTAAAGAGGACTCGGATCGCACACAGAGAGCCATTATCTGGCATGCGACATCAATTATTTATTGGATATAACTATGCTTGTCAAACATGCAAATCGTACTGCTCCTGCGTCTCAACATTATAGAAACACTTCTTTTGAAACTCTTGCTGCTAGCTGGTTTACCTATGATGGTTGGGAGGTTTTCGTTCCTATGATTGACCATGATATGAAAACTGATCTACTGGTCAGTGATGGCCTTAATTTTTATCGTATTCAAATTAAAACTGTTGAAACAGCGGATGAATCCCATTTTGTTGAAAATAAGTGGGGTGATGCAAAAATAGATTTTGTTATCTATTTTTCTAAAAGCGCTAATTGGGGTTTCATTTCAAAACCGTTTAGAAAACGTAGAAAACGATTGAATGCACCAGATAACATAAAGTTTCACCAGCACCCTAAGCCATTTATTAAAGCTTTTAATTTGATTTAGAATGATCAGTGCATATTCTCATGCATCGCGATCACCTAATACTACACATCGCGATCACTCAATACCGCTGTTTTTCAAGATAGTTGTCGGCTTCATGGTATTACGCAGTTGTACTCAAACTTGTCGTTATGAGGGGCTGAGAAAATATCTATGGCAAAATCATAAACTGGTTAATCGACTTTCAGTAGATACTTTATAGATCTTTCACTGTTGGGCATAAAAAACGTACATACCATTATACATGGTGTGTACGTTTGTAATAAGTCACAAAAGTATTGTATTGCATACCTTGCCACTCACTCGCGAATAGACATGGTTTTTACTATATACTCCAAGCGTTTCCCATTTCCCGATGTACTTCAACCTTTTTATTTATAACAGTAAATCCAATCACTTCAACTGACTCAATCCTAAAGCGATAGATTCTTGTTGAAACCGACCAAATATATTGACCACTTTGTCATAAGAGTTTGCTAAAAAGTGGTCATCGGCTATTTCATTACTTTCATCAAAAATGGAAGGTTCAATAACACTATTAAAGCCATTTAATTGAAGTTCTATTTCAGGATCATTAGCGTTTGTGTTGTCGAACGTGACAGGATCAGATACTTTACCATCAACATCAACATCACTTTCAATATTCCCTTTCATCTTTTCAAACTTAACTACATCAGCTTCAAAAGGTACATCTTGCTTAACTCGATAAGCATATTCCAACAGCTTAGGCTCAGCAGGCATGTACATAATCGCTTCTTGATTTTTTGAACCCGTCACTCTAAGTATTCGGCCTAAAATCTGCCTAAAGTGCATCTCAGTTTTTATGTTTGTTAAATGGCAACATACCTGTAAGCGTGGAATATTAGTTCCTTCACTGATCATGCCTACGGAAATAATCCATTGAGTTTTTGCATGCC
>Ga0209826_1000995_pt1 | contig 20186 bp, 9 predicted proteins | sample GOMGulsemesocosm_5_FD_184637 | JGI IMG/M metagenome (GOLD analysis project Ga0209826, IMG submission 184637) | Methane-oxidizing microbial communities from mesocosms in the Gulf of Mexico - GOM15C Gulf of Mexico (SPAdes) (version 2) | ecosystem: Environmental > Aquatic > Marine > Cold seeps... | reverse complement strand
TGGTATTAGCTTATGACCCTGAGCATGGCAATATTGGTGACCAAAAGGAAAAATATAAAGTTAGTTATGAAGAAGGGTATGACTGGTTTGGTGATGGATCATTATTAAGAGATGTATACCAAGTATCTGGTAATGGCCATACCCAGTTTTTTGAATCCAAAGGAATTAAAAAAATCTCTGCTGCTGGAACCCAGTTTGATGATGAATATAAGATAGACACTGGCAATCAGCTTGTTGGTATTGAAATCCATGGTGATAAGGGCAACGACAGCATTGAAATTGCAAGTGCAGCGGTAGGACAGTTACGCGAAGTATTTGGCGATGAGGGTGATGACTATATAGTAGGTAGCGAACTCATTGATAAGCTTTATGGGGGCGATGGAGATGATGTTATCTATGGAGTTGGGGGCGCAGATTTTCTTTATGGACAGAAGGGCGAAGATTATTTAATTGGCGGTGAGGGGGCTGATTCCTTATTTGGAGGTGATGCAGAAGACTATCTCGCAGGTAATAGTGGCGCTGATTTCCTTTATGGCGGATCAGGTTCGGATACCTTTGATTGGTATGCTGGAGATGGTGGAGACAGCATCTTTGGTGATGAAAAAGATAACCTTGGTTCAACAAAAGAGAGTAGCAAAGGTGATCACTTTCAAATACATAGTTTTGTTAGGGATAATAAAGGCATAGTTACTGATGATGCTATTAATGATCAGGTGACAGTTTCATCGAGTGATAAGGATATTAATTTAGTTTGGAATAATGATAGTTTTATTTTAAACGGTATTGGCTGGTTGGATATTGATACCGGTGAAGGGGCTGATAATCTTCAATTTTTAGATTTAAGCCAAACAACGCTAAGTACCGTATCTGTTGCAATGGGGACAGAACGACGTATTGTAAAGGAACAAGGCACAGAATCTTTTTTTAACGGTAATGAAGATGTCTTTGATGAATTTGATATTGTAAAAAAAGACTTTGATAACAAACAAGATATTGTTGAAATTATCGGAAAAATGACAGATGATGAATTTATTATTGAGTCAGGCGAAAAAGTTGATGGTGAATTAGGTGAAAAAGTAGACCTGGTTCGTATCAGACAAACGGGTGGCGTGACCTTTGAAATATCGGAAATTGATAATCAAAACATTAATAGTTATGACCGAATAATAGTTGATGGCGCACAAGGTAATGATGAAATTGATGCCACGGCTTTGGCAATAAACCTGGTTAAAGATCTTCGTTTATTAGGAAATGAAGGAAATGATACTCTCATTGGATCAAGCTTTTCAGAAACCATTATCGGTGGCTTAGGAGCAGACCGAATTACTGGGGGTACAGGTGTTGATATCTTTGTTCATGAAGATTATCAAGAGCAAGTACATGAATATGTTGGTGAAGTATTACAAATTGATACCTTAGTTGAACAGCGCGATGAAGATTTTAAAGTGTCAGATAATACTGCAAAAATTGGTAATGAAGTTGAAATACTTAATACTATCTTTGAAGCTGTTGAATTAATGGGTGGAGATCATAGTAATGAATTCAATCTAGAAAATTGGAGCGGTAATGGTATTCTCAACGGTGCAGATGGTAGTGATAATTATGTAGTCACTTTAGCCGAACAAGCAACAGGCATTAACTTTATAAATGTTAATGATACTGGGGTAGATGGACGGGACATCTTGGATTATACAGGGAGTTCAAAAACAGACTTGATTCAGATGGATACGGTTTATCAACAATCTAAAGACCCCGATCGTCAGTTTAGTGCTGATCGTTGGTTAGATTATGGTGATTATAAAGTTGATGATAAGGATGTTATGAGAGGTGATGGTTTATTAATCGCTCATTATGGAGCCGCATTAGCAGGCTATGGTCGTAAAGATATTGATGACACTGATAGTCTGTTTGAGGTGGGTGTTTCCAGCCTGTTAACAAGTGAAAATTATCAAGTATTAAATTATTCAACCATTGAGGAAGTTAAAGTATCAGGATCTGAAGGCGATGATGTTTTTATCAGTGATGATACAGCTGCCAGTTTAAATATTTATGGTAATGAAGGTGATGACCAGTTTTATATTGGTTCAATCCTTAAAACAGAAGATGTTCTGGTTGAAGGGCAAGAGATTACCGTTGCTTTAGAAGTGACTCAGGGAGCCTCTTTTGTGATGAATTTTTATGGTGGTGCTGATGACGATTATTTTGAAGTCAGCCATAATGCCGCTGATATTAATCTTTACGGTGATAACGGCGATGATACCTTTTTTATCAAAGCATTATTAACACTAGATGAAGATGGTAAAACTTTTGATTTAGGCAGTGAAGCAACTACAGTAAATGCAGGTAAAGAAGATAAGGATGACGAGGATACTAGAGAAGTCGATGTTGATACTTTAGTTTATGTAGAAAATGCCAATGTAAATATTGATGGTGGAGCAGGGTTTGATTCCGTTGCCGTAGTGGGAACAGCTCTAAGTGATACTTTTTATTCTTGGTCAGAAGAAACAGCTGATGGCGATTTTATTCAACGTATCTTTGGTGCAGGAATTAAACTGAGTCAACTGGTTAATATCGAGCGCTTAGTTCTATTAACAGGGGCAGGCGATGACAAAGTTTATATCAATGGCCTAGACCTTGGGCCAAATGCAGATATGGTCATTAATCTGGGTTCAGGCAGTGATGAAGTTTTTGTAGGGCATGATTTTTTTGATTTTAAGGTGAATTTCCCAACCCAAAATGATATTGAATATGCGACTTTATTGGGCTATGCGCAGGGAACACCTTATATTTCTTTTCTTTCTGCTGGAAAAACGGTTTATGACGTAGCAACTTCTGAGTTAATCGTACCTTTCACTATTCGTACGCCAGCACACAGTGATGATGAAACGCTACCTGGCGTTCATTCTATTAATGAAATTAAATCTCCATTAACTATTATTGGGGGGCTAGGGGCCGTTGATCGTATCACTGTGGATAATAAGACAGGGCCTGATGATCTTATTTTTTCTGATACCGTCTTATTGAAAAAACAAATAGAAACTAATGACTCTCTGATTACTTTTCCAGCCACATCAGTATTGCAGGATGGGAATTTCACTGATTTACTTAACACTTCAGTGGAGAGCCTGACTGAAGTGAGAGAAATGGTTGCTGATTTTATACGCAACCATATTTTATTCCAGGATAAATATATTAATACCAGTCTAATTGATGATTTAAGCGATTTACCAGAAGGTGAATCTATGGAATTAAAATTAGCTGAAGGGATTAGCTATGCTGTTTTTCAAGATACTAAAATTGATGTTCCTAGTGAGTTTGAAGGTGAGCCTGATGTAAAAGGCGATTTTACGGCACGCGATCAATTGACTGAGTTTCTACAGGGCACCGGATATAAAGCCTATTATGAAGATTACACTGTTCCTGGTACGGATGGTAAGGAAATCTTTAAAAAACTAACTAAAATTGAAAATATTGATAAGCATAAATTAGCTTTTGAGACTCAAAACCAGACCATTAGAGTGAATGATGTTTTACATTACAATATGATCGGTGTGAGTTTGATTACAGCTGCTGAATCACTGTTTGAAGTGGCCGCTGGTTATATAAATACAGTTGAAGTAGTCGATGAAAATGCATTAAATAGCATTGTTACACAAGGGCAGACCGCTAATTTATTTTTTGAAGGCTTTGACGAACTGGAACTTACTCTGAATGAAAATTCAGAAAATAAACTATTGTTGGATAATTCTTTGTTTACGGGTATCAACAGTGTTTATGGCGGTAACTTAAATGATGAGTTTACGGTTCATAACAGTGCTGCTAAAACCTTACTGTATGGAGAAAAAGGTAATGATGAGTACATTGTAGGCAATGGTACGGTTGATGGCATTTTAGCTGAATTATTACTCTTAGGAGGAGAGGGTAATGATTCTGTTGTTGTTAATAGTGAAGCGTTAGAAACAGATGCAGATGTATCAATTGATAAAAACTACCTTAAACATCAATTAGAGCAACAAAAGCTAAATAAAATTAGTAATCTAATCGGCGTTGGTGGTGACGATGCTATTACTGATGCAGAAAATTCAGAAATTATTAAGCGCCTTAGTGAACAAACTAGGGAATATATTGAATTAATTGCAGGGGCAGGTTTTTCACAATTTGAACAAGCACTTGTATTGGCAGGACAAGGATATGCAACAGAGTTAAAAGAATTGTTTGCTGCAGCTGAAACTGAATTTAATGGCAATATCGCTCAAATTGTTGAAGATGTTGAAAATGTCTATTTGTTAGCACTTGAGCAACAAATCAGTCAATATCAAACCTTATTAGATAGACAACCTTTGCTTGAAGCAGCTAAGGCTTATCGATTGATTATTGAAACGTTGCAATCGGAACATGTAGTTGCCATTATTGAGAAACAAGCAAGTTTTGATAGTTTAGATGAAAGCTTAAAAGCAGAGTATGGTGATAATTACTCTACAACGGTGACTGCTGATCAATTAATCGATGATAATACTCTTATTGATCTATTACATTTGAAAAAAAGGACAGGTTCAAATGAAGAGATTAAAGGATTGTCAGAAACATATAAAAATGCAGCGAATACTGTCATAGATCTTAAGAATAAATTTGTAGAGGAAGGGTCAACTTTTGATGACATTGTATCCAGTTTAAAATCTGATTTAAGTGATAGAAGTACGGCGAAACAAGCTGTAGAAGATGAAATTAAAAAACATACTAATGATGAACAAACTGAACTGAATGAGAAATTAGCTATTTATTTAGCTAATACGGATGGCACGGTTTCAGAGGCTTCTTTGGAATCATCAATTCCTGATGCGACAGATGCTGAGAAAGATGAATTAAAATCATTAGCTAAAAGCTATAAAACGGCAAATGATATAGTTGTTGCGCTTGAGGATAAATACTCAGCAAACGATAATTTAAGTACAATTATTAGTGATCTCGAAGCTGATATTATTACAGTTGAACAGAATCAACAAAGTAGTGAACAAGCATTGTTTGATGGTTTAGACCTGATTTTTGGATCTCCTTATATTGAAGTAACGGGCGGGGCATTTGATACAGTACTAACGGAATATATAAATGATAGTAAAACCATCGATCAATTATTAGCAACGTTGGATGCTGGATATACTGTTAACGCAAGTGATTATGACGCAGAATTATTACCCTTACTTAATACATATCAAGAAAAAATTGATGAAGTTTCTCGACTAGCGTTATACATAGCAAAAGATACTCAGACATTAGAGCAGGTACAAGCTGATTTAGCTACTGTAGATGATATTGAACTGGAAAACCATCTTCAGCAAGTTGAAATACATAAAATAGCCGAATCAGAGAGTCAATCAAAATTAACAAGTATTGAAACTAGCGTAACAACTAATAAGTCTGATCTTGATAGTTTTATTAAAGACCAGTTAACACTTACAGATTTAGTTGATGCTTATGAAAATGAATTTAGTAATGATGATAAATCAATTGATGAGGTTGTTGCTGCAATACTGGGGGTTTTTGAAACGGATATTGCAAAACTAGATACTGAAAATGGAGATTTAGATAATTTTAATAATGGTTTATTCGGCTTGGTTTCTGCTTATAAAACGAATAAAACTGAACAACTTGCAAGTGCTGAAGAACTTAATGCATACACTGCAGTAAGCAACGATGTACAAACACTTTTTGATAAAACAGCCCAGCAACAAATAGCTTTAGCACAGAGTCTACAAGACAGTAATGTATTTGATGTTGATGCTTATTTAGCAAGCGGTGAGTTACTACGTGATTATTTAGGTACTACTGATATTGGTGGGGCTGCTACTAATGTTAATGCTGTTGCTGTAATCATCACTCAACAGTTTGAATTGGTAACAATAGCGATAGAAGCTCTTGATGACCAGGTCTTTAATAGTGATGAAGTTAAGCAGTTATATGATGCCATTCAGGTATTTGAATCAACCATTCTAAATATTGAAGAAGGGATCAGCGCTGAAGAGGATTTAGTCAAAATTACAGCAGCATCTGTATTGCCTAGTTTGGGAATAGAGGTAATTGAACATCAATTAATCGATATGCAAGCTGTATTGGATATCGATTTGAGTCATTTTGATATAGCTAATGACTTTTCTGGTAATGTCGATTTTTCTTATGTTAGAAATTTGTATACTAACGATGAAAAAGCTCCGAGGCTAAATACATTAATTTCAATATATGAGCAGCTTGAATCTTTAACTAAAGACTACAACCTTACTAATGCTCAAGAATTAGCTACTTTTAGAAATACTTTGGAAGCTTTAGTTCGTATGAGAGTATATTCAAACTATTTTCCTGAGTCAGGTAGTTTGAATATTAGTGAGTTATTTACTAATTACACGAAAAATCTGAAAGATTATGATGAAACTGCAAATAATATTGATCGAAAAGGTAATATTAAAATACAAGCTGAGGCAGAAGAAAAATTAGCCTCTTTAGAAAAAGATCAGCTAATTATTGATCGCTTAGTACAAAGTAATGGTTCAGCTTCTGAATATCACTATAGAGTCTTTTACTGGGGAGGGTGGTTTAACTTTTCTTATCAAACAGCTATTCTCACTGATCCTATCCAGCAACAAACTATTAATGATGCGAAAACATCTCTGAATGAACTTAACTTAGAAATAAAAACTCTTAATAACGAATTGGATGCAGCAAATAATTCGTTAGAGGATACTGATAAAGAACTTTCTGACCTAGATGACAAACTGACTGAGCAATTTTTACTGATTAAAGCGTTAGGACCAGTAGTGCTAGATGTGTTGTCAGAAGAAAGGCCTGGTAGTGAATTAAGAAAATTGTTAAAGGCTGATGGCAGTTTGATTGCTTCAACTAGAATTTATAATAATGAATATACAGTTGTTAATGAGCGTGGCGAAGAGCAGCTGGGTGATCCTATTTTTAGTAATGCAAGTTTTAGTACCGTTACCAGTGATGTTAATTCAATTGATTATTTAGATGTATTGTCATTAACAGGATTAAATGAGTTTGGTATTCATGTAGATCATGCTGGCATGGAGTCATTTACAGTTAATTTAGGTAAAGGTAATGATATTGTTAATATCGGAGATAGTTTAAATCAAATTGAAAGTCGGGTTCAGCTGAATACAGCAGCAGGAAATGATTTAGTAACCGTAAGTAATGAACTTGGTACTGTTGATGATATAAAAGGTGTACTAGGCATTGATGCAGGTGTTGGTAAAAATGCTTTAGTTATTGATGATTCAGGTGATCAAACAGGTGATACCGTTACCATGCAATATGCAGATAATGACTATGTGAAATTAACGGGTATGGCTATAGGGGATATTTTTTATAAAGCTGAAGGTGGCTTTGCTAAGGAATTAAAAGTAACAACTACCGCTGGTGGTGATGATATAACCATTAATGCTTTACATGGAGAAGACCATACACAACTTTATTCTATACAAGGTAAAGATACTATTTTAGTTAATGACTTTAGCGTTTCCCCTGAAGCTTCATTAACTATATATGCAGGAGAGGGAGATGACTTAGTTGATGGAAAGCTTGCTCGAATAGGTTTAACAATATATGGGCAAGAAGATAATGATCAATTATTTGGTAGTCAATATAAAGATATTATTTTTGCAGACCAAGGGAAACTTGAGTATGACGAGAATGGTGCACTGCTTAAAATAAGCAATATTGATAAGCAGAAACGGTATGCTGGAAATGATGTTGTTGATGCTGGAGAAGGTGATAATGTTGTTCTTGCAGGTGGAGGTAATGATCAGATAAAAAGTGGTTCAGGTGATGATGTTATTTTAGGTGATAGTGGAGAATTACTGTATCAAAATAGCATCTTAGTACAAGCACGCAGTCAACAAGATGAAAATGCGGGTAATGACAAAATTGCTGCAGGTAATGGTCGAAACAGGGTGATTGCAGGTGTAGGCCATGATCAAGTTGTTGTAGGAAAGGAAACTGATTATGTTATTGCTGATAATGGTGAAATGCTATTTGATGAATTGGGAAGGCCTGAACTTATAAGTAATGTGGATAGTGATGATAATGGATTGAATAATGACATTGTTGAACTGGGTGATGGCGATAATGTAGCTCTAGGTGGCGATGGTGATGACCAGGTTACAGCAACTAATGGAGATAATATAATTCTTGCTGACAAAGGGAGTGTACGATTTATAAATGGATTACCAGTAAAAATTGAAGCAATACTTTCACAAGGTGGAAATGATGTCGTCAATATTTTAGGTGGTGGAGAAAACCTCATTATGGGAGGTGGTGGCGCTGATCAACTTAATGGTGGATCAGGAAAAGATATTCTATTGGGTGATTATGGTATTGCTATCAAGCAAGGAAAAGAATTTAGTAAGGTAGTAACAACTCAACCTAGATCAGGTGGTAATGACCGATTGTTTGGTGGAGATGGTAATGATGTTCTTATTGGTGGAGCAGCTGATGATTATCTATCTGGTAATGATGGCAGTGATGTTTTATTAGGTGATGGTGATAGTGTAGATTTTTATACCAATGAACCTTTTAGCTTTGATACCAGTGATACCAAAAATGGTGGTGTTGATACACTTATTGGTGGGGATGGAGTGGATTTTATGTTCGGTGGTTTTGGTCGAGATATCATACATGGAAATTTAACGGATGATGTGCTTGTTGGTGACTATGCATCCTTTAGAAGTAATGCTAAAGGAGGAAATGTTGAGTTAATACTAGGCCCAGATAGTCAGGATATCGCATCAAGTATTTTAGTTAATTTTTATAATACTTCTTTCTTTAGTGGTGCTCCTGTGGGCATACCAGCATTAGATTCAGCAGCAGAACAGCGAGCAAATGATGAAGCAACAGCACCGAAAAAATCAAATTTTAATGTTAATGGCCATTCTGGACATCAGGTAGGAAATACTGGTGATATTGACTGGATTAATAAATTACCACCAACATCGGCAGGTAGTAAAGTTCATGATATTGTAAGTGGCGATACCTTATGGGATATTGCTGCTAAATATTTAGGTGACCCTGAACGTTGGCCTGAACTTTTGGAATTGAATCTTTGGCTAGAAGGGCCTGATGACCTTATTCCTGGTCAAGTTATCAAATTACCAGAGCCTGCAAATGACGATGTTGTTGAAGAAAAAAGTGATAAAAAAACAAATAATGATTTATCTTCAGCAGAGGGTGTGGCGATAGCGGCTATTGCTGGTTATAGTTCATATCGAGTAAAAAATACAAATGGTCTTTTCGTATTTGATGATAATAATAGTCGATTAAAACCAAGATATCGCAAGTTTGGTAAATCAGATAAAGCAGTAGATGATTCTAGTATTGACTGGGATCATGAGAAAAAAACTAAATAGAAAAACTTATAATTTAATCGTTAAGAGAGGATAAGAATGGCAGCATCAGATGAATCGACTAAAAAGAAAGTTTCAGAAGCAGCAACTAAAGTTAAGTGGGATACCTCTAAGATGACAACTACTTATGCTAATGTCTGTAATGTTTCTAGTACTCGTGAAGAAGTGTCTTTATTGTTTGGCACTAATCAGACATGGGCGCGAGGAGGGGATGAGGTTGTTGTGGAATTATCTGATCGTCTTATTCTAAACCCTTATGCAGCTAAAAGAATGTCATTATTATTACAAAATATTGTGTCTGAATATGAAGGCCGTTTTGGAGAAATTCAAACAGGAGTAAGTCAGCAAGTTCCTGAAGGAACCAGTCATTAATTAGACTGCTTGGTAATGGGTTGAACCTATTTTAAGGTTTATTTACATCGGCGCGCCAAGCTTTTGCCAGCTTTTTTACTAAAGTAGAGACAAGGCATGCCTTGTCTCTACAGCCCCGAGCGATAATGCTGTTAGAACTATGAGACGATTACTATTCATTCAAGTGTTGATTCACCAGCTTATATTATTCCTTCTCTTTTGATAAGCTAAGCAAACTCTATTTTCCTACCTTATACAACATGACCCAACAGTCTACAACAGAACACAGACCTGCGAACGATAAAGACCTCTGGTGGCAATTCTCTCAACAACAAACGGATTCAGAGTTTTACACAACTTGGTTGGGTATGGTTTCGTTGCGAATAAATCAAACCGTTCGGGCTGTGTTGGTTTTAGGTGAACCCGATAGTGGTAACTATATACCTGTTTCATATTGGCCCGAAGGACAAGGTGGGTCTCCTGTATTGGCAGAGTTGGCTGAAACAACCTTGGAAGAAAAGCAAGGGATGGCTGGTCAGTTGGATGATGACGGACAACGATTTGGTGTAGCTTATCCAATAATTATTGATGATCAACTTTATGGTGTAGTTGCTATTGAAGTAGGTGGTCAAAATGTAGGTTTAATTCTTGAGCAATCATTAAGACAATTGCGTTGGGGGCTGGGTTGGATTGAAGCTCGATTGCGTAGTCAGCAGGCTACACAAAGTGAAAAACTAAATGATCGATTAATTACAGCTTTAGATTTAATTGTCTCGATTCTAGAATTTTCTAGTTACCAAGCTTCAATTAAAGCAATTGTGACAGAATTAGCGCAAAGGCTAAATTGTGACAGAGTTAGTTTAGGGTTTAAGCATCGTGGTTATATTAAAGTAGAGGCTATTTCTCATACGGTAGAGCTGGAAAAACAAATGAACATTGTGAGGGCAATAGGCCAAGCAATGAATGAGTCTTTTGATCAGTGTCAACCACTGGCCTATCCAGCCAATGAAGATAATCAGTATATTATCAGGCAACATGAACTTTTAGCCCAGCAATATGATAGTGGGACTATTCTGACAATTCCTTTGTATGTTCATAGTGAACCTATAGGCGCTCTAACGCTTGAACGTCGATCAGACTCTGCATTTGATAAAAATGAATTGGCCTTATGCCGAAGTATTGCGACTGTAATTGCCCCTATTTTGCATGATAAACAGCTCAATGACTCGGGTTTAATTACAAAAGTATTCGACTCAACAGCTAAAACTTTGAAAAAGGTATTTGGGGCAGAGCATTATCTGCGTAAAACAGTTTTTTTGATGATTACAGTATTGTTGATTGCTATGTTTGCCATTGATGGACAATACAGAGTGACGGCAGATACGGTGTTAGAAGGGAAAATTCAGCGCAGTATAGTGACTCCATTTGATAGTTTTATTATTAATGCAGATGCACAAGCAGGGGATGTGGTTAAGCAAGGGCAATTATTAGCTCAGCTTGAAGATAAAGACTTACAGCTTGAGAAACTGAGTTTGTTAAGTCAACATGGACAGTTAAGAAAACAATATGATGAAGCTTTGGCCTTACGAGATAAAGCCAAAGTTAACCTTATTTCAGCACAAGTAGAACAAGTTGGTGTTGAATTAAAATTGGTTGATGAACAACTTAAGCGTACAAAAGTAACCGCACCTTTTGATGGATTAATAATTCAAGGTGATTTAAAGCAATCACTTGGTAGTAGTGTTGCACAAGGTGATTTACTCTTTATGCTTGCACCTTTAAATGATTATCGAATTATTTTACAAGTGAATGAACGTGATATTCAGCAAGTAAAATCAGGTTTAGAGGGTACTTTGGTCTTATCATCATTACCTGATGATAAACTACAATTGATTGTCGAACGAATTACGCCTGTTTCTACTACAGAAGAAGGTGAGAATTACTTCCGAGTGGAAGCAACCTTAATTGATAAAACCTCTCAATTGCGCCCTGGTATGGAAGGTATTGCTAAAATTAATGTTGATGAGCGCAGTTTAGCCTGGATTTGGAGCCATGAAGTTATTGATTGGATGCAGCTTTGGCTATGGCGATGGTTACCATGAGTGGCTCACTTTATAGTCCAAGCTGGTATAGAGTCGCAGAACTAAAACCAAGATTAAGAACTCACTGCCAAATTCATCGGCACAGTTATCGTGGTGAATTATGGTATGTATTACAAAACCTAGTCACTGGACGATTCCACCGCTTTCCTCCCAATGTTTATTTAATTATGGGCTTAATGGATGGTAACCGTACCTTACAACAAATTTGGGAAAGTTCGACAGAAAAGTTAGCGGATGATGTACCAACTCAGCAAGAAGTGATTCAGTTGTTAACTCAATTATTTAATGCAGATGTATTACAGACTGATGTATTTCCTGTTATTGAAGAAATGCAGAATCGCAGCCAAAAAATGCAGCGCCAGAAGAATATGCAGCATTTGCGTAGCCCTTTATCTATCAAAATTCCCTTATTTGATCCCGACCGTTTATTGTCTGCTTTACTACCTTGGTTTCGCTGGTGCTTTACATCCGCAGCATTTTTAATTTGGGTATTGGTGATAGTTAGTGGGATGGTGCTGGCAGCTCAATATTGGGAGCCTTTAACTGAAAATGTAGTTGATCGTGCGCTTTCTTTAGAAAATATTTTATTACTTTGGTTTGTATTTCCTGTGGTAAAAATATTACATGAATTAGGACATGGTATAGCAGTAAAGCACTGGGGAGGAGAGGTACATGAATTAGGTATCATGTTTTTAGTCTTTATGCCTGTCCCCTATATAGATGCCTCTGCCTCATCTGGTTTTCAACAAAAGCGACGACGTATTTTAGTCGCGGCAGCTGGTTTAATTGTTGAACTGTTCTTAGCTGTTATGGCCTTATTAATTTGGATGAATGCTGAGCCTGGGATGACAAGAGCTATTGCATTTAACATTATGTTAATTGCAGGTGTTTCAGCCATTTTATTTAATGGTAATCCACTATTAAGGTATGACAGTTATTATATTCTTAGTGATTTGATTGAAATTCCAAATCTAGGAGGAAGAGCTAATCAATATATTGGGTATTTAATACAAAAATATATTTTTAGAGCCCCAGAAGCCCATTCGCCTGTATTGGAAGAAGGTGAAAAAGGGTGGTTCTTCTTTTATGCTATCGCTTCTTTTTGCTATCGAATGTTAATGATGATCTCCATAGTGTTAATGGTGGGAGGTCAATATTTTATTGTAGGTACTGTACTCGCAATTTGGTCACTTTATTCAATGTTGCTACAACCGTTGGTAAAAAGTCTAAAAGCTTTATTTGTTAGCAATGCAATTGCATCAGTAAGAAAAAGGTCTATTACAATAGTTGCCTGTGTCATTGCAGCAATAAGTACTGTGGTAATGTTAGTTCCTGTTCCCGCATCAGTAAGAGTGGAAGGTGTGGTATGGGCAGCTGACAATACAAGGGTTAGAGCAGAAGTAAACGGCATTATCGCTAAAGTTGTTGCAGTAGCGGGTAGATCGGTACAAGTTGGTGATGAATTAATTGAAATAAATAACTTACAGTTACAGGCTGATGTTGAAATTTATCAAGCACAGTTAAAAGAAGTTGAAGTTCGGTACAGTCAGGAAATTATTAGGGATCGCGCAAAAGCACAAATAACCAGACAAGAAATTATTGCAGTAAGAGGGCTGTTACATCGTGCAGTTGAACGTAAAGACAGTTTAAAGGTTCGCAGCAAAAAAGCGGGCAGCTTTATTGTAGAACAAGTTGAAGATTTATCTGGTCGATATGTGCAAAGAGGAGATGTATTGGCTTATATAATGGCTGATAATGAAGCTATTGTATTACGTGTTGTAGTTAATCAGGATCAGGCAGATTTAGTTCGTCACTTGAACCGACAAGTTGAAGTTCATTTTGCAGGAGATTTTGATCAGGTAATTGATGGAACTATAAAGCGTGAAGTACCTGCTGCAACAGATGAAATACCCAGTGCAGTTTTAACAACTGAGGGTGGTGGGTTGCATGCAACAATTCCTGGTGAAGAAGGGCAATTGAAAACAGCTCAGCGCTTATTTCAATTTGAAGTGGAATTGGATGAAAATATGCCTGCACAAAGAATAGGTGAACGTGTTTATGTGAAATTTATTCGCGACCCAGAAGCAATTGGTGTGCAAGTTTATAGATTAATTCGTCAGCTTTTCCTAAGTCGCTTTAGTGTTTAGGTCCGACATGCCTTTTTCTCGTAAAAACTCTAAACTAATAACCACTTTACGCGTCCCTTATGGTCCTTATCCAGAGAAAAAGGAGAGTCATTTATCGCTTATGGATAAGCGTATTAATCGATTTTTGTTTGATCAACCAAAACGATCAAAAGTTATTAAGCAATTTCCATCTTTGCTTATTGATATAAAGAAACAGGCTCAATTATTAGAAAACATAGATGAAATTAAGTTACAAAATAAGCTTGTATCGTATCGTAATAAAATAACCCAACAAGGTTTGCAAGATACTTATGTAGCAGAAGGTTTTGCGCTTGTTAGTGAATTATCGTGGCTCATCTTAGGTATGAGGCACCATGATTGTCAGTTACAAGGTGGCTGGTATATGCTTAATGGTATGGTTGCTGAAATGGAAACTGGAGAAGGAAAAACCCTAACAGCAACCTTGCCTGTATCATTAATGGCAATGGCAGGTTTTCCTTGTCATGTTATTACGGTAAATGATTATTTGGCTGAACGTGATGCTGAGAAGTTACAGCCTCTTTACCATGCATTGGGTTTAACTGTTGGGGTTGTGACAAGTAGCTCGGAACTCTCAGAAAAGCAACAAGCTTATGCTTGCAATATTACTCATTGCACCAATAAAACCTTAGTGTTTGATTATCTACGTGACCGGATGACATTAGAGAATCGGAATAGTAGCTTACGTTTTAATGTAGAAAAACTATATGGCAAAGAAACTTCAGAGAATAAACTATTATTGCGTGGTTTGTGTTTTGCCTTATTGGATGAGGCAGATAGTATTTTAGCTGATGAAGCGCGAACCCCTTTAGTTATTTCTGGGCAAGGCAGTGATTTTCAAGAAGAAGCCTATTATCGTCAAGCATTAGAAATGGCATTAAAACTTGAAAAGGGTAGTGATTATTTATTGAATGAGAAACAAATAACCTTAACAGAGGCAGGTGACAATAAATTACAGCAACTCGGAGAAGAAATAGCAGGCGTTTGGTTGGGTGAACGACGACGAAAGGAAAGTATAAGTCTCGCATTACAAGCACAACACTTATTGCTCCGAGATGAGCATTATATGATTGATGATGAAAAGATCATTATTATTGATGAATATTCAGGAAGATCCATGCCAGATCGTTTCTGGGGAAGAGGGTTACAGCAATTAGTTGAAATAAAAGAAAATTGCCCTGTAACGGGAAATAGAGAAACTTTAGCTAAAATTAGTTATCAACGTTTTTTTCGGCGCTATCATCGTCTTGCTGGGATGACTGGGACTGCAGCTGAAATAAGTAAAGAGTTAAATAATGTCTACGCTTTATCTGTATTAAAAGTGCCTACTTTTAGGCCTAGTTTACGACGCTTTCAACAAACGACTGTTTGTATTAATCAACAACAAAAATGGCAGAAAGTTATTGAAAGGATCATCTATTTTCACAAACAAGGAAGACCTTTGTTAATAGGTACAAGAACAGTTGATGCATCAGAACATTTGAGTGATTTATTAACTAAACAAAAAATAGAACATAAACTATTAAATGCTAGGCAGAATGAAGAAGAAGCAAATGTTATTGCTGAAGCAGGAAATTTTGGCAGAATTACCATAGCAACAAATATGGCGGGCCGAGGCACAGATATTTGTTTACAGGATGATGCCTTGGATGCAGGTGGCTTACATGTAATTCTTACTGAGGCACACACGGCAAGTAGAATAGATAGACAATTATATGGCAGATGTGCTCGTCAAGGTGCACCTGGCAGCGTAGAAGCTATTATGGCTTTGGATGATGGTGTAGCATCTGAAGACAAAGGATGGATGATGTATTTGTTACAACAGATACCTAGTATAATTGATAACACTTTGGGGCAATGGGTTGCAAAAAAGGCAATTGCTTCAGCACAAAAACGAGTAGAAAAAACTCACTTTATTATACGAAGCAAAATGTTATATCAAGACAAACAAACAGAAGAAGGTATGGCCTTTTCAGGATATTCAGAATAATGTTATTGATTAAACCAGTGATATTTACAATTGCAATTATTACAATTAGCCCAAATGGACAAGCTATTGCTCAAGAAGCATTACCTGCAATACCTTCTGTAAGCTCAAATGATTGTATTATCGAACCTCATAAAATAAGCAATATCAGTAGTCCTGTAGAAGGAGTTGTTAAACAGATAATGGTTGAACGAGGTGATCTGGTTAAGAAAAATCAAACGGTAGCTCGGCTTAATTCTCGTGTTCAGAGGGCTGCTGTTAATCTAGCGAAAGAACGTGCAAATTTTAATCAAAGAAAAGTTGAACGAAATAAAGTGCTTTATGCTAAAAAATTGATTTCGCTTAATGAAAAGGATGAGCTTGAGACCGAAAGTTTTTTGTCAAAACTAGAGTTGAAACAAGCACAGGCAATTCTATCTCAACGTACAATTAGTAGCCCAATAAGTGGAATAGTGGTTGAACGATTTCTTGGTCGTGCTGAATTCGTTGGAGAAGAGCCTATTTTAAAAGTGGTTCAATTAAATCCACTGAATATTGAAGTGATTTTACCCATAGATGCATTTGGTAAAATTAAAAAAGGAATGAAAGCTAGGGTATTGCCTCAGTTACCTATTGGAGGGGAATTTGAAGCTAAAGTAGTTATTGTTGATAAAGTCGTTGATGCTGCTAGTGGTACTATTGGAATTCGTCTTGAATTACCTAATCCTAAAAATAGCTTACCTGCTGGGATAAAATGTAGAGTTGAATTTGATATATCAGGTTAATATTATTTTTCAACCTTAAAGCGACAGACATGTTCACCTTTAGCCATACATTCCACTAATTCAATATCTTTATCTAATAAGGTTGTAATAAGGGTTTTATCAAGTTCACAGACTTCGCTGTGTTTTTGAGCAAGGTCGTGATAAATACAGTTGCAAGCTTCTATATAGTGATGAGTAGCTGTACTTTCTTTTTTATCTGATAACTCGAAGCCTAAATCCTCCATAATAGTGGCTAATTCAGTGATCCGATCTTCTGTAGATTTTCCTTCAAATTTTGGTAATAAACTTTGAGCTAGTGTACCTCCAAGTTTTTGCAGGTAAGATTTAAGTGCGTCACTCCCTAACTCTTCTTTTAAATTTGTAAGGATAAGCTCTGAAAACCAAGCATATTGTTTTGGGAAAAAATTTAAACCTGTTTCTGTCAATATAAAAGTACGTACAGGTCGTCCTGCTGTTTTTTTCAGGTCTCCAGTTTCAATATATTGTTGGTTTTCTAAAGAAGGTAAGTGTTGTTGAACTGCATTACGTGAAATATCTAATAAATTAGCAATTTCATCAATACTTAATCCTTCTCTGTTCTTAAGTAATAAATCAAGAATTTGACGTTGACGGGGGCTAATTTTGCTCGGCATAGAGTGTAATGTAATCCTATTTAAAGGGCTAGGATAACAAAAAATGAATATTAGTACCCGGTTAAAAAAGTTTTAACATATAAAAGTTGTAAAAGATCTTGTGGTTTGTTATTCTCCAATTTCAGTACATGCTAATGTACTTAAAACTAATAATAATTAATGAGGTGTAGTAAATGAGTGAGTCTTTATTTGATAGAATTGGTGGTGAAGCAGCAGTAAATGCAGCCGTTGAATTGTTTTACCGAAAAGTTCTTGCAGATCATAGGATTAATCGTTTTTTCGATAATACTAATATGGAAGAGCAAATTGTTAAGCAAAAAGCTTTTTTTACTATGGCTTTCGGCGGACCAAATACATACACTGGGCAAGATATGAGAATTGCTCATGAACATTTAGTAAAAAGAGGATTAGATGATTCTCATTTTGATGCTGTAATGGAACATTTAGGTGCTACATTAGTTGAATTAAAGGTACCTGCTGACTTAATTGGTGAAGCTGCTGCAATCGCTGAAAGTGTAAGAGCTGATGTATTAGGCAAGTAATTTATAAATTTTTTTTATAAAATATGAAAAGAGAAAACAATTATGTTTTCTCTTTTTTTATGTGTGCTAATAACTTTTTAGACTGTTTAAGGAACCTCTGATCAAGTCCAATTATTTTTAGCTTGCTAAAACAGCCGATATTTTCCACGAAGATCGGCGCAATAGAATAACTATTACTTCTCACTTCGTGAAAAATAGCGACAGTTTTTTCTGCGCTAAATTATAACCAACTTAATCAGAGGCTCCTTAAATAATTGAGATAACAATGACAAATATAAAAATTGGAGAAAATAGTTACAGTTGTGAGTCAGAAGAAACTGTATTAGATTCTTTGTTAAGGCAAGGTGTCGATATTTCATATGCCTGTAAAAAAGGGACATGTCATAGTTGTATGGTACGTTGTACAGATGGTGCGCCACCAGAAAAGGCTCAACGTGATTTAAAAGATACTTTAAGAAATCAAAACTATTTCCTATCCTGTCTTTGTATTCCAGAGCGCGATATGACCATTCGTTTACCTAAACAGTCAGAATTGTTTTCTGAAGGAACGGTTGTCGTCAATGAAATGCTTAATAGAAATACTATTTTATTGATTGTTGAATGCCAGGATATTCTTGAGTATAAGGCGGGACAATTTGTTAATTTGCAGCGAGAAGATGGTTTGACTCGTAGTTATTCTATCGCCAATACACCACAAGAATCTAAAACGCTAGAATTTCATATTCGTCGATTGCCTGGTGGCCAGTTTAGTGAGTGGGTACATGATAACGTTAAAGTAGGTGATACTTTGGCTGTGTCTGAACCTCAAGGACATTGTTTTTATATTCCTGAACGTAAGGAGCAAGGTGTGCTTCTAGTCGGTACAGGAAGTGGTTTGGCTCCTCTGGTGGGTATTTTAAATGACGCACTTGCTCAGGGACATTCTGGTCCAATTCAATTATTTCATGGCAGTAGTGAAAAAGAGGATTTATATCGTATTGATGAAATGCGCGCTTTAAGTGATAAATATGAAAACTTTTCTTATACACCTTGTATTTCAGGGAAAGATGTACCAGAAGGGTTTGAACATGGAAGGGCTAATTCCGTAGCATTAGAAAAAGTGACTGATTTAAAAGATTGGCGTGTATTTCTTTGTGGTCATCCTGATATGATTATGGATATGAAAACTCAAGTGTTCTTAAAGGGGGTTTCTATTGCAGATATTTATACCGATGCTTTTCTGGTTTCAGCTGAACAATAACTAGAGAAGGGTTGTATCAATCACCCTTTTAGAAAATCATAAAAGTTATTATTTACAGATATTAAAGATGAAACAAATAAGTAAAAGTGAAAATAGTCCTTTATTAGTTGCAGCAGGAAAAAGTAGCCGTTTAGAAGCCATAAAACAAAAAGCTGGTTTGAAGATTGCTGCCCCCAATACCGAAAAAAAACTAAAGAAGTCAGTATTTGTTTCAGGCTTAAACCCTGCTACAAAAGATGCTTTGCAACAAGCGAAAGTCATGGTTGATGAACGAATGGAATCAATTATTAATGCCTACCCAGACGGTAAGAAAAACACTTTTTTTAAATTAAAGTATGGTGTTAAAGTCGATAAGGTAAAAGGAATGCTAATAGCTGATATTTTTAAACTATTAATGTTGGATGCTAACAATATTAAACATTATTCTTTTATCGAAAAATTGTATTTAGATGGAAAAGCGGCTGATGCTGAATAGAATCGTTAATCTATTTCCTCTATGGGCTATCATTTTGTCGAGTATTGCTTTTTTTAATGCTGAATATTTTGGCTCATTTAAAAGTAGCATAGTTCCTTTATTAGCCTTAGTTATGTTTTGTATGGGGATGACATTAACGTGGGGGGATTTTAGAGCCGTTCTAAAAAGGCCTTTAGTTATTACTATCGCTGTGGGCATTCAATTTTTATTAATGCCATTGTTTGCCTATGCAATTTCTATCATGCTGGGCTTATCGATAGATTTAATGACAGGGATGGTTTTAGTTGGGGCAAGTGCTGGTGGAACTGCTTCTAATGTGATTTGTTATTTAGCAAAAGGCAATGTAGCACTCTCAATTTTAATGACAGTTGTTTCAACTTTATGTGCAGTGCTGTTAATGCCTGCACTAACTTTTGTATATTTAAATCAAGTAGTACCGGTACCTGTTGATGGTATGCTCAAGAGCATTTTATCGATTGTATTAGTCCCCGTGTTAGTTGGAACATTATTGAATAGTCTGTTGG
>Ga0209826_1000994_pt1 | contig 20188 bp, 12 predicted proteins | sample GOMGulsemesocosm_5_FD_184637 | JGI IMG/M metagenome (GOLD analysis project Ga0209826, IMG submission 184637) | Methane-oxidizing microbial communities from mesocosms in the Gulf of Mexico - GOM15C Gulf of Mexico (SPAdes) (version 2) | ecosystem: Environmental > Aquatic > Marine > Cold seeps... | reverse complement strand
TTCCCATACTGCATAAATTTTTGGCTATGTCCCTCGAAAACTACGATAGCTCTTTCTCAATGGCCGTGAACCGCTATCTGCGCAATGGCTTCACGACTATTCAGGACGGCAGTGCACAATATTCCGACATCAAGCGTTACCAACAACAAGCCGCGGCTAATAAACTACCCATTGACCTCATGGCTTTGCCTATTTTTATTGATCAAGAAAAGGTTTTTTCCGATTCAAGCTTGGTGCCTAGGAAAGTAAAGAACCGCATTAAAGTAGCCGGAATAAAACTCATTGCCGATGGTTCACCCCAAGGGAAAACAGCTTATTTCACACAGGCTTTCCATGTACCTAGCCCCGCGGGTGAAGATAATTGGCACGGCGAACCCTTGCTGTCCTACGAAAAACTAGCCTCGTTATTCTCAGCGGCTTCCACACGAGGATGGCAAGTTTACACCCACGCAAATGGCGACGCCGCCATCGACATGGTAATTAAAATGCACCGGGAGGCCGGCATCAGCGCTAGCGACAAGCGTCGCAATGTGGTCATCCACTCACAGTTCGTTCGGGAAGACCAACTAGACGCTTACATAGAGCTGGGGTTGATACCTTCATATTTCAGCAATCACGCTTATTTTTGGGGGGATGCCCATACGAAAAACCTTGGCAGTGAACGCGCTAATTTTTTGAGCCCCATGAGAACATCGATTGAAAAAGGTCTTCGCTTCACCAATCACAGCGACTATATCATCACGCCTCTGGACCCCATGATGCAATTGTGGACAGCCGTAAGTCGCGAGTCTAGAGAAGGCAAGGTTATCGGCGCCGACGAAAAAATCACAGTGATGCAAGCGCTAAGCGCTATCACTATCGATGCCGCCTACCAATATTTTGAAGAAGACCAAAAAGGTTCCATAGAAGTGGGAAAGTTGGCGGACTTTACAATATTGAGTGACAACCCACTGAAAGTGCCACTCGATAGGATTCGTGAAATTGAGATTGTCGCGACGATTAAGGAAGGGCTCGAGGTTTACCGAGCGCCCCAGGCTGGTAAGTTTGTAAAGTCTACGCCCATCAATTAATCCTCACGAGCGCTGATGTTTTCTTTAACTTTGTTAAAAACACCGAGTAAGCCGTCCATTTCCTCCTGGGAAACTTCTTCAAAGGCACTGTTTAACAGCAGCTCATAAGAAGCCAGCATTTCGGTAATAATACTGCGACCTTTGGGAGTCAAGGTAACGCAAAAAGTTCTGAGATCGCTGGGCGTTGGGGTTCGCCGGATAAAACCATCCTCTGATAATCTTTCAGCGATCCCTGTAATATTGCCTTTGGTGACCATTAACCATTTCGACAGGTCAACCATAGTTAAGCCTTCAGGCACTCTCTCTAGAGCCGCCAAGACCTCAAACCTAGGGAGCGTCATACTGTATTGCGCGGCTAAGTGCTTACGGATATCAGTTTCAAGTAGTTGTACTAAGGTGGAAAGCTTTAACCACAATCGTAAGCCTTCTTTGTCCTGGGGTATGTAGCCTAACTTTCGATCAATCATGTGAGCAAAATCGTTCATGGTTGAGGGCTCTCGTCTTAAAGTACATTCATTGTCGTTTAGAACGAATATACTAACCCATACACACCCTTTATGTCAGGATGTCACTTCAATGGCTCAGTAAGGCTTGACACCATAGTGTCGGCTTCTTAGCTACAATTGATCGATTTTTCTACATTTCCAACTTTAACCACTGTACAAACTCATCGGAATTATTCCTTTGCGCTTCATTCACATTCGCAAAGTAAACACCCTTATTGACTCCCAATTGCCCACGAAAAACTTCCGCAAACATATAGGCTGCTATTTCGTTCGGGTGATCAATCCCCCGCGTTACAGGAAAGCTATTCGCATAGACGCCAAACTCTGACAAGGAAAATTGCAAGGGCTTGCCAGCTTGATCTAAGATCAGATCAAACTGGCCTTGAGTTTCTTGAACAGAATACACGCGTTCAACAAAATCTTTACCCATCTGAGGCAAGCCTGGAGCATCTCGAAACATAGTTCTCACCCAATAATATTGGCGAGCAGTCTCTCGTGGGATCAACCATTGAGCCAGAGGGGCATCAGGATTGGAGAGTTGATTCTTTACAAGGCTCCCACTTGATTCAACATTCGCCTTTACAAAGCCCCAATATTCCGTATTCAGCTTTTCAAATTTACTCGGAAACGAACGCTGTAAGGAATGTATTTGTTCATGAACAATAAGTGCCCCAGATACCTGCAAGCGTTTTGACAGAGACTTTTCGGACAGCAAAGTATCGATGTGCTTTTGACTCAAGACTATGGTGTTACCACGGGTGTAGGCAAAACCACCGCAGAGCCAGGAAGCCACTTTCAGAAATCGCCAGGGATGATCGGCCACAGACCTGAATCCGGCACTGGCAAGAACCTTGATAGTCTCCTGAGTGAGCTCAGATAATTGTTTGGCTTCATCATTTGAAAACGGCAATACCGCAGACGAAAACTTTCGACGCGCTACATCTCTTATTTCATCGATATTTTCCGACTCAACCCTGGCACCAATAAACGCCTCAATTTCCTTCTTTTGCAAGATCGAATAAAAAGGTTCAAAACTCTCGTCCAAAATTGCCTGCTGCCCTTCCTTCACAGACAAGATCTCAATCCGTGGCCGCACGAGAGGACTCTTTTTTAGCAATTCCACCTGATAGGCATTCAAACTAAAGCGAGGGTCGATTCTATCTGCAAATGGGCCGTCGCCTTGAATATTCGGTATATCAACCGGAACATTCTCATCATCAACCGCGTGGTTCAGACCCAGGTTGTGCCCAACCTCGTGGGCAATCACAAAAGCTTCCTGATCGCGAACATCGTCTAAGGTGCTGTTCGGATCGAGGGCAATAAAAGTAATATCGCCCCCTAACATCCCACGACCCAATGGTCCTTTATTGCCGTCCACAGCATTCACGAAAAACATATTGACGATATTGCCATGCCCGCGCATCACACCTGCAGCCTTAGCCGACTTAACAATTTCATCGAGATTGATTAAGCCATCACGAGCCTCCGTGTCATCGTAATAAAGAGGTTCCAAAAAATAAAAATCTAGCCCCGCCTTCAAATACGCTCGATCAACCAATGCTTCTGGAATCGCCATAGACGCAGGTTCCAAGCCATCATCTCCCCGCACCACTATGGGTTGAACGGTTAATACATATGGCTGAGAGTCTTCTGTTTGCGCTTCAACAATCGAAGGGCGAAACAAGCAGGAGGCCAGCGCCAATAAAATGAGTGCAGTTCTACTTTGTAAAACCATATTAGTTCTCCAGTTACATCAATAAGCTGATATATGTATTGGTAATCAAACAAAAAAACCTTCTCTGACTAACGCTTAATACCACCACAAATTAGTCCTTCAGCGATTGCGCCTCAATGGATTTTCCCAAAGATTCTGCTGTCCACCTAATGGCCGCGTCTAGTTGGGGATCATGTCCGCCCAGCATCTCGTCCGGTGTATTCTCTACTTCAAGATCCGGTATTACACCTACATCCCCACCACTAGCCCACTGACCATCAACTCGATATACGCGCTGGGGTGGCGCGGAAATAGCTCCACCACTAAGCAGAGGCAAGCTAAGATTGGGCCCCACCAAACCACCCCATGTGCGTGTGCCTAGCACTGGGCCAACCTTTGCCTGCTGAAAAAGGAAAGGGAAACCATCACCACCGGAATAGCTCCAGCCATTGGTTAACAAAATTTTGGGGCCACCATTGGAGAGTTCAGGTAAGGAATAGTCTTTAGCATTTCTATAAGAAAAGTAATTCAGAGGTGGCCTGTTGAGCAGCTCAACTAAACGGTCGCCCAATGCTCCGCCGCTGTTAAACCGAGCGTCAATTATCAAGGCCTTTTTGTGAACTTGTGCTCGATACTGGCGCATCAAATCATTTTGAGCCTCGGCAACCGTATTGGCTAGGTAGATATAACCTACCTGTCCGTTACTGGCGTCGTGTACTTTTTTCCGATTGTCTTCCACCCAGTCCAATTCACGAAGTTTACGATCATTTTCGAGGGCCTTTACTTTGACTTTGCGCGCGCCTTTTCCAGAATAATTCGTACTGACCGTCAATTCGAGCCAAGCCGTTTTCCCCTCAAAGACCGCCCAAGGTGAACGGTCTAAAGGCAGTTCCTCACCGTTAACCTTAAGCAGGTAGTCGCCCACACTTACATTGACGCCAGCAGCCTTTAATGGCGACCTAATCGCGCTATCCCAGGCTCCAGACTGATAAATCTTGGATATTTGGTATCGGTTTTTTACCCGTTTTAATTCAATACCCAGCTGTCCTGCACTGGTATTTTTCCAACGCACACGCCCTGGTGTTGAGCTTGCCCATATATGGCCCGCCGACAATTCCCCTAGCATCTCACGAATTAGGTGATTAAGCCCTTTGGGGGTATCTACTGAAGGCAGAAGCGCCGCGTATTGATCGCCAATGGCTTTCCAGTCTAAACCATGCATCGCAGGGTCATAGAAAAAATCTCTACAATAGCGCCATGCCTCCCAAAACACCTGGCGATTCATTAGCGCCGGCCTAATATCCGCTTTTATCTTGTTGGTAGCCAAAACCATCGGTTTTGACAGGTCTTTATTTAAGTCCAGCAGAATGAATTCATCCCCTCTCCGCAACAGTGCTGTACTGCCATCGCTAGAGACATCCAGTAGTTTTGCCTTAGCCAGTAATAACTTTTCCTCTTTCGCCAGAAAATCAAACTGATGGACACTTGTTTCTTGGCTGAGAGGGTCGATTCGTTGGTAGACGACTGAATGCTCGGCGGCCTTGATATTTCTAATCACACCGGGGTCCATCGGGATTCGTATCAAGGCCGATTCTTCTGTGAATATCCCTGCCTGCAAGGAGTTATGCTTGGATTTTTTTGCAGCTTTATCATTGGAAAATTCCGGACTAATCCCCTCTTGTAAAAATGGCGATCGGGTGTTTTTGTCTGTGGCTAGCAAGTACAATCCAGATGAGCGCGTATAGGCCCAAGTAGTGTCAATATCACCAAATACTGGGTTAAATTCCCTACGAGAAATCAGGCAAATAAAGCGATCATTTTCGCAAAACACTGCCTCAACATCATCATGGTAAGCGGCGGTTACCCGGCGCCCTTCCCTGCGTGAGGTATCGTATAGATATATGGCCTTATTTCGATTGTCGTCGCCCTTTGTATACAGCAACCAACGGCTATTCTCAGACCAAGAAAGCTGAGCTGCGGACAACTCTTCGTGCCCGCGCCAAACACCTTGATCAATCTCTTCTCGGTGTCCGTTTTCAACGTTTACGACGGCAATAGTTTGTTTGGAGTCATAAAAAGCGAGGAATTTTCCGTTTGGAGACCAGAACAGCGAGTGCCTATAACCATCCTTAAATCGGCTTAGTACTTTTACCTTGCCACTTTTGAGCGTTTTGACCGAAAGTTGATATTCGCCAGATTGGTCGGAGATATAAGCAAGTTTTGTAAAGTCAGAAGAATACGCGGGATTTCGTTCCGCTGAGCCTGGTGATTGCGTTAGATTGCTAACAAATTCTCCACCTCGATCTAAGGCGAGAAGCTCACCGCCTGCCTCAAAAACAACGACTCGACCGTCGTGGGCCAAGGTCGCTCGCCGAATCTGCTTGTCCAGTGTCTTGACGCGGGGATTCATTTGAGCACGACTTGAATTGAAACTTACGTTCACCTCTAGAATTTGACCACTTTCTAGGTCCAAACGGTAAAGCTTATCGCCATTCAAAAAAACAAGGTCTGTAGGCCCGCCCGATAGATGCCTAGTATCAAACTCGGTGAAATTCGTAAGTTGTGTTAGCCCCTCAGTGAGCAAGTTTTTTTGCCAGATATTGACTCGCCGATTCCCCTCCCCCCTAGCGGAAAGAAAATACACTTTACCGCCAACTCTCACCGGATCTGTATCCACACTGTCATTATCAGTTAGTCTTTTAAGCTCCTTGTTCTCTAGATCAAAATTCCAGAGATCTGGTGACCTACCACCACGATAACGCTTCCAAGTTTCGTTGCCGTCCTGGAAATCTTTTTTGTAAGTAAAAACCAACTCATTACCGACATCATTGAACGAGGCCTTTTCACCATAGGGGAGCGGCAATTTTTCGGCTAGGCCACCGGTATTGTGCACCTTAAAAAACTGACTAAAGCGCGGACGATAACTCTCGCGGGTAGAGGCAAACAACAGTGCTTGGCCATTGGGATACCACTCCACCACCTTATCCTGCTCAGGGTGGTATGTGAGGCGATTAGGCAGCCCGCCATTGATAGACAAAGTGAATACATCTGAGTTACCCCGCTGCTCTGCGGTATAGGCAATCGATTGCCCATCAGGAGAGAATTTCGCATGGCTTGCATTAAGCGCGTCACGGGTTAAGGGCGAGGCAAGACCCCCGGCCTTATCAACAAGCCAAATATCACCATGATAACTGAAGGCAATGTTGTGCTGTGAGATATCTGGATGGAACAACAAAGCGGCGTTGGAAGTTTGACAAACAAAGCTCAGAGAAAAAACTAATATAAACCGAGTCAATTCATAAAAGTTTATTGAGCATTTTTTAACAATTAGGTTAACGCGTGCGATATGTTTCATTCGCCTTTAAACACCTTTCCGCGAGCCATCACAAAATCGACCTTACGCATCGTTTCAATTTCACTCAAGGGATCACCGTCAACAGCAATAATATCCGCGGACTTTCCTATGGCAATAGACCCGGTTGTCGCCCGTAAACCGAGCAGATCCGCCGCGTCAATGGTACCGGCCTTCAAAGCATCCTGATTGGACATTCCAACTTTCACCAACCACTCAAGCTCACGAACATTGTTGCCATGGGGCACCACACCGGCATCTGAACCCAGGGCAATTTTCACCCCCTTTCGATAGGCGCCGCCCATCACTTCAGGTGTGACATCCAGTATCAACTTAGCCCGCGTTTGAATATCCGGAGTCATACTATCTAAGTCACGTATCAAATTATCGCGAACGCTCAACGTTGGAACAAGAAAGGTGCCCTTTTTCTTCATTAAGGACAGTGTTTTTGGAGCCACGAAAGTACCGTGCTCAATAGAATCTACACCGGCTTCTACGGCCTGTAATACGCCCGCATTGCCATGTGCATGGGCGGCTACTTTGCGATCCAAGCGGTGGGCCGTGTTAACAATCCCGGCAATTTCGTCATCGAAGAACTCCGGTGGCGCACTGGGTCCACCCTGCGGTTTACCGCCGCCCCCTGATGCCGTTAACTTAATGACGTCTGCGCCGCGCTTTACCTGGTGTCGAACCGCCCGCACACAATCCGCGAAGCCACTGCAAACACCACCGTCTTGCGCCGCCGACCAGACCTTCTGGTGATAGCCTGTATCATCACCATGACCACCGACAATTGACACGGCCGCACCCGCCGCTAAAATCCTGGGGCCAGGCACCAAGCCACGCTTAACGGACTCTCTCAGCGCAAAAATCGCGGAAGTAGATGCGCCGAGATCTCTGACCGTTGTGAAGCCGGCCTCGACTGTCAAACGCGCACTATGAGCACCATTTAAGGCCAGATCACCCTCTGTTAATTCGTAGGGAGATTTTTTGTTGCCGTTCGCCATTTCTAAGTGGACATGAACATCAATAAGACCCGGCATGACAAAACGGGTTTTGTGATCCAACACCTTTATATTGTTGTATTGTTTCAGTGAATTTGGATCAAGGTAGCCTTTCTCTACCGCTCGTATTTTTCCATCCGAAATAAGAATGGACATGCCTGACTGAATCGGCTTACCCGCTTCGACCATCAGTTGACCAGCATAAATAAGGAAGGATGCTGGCATAGCCTCATCACTATCAGCCTTGACAGGCTGCACAATCAGAAAAAGAACAGCGCAAATTACCTGCAATACTCTCTTACAAAACCTCATATGATAAATCACAATCTCTCCTGGGTTTATCGAAAAACGAAGATAAAAAAGGCCTCTACCTGAGGTAGAGGCCAAGTCACATTCTAGCAAGGCAAAACAATTAAGCTTAGTTCGTCCAGACAGTCCATTTCAGTTTGTAAGTCGTTGGATGCGGACGAATGGTGACACCCGCAGTGCTGGATGCCGCCGATGTTACAAAATCATCTTCATCCGTTAAATTATTGACAATAAAAGACAAGCGCTGGGTCTCCCACTCCAAGCCAGCCCTAAGATTAAATACGGTATAGGCTACTGGAGTGAAAGGAAATTCCGCCCGCGAAGGGTCAACTAGTGAACCTTGATTAAACACCGTGTCGCGATAGTTGGCTTCCAGACGAACATATGCATCCGCAGAACCAAAGCCGAAACGGTATTCACCAGAGGCACTCGCGGTGTTTTCCGGAGCATTAGGAAGAACCTGGCCAGAAAGGTCGTAGGTTTGATTGTTCAGAATTGCATTGTCAAAATCTTCATATTTTGCATCGAGGTAACCGTAGTTGACACCAAAACGCCAGTTTTCACGAACCAAGGTGTCTACTGAAATCTCGAAACCTTTTGCGCTTGCTTCTTTGGCATTTTGAATGCGATCCAATGGCACAAATTCACAGTTTTCGTTGCCGTTCTGCGGACGCAGAGACCCATCGTCTTCGCGACAAAATGTTTCGCGCAAGGTCGCTTGGAAGTCATCCCATGTCATGGAGAAAATTGCTGCGTCTACCCGCGTGCGACCACCATTAAATTTGGCCTTAAAGCCAAACTCAAGGTTAGTCAACTTCTCCTTATCATAAAAACTGGAATTGGAGCCACCGGAATCTGGGTTTGCACGAGCGCCCGCTGACTTATAGCCTTGCGACGCGACACTATAAACGTTCACGTCATCGTTCAGGCTCCAATTAAAAGCAATTCTTGGAGAAAAATCGGAACCCCCATTGTTGGCTGTTGTTCCATCGGTCTGGGCCGCACGGCCACCGCTGACACGACCATTGACGACAGGCAATGATCCGGTCTGGTCGGGTCTAAGGAAACATCCGTCCGACAAAGGATCGCCTTCCGCTCTCGTTGGACAAGCACCATAAACTTCCGACCACACTTGAGATTCTTCGTCATCGCTGTATCGACCACCGACGGTTAGCGTCATTTGCTCGTTCAGATGCCAGACAACATCCGCGAAGGCAGCATAACCTTCCCGCTCTAAATCAATGACGTTCTCATTGGCAAGATCTCCCGCCATCCAAGGGCCTAAGAAGTCTCTAATAAGAATCTGATTCGCTGCATTCAGCTCATCTTTGTACGTCAAAGCACCCATTGTCCAATCAACAGCGCCGCCGCCGGTACTAAACAACCTAAACTCCTGACTTACAGATTCCGCCTCATAGCTGTTCATCCGGTCAACCCAAGCCGTACCGCCACCGTCCAAATCATTCAACTGGTTCATGGTGCTGCGGGCGCGCCCAGTAATTGAAGTAAACCCTACATTCTCTCCGGTGTAGCGAATACGTAGATTGTAGACATCGTCCTTTAAATTCGTAAATCCCGTGGTATCTTTGCAGGCTTTGTCGTCTGTCGAAGTACTCAAGCCACAAGTAAACGCGGAGTCTGTAATGTCACTGCCAAAACGACCTTCGATACCCATCGATACGCGATTTTCCATATCACTGTCTTCAGAGATGGAATTAACCGAGAAATCCACTGACCATTCCTCACTCACATCCCAGTGAGCCGCTAAGCGCACATTGGAGTTTGTATAGCCGCTGTCACCGCCACCTGAACCCAGTATTCCAGGGTTAACATTTTCAACAATTCCACCACTGCTTTCTCTCTGCACCGCTGCTCGAACAAACAATCGCTCGTTAACAGGAACGTTGATCACTCCACCGATATCAAAAGTATCGAAATTTCCAGCGCCCAAATCCAATTGCGAATAAAATTTATCGTCTGGCTTTTTGGTGGTAACGTTAATCGCCCCACCCGTTGAATTCCGACCGAAATAGGTACCTTGTGGCCCGCGAAGAACCTCAACCCTCTCAATGTCATAGAGCGGGGGATTAGGCGTGCCCCGTGCCGCCGTACCCACGCTGAACTCATCAACATAGACACCAAAGGCACTAGAAGCAGACACTCGCTCTGCATTTTGTAAATCGGAAATTCCACGAATTGATATATTGAGACCTTTGGGGCCCTGACCGCCCACTTCGGTAAAGGAAACATTTGGCGTAGACTGCAAATAATCAGCCGCCCCTTTCATATCGCTCTGTTCAATTCTCTCTGCACCGAAGGCCGAAATACTAATAGGTACATCTTGTGTTGATTGCTCACGACGCTGTGCGGTAACAATAATTTCTTCCAACATCACATCGAACGACGAGGCGTCATTCACTGTCTGAGCGCTGACAGGCAGAGTGGAAAACAACGAAGCCATTGCAATATGCAGTGGTTTGACGAGAAAAATTTTGGATTTCATTCGTGCGACTCCCTAGTTATTATTTTTTTCGGAAACAATATTTCCGATGTGCGCTTAGAAATAAATAGCAACACCAAATACGGTTTAGGCTTATACCAAATACCGATAAAATTCAGTATATACTTAAATCATTTTTTATTTCAAGTAGTTTATGCCTATACCTTATAGTTAAATATAATTTTTTAACTTGCTAAAAATCGAGACTAAAAAAACACCTTTTAGACTACACAGAATGAAGAAACATTTGTCTCTCAGCCTGCAATTCATAAAAAATAGCCTCGCGTTCCACCTGTCTGTTTGTCTTTCCAACATCAGAATACAAGCCTAATATTCGCCTTAGTAAAGCCGAAATAACTAAGAGACATTCTCCAGTGCTAAGCACGATATCAACCGATCTCACGTCAGCGCATCAGTCAATACCAATACCGAATCATGGGTATTAGGGGCACGTGAATTCTTCCTGTACCAGTCGCGTCATACCCCGCGGAAAAACGATACTTGGAAACTATCATTGATCACATTATATGTAAACATATAAACCTATTAAACCACTTATTAATTACATTATCTGACTGCGCGCCAGCCAGAAACCCATAAAACAGCCGTATTCAGGTTGTTTATCAATAAAAACTGAGCATGCAGTCAATAAAATGACCTTCGCTAGAACATATAACCCCATTAAAAGAAATCAAAGCATTAGTACTCTCTACGGTGTGGAGTGAGTACTCGCGCCAGCAAAGCCAAGGCTGGCACAGAATATTTCCGGTACAGCTGGTACCATATGCGCGAAATCATACTCAGAAGAGTTAATCCAGCTATAGACCCCCTTAGTTAGTTCAACTAAAAGGCACACAGGGCAACAGGTATGACAGCAGGTATAGCAAGTAAAAGATCAAGCGAGTACAGCCTCACGGAATTTCAATTATTGTCTGAGCTAATCCGTTCCCACAGCCTGACTACCCCCAACAAAGCGGCATTAATATCGGATGATAAATCCATTAACTACGCCGAATTTAATACTTTGCTTGATCGGGTTGCGGCCTCATTCCAGCACTATGGAGTGAAGCCCGGGGACGTAATATCGATCTGCGGGTATAACTCGATTGAATACGCCTGCGTGTTTATTGGGGCTTTGCGAGCAGGCGTTGTCACAGCACCCATTGCCCCCTCGGTCACATCAGAACAATTCAACTCTATGCTCAGCGACAGTGGCGCGAAATTCTTATTTGTCGATGATGCCGCTGAAAAACTGTTAGCCAAACTACAGCCAAACCTTGAATGCATTTCCCTTAATTCAAGCATCTCAGGCACAAGCCTCGAACATTGGATGGTGCCAGAAGGGGCTGTACCCCGCTCCGTAAAAATTGGGCCAGACGCACCATTTAATATTATCTATTCAAGCGGCACCACCGGAACACCTAAAGGCATTTTACAATCACACGGGATGCGCTGGGCACATACGGTAAGGGCCAAAGCCTACGGATTCGAGTCATCATCTCGAACCCTAAGCTCCACCCCTCTTTATTCAAACACTACCTTAGTATTGTTTTTTCCCACCATTGCCTTTGGTGGAACAGTGACATTAATGAAAAAATTTGATGCTAAGAAATATCTCGAAATCGCCGCCAAGCAAAAGATCACACACACGATGTTGGTGCCGATTCAATACCAAAGAATCATGGCCGTAGATGATTTCTGTAGCTACGACATGTCGGCTTTCAGAATGAAGCTTTGTACCAGCGCACCTTTTCACGCAGACTTGAAAAAAGATGTACTAAAACGCTGGCCCGGCGGGCTAATCGAAATATATGGCATGACCGAAGGCGGTGGCTCTTGCATCCTCTATGCACACAATCATCCAGACAAATTACACACGGTTGGAAAACCAGCAGAAGGACATGAAATACGCCTATTAACGAACGACGAACAAGAGCCCGCGCCAGGGCAAGCTGGCGAGATACTCGGCCACTCCCCCAGCATGATGACCGGCTATTACGGTCAGCCTGAAAAAACCAAAGAAATTGAATGGATAGCACCTGATAAAAAGCGATTTTTCCGCAGCGGTGATATTGGAATGTTTGACGAAGACGGGTTTCTTAGCATTATTGACCGTAAAAAAGACATGATTATCAGTGGCGGGTTTAATATCTATTCAAGCGACCTCGAAGAAATACTACGCCGGCAAGAGGAGGTAATTGAAGCAGCCGTTGTTGGCGTCCCCTCAGACAAATGGGGCGAAACCCCTGTAGCTTACGTTAAGATATTTTCGAACTTCAAGGGTAGCGAGCAGGACATATTAAACAGAGTTAATGAAAAGCTCGGCTCTGTGCAACGAATTTCAGATCTTCGTTTTATCAAAGAATTACCTCGCAGCAGTATCGGCAAGGTGCTGAAAAAAGACCTGATTAGCGAGTACTGTAAATGATCCTCAACTGGGGTCGAGCATGCATTAACAGGGCTGCTGTTGTTCTATTTGACCTTTAGCCCCAGCAACATGTCTTGTAACAAGCGCTCTGCATCTTCGTATGCTTTACGCTTGTTTGTCGCTCGCACAATACTCATTGAACACTCCACCAGCATTCCGTACAACAGCTCTGAAAGCAGGTTCACAGGATGAGGTTTAAATAGTCCTTTATTCACTAATTCTTCGACCGCCTCCTTGACTAAACCCATAGTGTATTCCGTATCGATTGAACGCCAGCGCTCCCAACCCAGCACTGAGATAGCTTCTTGCAAGCTAATTGTGGGGCTTCGATGTTCGCGGCCGTAGGCTAAAAAGGCCCGACAACGATCCCACATAGTGTCCCAAGGGTCGGCTGAAACCTCCATCGCCGTGAGCGACGAGGCCAAAGTGACTATTTGTTGCCTATAACAAGCGCAGAATATTTCTTCTTTATCTTGAAAGTGATGATAGAGCGCGCCTTTGGTGACACGGGCCTGCTCACTGATTTTTGCCAATGAGGTTTTCCGAAAGCCTTGCAGCGCAAACAATATGGCGGCCGCATCAACGAGAGCCTGCCGGGTTTGCGCAGCATATTCCTGGCGCCTACTGACTGGGTGTTGCGTCTTCACAATAGAGTGCCCCAACTAAAATCCAGACTTTAGCGTATTATCCTTGACTTTAATACCTAAAGAATTAAACATACCATTGGTATGTAAAGATAAATCCGCCCAAAAGCAACATCCTGCCCACAGGAAAACGAGTAAGCAAACATGACCCTGAGTACGATCACCTTACAATGTGACGATGGCGTTGAACTGCCTGCGAATTTTTACCAGCCCGACAAAGAGACAAAAGGCCTTGTCATTATCGCCTCTGCACTGGCGGTGCCCAAAAAGTTTTATCATCAACTCGCCCAGTATTTATCCGAGTCTCAGTATTCTGTTTTAACGTTTGACTACAGGGGCGTCGCTGACACCCCCTTAAGAAAAAAGCCAAGACTCGCCGAGTGGGGCATTCAGGATATGGAAGCAGCAGTCACGGCCGCCTGTGGCCTGCCTGGCGGGGAAAATTTATTTTTAGTAGGGCACAGCATCGGCGGGCAACTTGTCGGCATGGTTCCCAGCGCTAATAAGCTTGAAGGTATTATTCTAGTTGCGGCTTCATTTCCCTATTGGAAAAGATTTTCGATGCCAGGGAAACTCAAGGTCGGCTTGCTGTTCAGAGTGATCGCCCCCCTGTTCGGCCTCCTAAGCAGCACCTTTCCAGCGCGAGCATTAGGTTTGGGCTCGTCACATTTACCCAGCAGCCTGATGGTAGACTGGGCCGCATGGATGGGTAAAGACGATTATTTATTGGATAAAAAATTTGGCTTTGACGCCAAAGGCTATAAACGTTTAAAACAGCCTCTGTTAGCCTATGGATTCGACGACGACGAACTTGTTCCAAAAGCATCTTTCGAGAAGATTTTGTCAGCTTATTCTTCCGCCTCAATTGAAAGTCGTTTTATCGAAACAAAAAGCACAGCCGTAGGTCATTTGGGATTTTTCAGATCGTCGGCCAAAGACACATTTTGGCTCGACACATTAGCCTGGATCGATAAGGTCAATAAAGATCGATCAAACCCAGACTAAAGTTATCAAATGATTCCTGCCTTAATTTCCTGGATTGAAGATTGGCTGACATAGAGCTACTTTTGAATTAGTTACTATTTATCAACCAATTCAAAAGTTAATCCGGCATGCTCCTCCAAGCGAGTGATTAACTTGCCTCCAAAGATACTGGCAGGAGTCCAAAAACCACCTCCCTTCTCTTCTCGGCTAACGTCCTCAGCCAAACACAAAGCAGCTTGCGCTAGCATTTTCCCTGTAGAGCCATAACCTGGATCTTTATCACCCGTCACTTTTATTTCAATAATTTCCCCTTCTTCTGTCTTTGCTAAATGGCGAATATCAAAGAAGCCTTCCTCTTGCTCTTTCGGTGTTGGACCTTCTCCTGGCTTAGGCAATAGATATTTTTCTAGAAACCAACGAGTTGGCGCCATAGCCGCTAAAACCAAAAACGCTTTAATGCCAAAGGCCATGCCCTTAGCATTACGCTTGCTGCCAGATTTGTTACCGGTCAACATTACTTCGGAATATTCAAAATCTTTACCGTAGGCATAGTTCATTAATGTGTTGGAACGAAAAACTACACGGGTATTAATGCCAGCCATAATAAATGGCGTTGTCCATGCATCAAAGTCGGCATCAAAAAATGCCGAATTATTATCCAAATTATTTTTTTGGTGTTGATTGGAGTCAGAACAGATTAAATAAGGGTCTAGTAATTTCGCCCGTAAGCTTGGATCATTTATGGCTTCCTTTGTCAAATTGATGACACTGGCAATCGTCCCTCCGGAGGCTCCACCTCGAATCTTTTTGACCGCCATTTTCGTGGCAGGCACGGCTTGGCCGAATCGTTTCTGGGCCTGCTGCTGCAAAAAGAAAGCGCCCAGATCGGAAGGAATCGAATCAAAACCACAACAGTTGATAATACGAGCACCCGACTTTTTAGCCTTCCCTTCATATTTCCTCAGCATACGATCGATCCACTGAACTTCACCCGTCAGATCAACATAATCGCAGCCATTCTCTACACAAGATTTTATCAATGGCTCACCGTATAGCGCATAGGGGCCAACGGTCGAAATGACGACCTTAGTTTGTCGGCACATGGTATCCAGCGAGCGGCTATCGCCAGCATCAGCAATAATTACATCAATATCTTTAATCTCAGTGCTAGCCTGCACCTGCGCTAGCTTGGCTTTGTTTCTGCCTGCCAAAGCCCATTTAATTTCACTTTTTTCTGTTAGGTGCTGACTTAAATATTGAGTGAGGATTTGGCCAACAAAGCTGCTGGCGCCGTAGACGATAATATCGTATTGCTTGCTCATAAATTTCATCTTTATGTTTGTATGCTAATAAACCAAATTGAAATATGTATTTCAACACAGTATGTTTTAGCCGGCGGCCTAAACCAACATTTTAGTTGTTAATGCTTTACAGGTATATGGCTGCTTAACACAAGGAATGGTGAAAGTAGTGAAAATGCCCCTGTTTACGCAAAGTCACGTGAAAGGGCCACTCACAATCAGCTGCATTTTGAGATAAGTTTCAAGGCACAGCGTGAATAAAGCCCCCCCCTTTCCCACCCTCATTTACTCGCCCGCGGCACGACTTATTACCGCCTGACAAGGGCTTTGCAACGTCGACATTCGGCTTCCGTATCGGCGAATCAGAGACTACACTAAAAGTGGAACTAGCTCTCAGCTGTTTCTATATTCGTTTCTAGGAGAATTGCCCATGGACCAACCCACGCCCATTGTCGCCTATCGCGAAGGCCTTGAGCTTGCTTGGATCCAGTCCTTGTCTGAGCACGGATTTTCTCCTCAGACTCTCAAAAGCCCCTCTGATTTAGTCAATACCGATACTGAGGTTGTGATTCTGGACTCGGTATTATTGGAGAAATTTCCTCTGGCTCGGTGGCAGCATAGATCATGCACGGCCTTGCTCTTAGATGACGGCGGTAAAGACATCTTAATTAACAATAAGGCATGTAATAATAAACAGGCTGGCGAAATGGCCTGCCTTCGTTTACCTAAGTCTGCAAGCACAAGGCAAATGTTGCAAGCGATACAATTTGCAGTCGAACATACCCATTTATCGCGACGAACCGAGCTTGCAGAAAATCAAAACCGCCTCACTGCAAACAGTCTCGCTCGATTAGTACAGGTGGGTATTGCACTCTCAGCAGAGGCTGATCTGGACTGTTTACTTGAAAAGATACTGGCGGAAGGCCAACAACTTGTTGGCTGTGATGCCGCCTCGCTGTTTCTGTTAGACACTCATGAGAACAGCCAACAACTGCATTTCAAACTCACGCGCAACCAAACCCTTGAGGTGCCTTTCGCAGAGCACTGCCTATCGGTGGATAAGTCGTCCATTGCAGGCTATTGTGCCTGCACTGGAGAAACACTTCATATCGAGGATGTTTACTGCCTGCCCGATAATTCTCCTTACCGCTTTAATCGTTCTTTCGATCAATCGATGGCTTATCGGACCGTCAACATTGTCGTATTACCCATGGTGGATCAGAATGCCAAGGTTGTTGGTATATTGGAGTTTATTAATCGCAAGCGCAATGTCAGAGACCTACTAGACATACCCTCTCTCACCCCAGATCGTTTAATTCCCTTCGACGAAGAAGCCATTGAATTATTACAAGCGATGGCCAGTCAAGCGGCCGTGGCGATTGAAAAATCACGCCTTATAGACAGTGTAAACAAGCTGTTTGAAGGTTTTGTGCAGGCCTCGGTTTTTGCGATTGAGCGACGCGACCCTACCACCAGCGGACATTCGTTCCGGGTGGCAGACTTATGCGAATCTGTCGCCACCGCCGTGGATGCGTGTGACGCGGGTGGGTTTAAAGTCGTACGTTTTAATCACGATGATATGCGCGAGTTACGCTATGCGGCGCTCTTACATGATTTTGGCAAGGTCGGTGTGCGAGAACATATTCTAACTAAAGCCAAAAAGTTATCCCCCGGAAACTGCGAGCGCCTACGCTACCGGGTTGCGCTTGCGCAAGCCCAGTTGCGCAATCAAACGCTGGAACAACTGCTAAAACTATCTACCTCTACCAATGGCTTGCCAGACACACTGCGTCAGGAAATTGAGCTCGCGAACGAACAGGACATTAAACAACTAAACGACTATCTCAATGTGATTTTACAAGCGAATGAGCCGACCGTATTAAGTCGTGACGTGCAAGGTAATTTGGAACGAATAAAGTCACATCTAGTTAGAGATAGCCAAGGCATCCTGAGCGGTCTGATTTCAGAGAAAGAGTACCAAGCCCTACGCATCAAACGCGGCAGTCTCAGCGAGCCCGAACGCCTGGAGATTGAAGCCCATGTCCAGCACACCATTGATTTTCTAAGCCTCATTCCCTGGACCCCCAATTTGAGTGGCATTCCTGGAATAGCAGGCGCGCATCACGAAAAGCTGGATGGCAGTGGTTACCCTTTCAATCTCTCTGAACAAAAAATACCGTTTCCATCTCGGATCATGACAGTGTGTGATATTTTTGACGCCCTGACCGCTTCCGACCGCCCCTACAAGCCCGCAATGCCTCTCGAGCGCGCGCTCGACATTCTACGCGCTGAAGCCCAGAGGGGTATCGTTGACAAACACATCGTAGAGCTATTTATAGAAGCCCGCTGCTATACCGCACTGGAAGGTCGTGAGTATGGTTTTTCCTTACCGTGCCAGAGTAAAGACGCACAATGGGTTCACCATGTCTGCGACTACGACCTACACAAGGCACAAGATGCTTTATAAATGTCCAGGTGAAGTGCGGGTATTTAGCGAATAACGAGCAACCAGCACTTTACTGTCTCTGCCCATGCCATCGAGTGCCAGGCTTGTTTTCTCTAGTGCAATGAGACGTTCTTCAAGTGGAGGGTGACGTTTCAAAAAGCCCGCCATAACCCGAATATCCGACTGAGAACCGGTGATATTTTGCAAAACAGAAGCGAAGCCATAATGATCATACCCCGCTCGCGCGGCAATTTCAGCACCGAGGGAATCTGCAAAAAGTTCATCTCTCCGCTCAAGCCCTCGCTGGTAAACATCCAACACCACGCGGTCGTATTGCCCAGTAATTTTAGTGCTGCGTGAATTACTTCGCTCTTCATCTTGGCTTTTTTTGGCCTGCTGACCCAACACCAACAAGTCGCTGATCAAGCCTTTGTTTGATTGGCTCTGCAGTGCATGAAGATAGTGTTTTTCAGTAACATGGGCCATTTCATGTGCCAGCACACCAGCCAATTCGGCCTCGTTGTAAATGTTCTCCATCATTCCCGTGGTAATAAACACATAGCCTCCAGGTGCAGCGAAGGCATTCACGGTGGCGCTGTCCAGCACCACGAAGTGCCAAGGCAATTCTGGTCTGGCACTGTGCCGAGCCAACCAATAACCCACCCGATTAACATAGCTTTGAATTTGGTCGTCATGGGCAAGTGGCGCTATGGAAAATAGGGTTTTCGCAGTGCGCTCCCCCATAATAACCTCTTCTTCCTGTGTTTTTTCTCCAACGTTCATTACTTTAGAACCAACACCGGCCACGCGGCCAAGATCAATGCCCTGCACGGTTACACCGCAGGCCGTTACCCAGAAACAAAGCGTAAGCACAACATATTTGAATGTATTCATCATTGTCCTCCTTCATCAAGGCTCTTGGGAGCCACAAGGCCTTGCCCAGAAAGTTCACCTTCCCTTGCAAATTGTTGCAGCTCTTCGTCGGTAGGCACAAAACGTTTTAGGGATTCCATTTCAACTTTTGGGCTGTAATCCGATGCCTTGAGTTTGCCTTCGGTGGCACCTCGAATACCCGTGGCTGTACCGCTGGCCGTGGCAACGGCCGCACTTTCATCAATTAAACCGCTAATGAAATTTTTCTGCGCTTCTTCGACTGAGATAAAACGTACACTGAGCATACTCACCCAGCCCTCAGTTTGATTAGAGAATCGCACTTGATACCAACCGCCTTTTCGTTTCAGTAATAACAGCTCTCGATCTTTCGTGAGGTCTGTTATTTTTTCAGAGTTCGAGCTTGGCTCGAGAAACAAACCTGTATCACGGATGGTGATCGCGGCCTGCTCAGCCTGCGACGCTGAGCTGACTAAAAACAAAGTGACTAAAATGGAACTGCTTATAATCGTGAGTAAGCTTATATTACGAAAGATCATCGGGTTTCCTCCTAGGTTCATACACCCGGACGGGTTCTGTGCGTCCTTTCACTTGGAATTCGCCAAAGGCTTCGAAGTCAAATTTGTTTTTGGCCGCCGCCATAGTGCTTTCAGATACCAAGATGCAAGCTCGACCCTTGGTTAAACCTTCTATGCGGCTGGCCAAATTAACGCTGTCTCCTATAGCAGTATAATCATAGCGCTTGGAAGTGCCAACCATCCCCACCACAGCGCGACCCGTGTGTATACCTATGCCTATATTAAAATCCTTATAAGAAAATTCTTTTTTAAAAGTTTCTAGATTATCAACCATGTCCAAGGCCGCAGATATAGCATTCTCCTCAGGATTGTCAATGGCTAAAGGCGCACCCCAAAAAGCCATAACGGCATCGCCAATAAATTTGTCAACCGTGGCTTTATGACTAAATAATGTCGCAACCTGATATTCAAAATAGTGGTTGAGCAAGTTGATTACTTCGTCGGGGGTGCGAGATTCCGAC
>Ga0209826_1000993_pt1 | contig 20193 bp, 19 predicted proteins | sample GOMGulsemesocosm_5_FD_184637 | JGI IMG/M metagenome (GOLD analysis project Ga0209826, IMG submission 184637) | Methane-oxidizing microbial communities from mesocosms in the Gulf of Mexico - GOM15C Gulf of Mexico (SPAdes) (version 2) | ecosystem: Environmental > Aquatic > Marine > Cold seeps... | reverse complement strand
ACAATGACAGCTACCAGAGTGACAGCTACCGCTGGAGTGGCCCCCTCGGCCACAACCCAGAAGTCAGTTCGCTGGCTTTTCACCCCCTGGTTGGCAACTGTGTGGCGGCGATTGAAGATTTACAAAATCGTTTGATTTCAACCTGTGTCACACCGTTTGGCGTAACGCTGGTGGCCCGTGACAAACACAGCCTCGCCATACTGGCGCGCAAGAAGATCACTAATTGGCTGCCTATTGGCTCAAAATTTGGGGGCGGTGTTTATTTTCACCTCGACCACAAAGGCCGCGTACTGCTCGCCAGCAATACGCCCGCGATTGAGCTTTGGTCTTTGGTTAAAACCGGGGATAAACTGAGCTGGAAGCGAGAACAAAAAATAGAGTTATCCACAGCGCTTAATAGCGTGGGCACGGGCGAGCACCGCGTCATTGACGTCATGCCCGACTGGCAGGGTAACTACTGGTTCATCACCCGTGGCGGGCTCATCGGCAGCAGCGACCGGAACGGTCTGGACATTCAGGTCAGTGAGTTAAAGAACGAGGGCATAGACAACGCCTTGGCCGTTGGCCCACTGGGTGTCTTTGTCGTCTCCAACCACGCCATGTATCGCTGGCAGCGCAACCCACAAGGAAAACAACAGGTGGTGTGGCGGGCGCCCTATGATCGCGGCAGCGCACCGAAACCCGGTACCATGGGTCACGGCTCCGGCACCACACCAACGCTGATCGGCAATGACTATGTGAGCATTACCGATAACGCCGACGGCCAGGTTAATGTGCTGGTTTACCCACAGCAGGGCACGGACCAGCAGCAAACATTTTGTGTGGTACCTGTATTTCCTGCGGATAAAGGCACCAGTGAAAACTCATTGAGCAGTTTTGGCAACAGCCTCATTATTGAAAATAATTTCGGCTACCAAGGGCCTTTCAACAACATCACCGCTGAACCCGGCCTAGCCCGTATTGACATACTGCCCGAGCAAAATCGCTGTGAAATTGCCTGGGAGAATAAGCTGATCAGCTCACCATCGGCCGTGCCTAAAGTTTCTTTGAAGGCAGGTCTTATTTATATTTACACGCGCGATGCGGTTAACCCCGAAGACCTACAGGCTTGGTATTTCACCGCCATCAATGCCCACACTGGCGAGCTGGCGTTCAAACAGTTAACCGGTATCGGCCCCGGCTTTAACAACCATTACGGCAGCATCTCCATCACCCCTGACGGCACCGCCTATGTCGGCGTATTGCAGGGTGTCATCAAAATAAAAGACACCGCTGCAGCGCCAAAAACATCACCTTAAACGCACAAAAACAAACACCAAAAAGCAGACACAAAAAAAGGGCCTTAGCCCTTTTTTTGTGTCTGCCGATTTAAATCAGCTTGTCATAGCGCTTGGTAAACAATCGCCCAGCCGCCTCAGCAACCCACTGTGCCTGCTGCTGCCAAATCGACTCGATACCGCTGTAGGTACCAATACGCAGCACGCGCTCAGGCTCCGCCGCAAGCGTCGAACTGACCAGAGAGCAGAGCACAGCGAAAGAGACCCAGCAGAGTTTATGACGTGTCATCAAGATGACTCTGCGATCAAGGTCGACAATACCGCCTCAAACTCGGGGATTAAGTCCTTGTGCTTCTCATGCAAATACAAATAACCGTCAATGGATAACAGCGGTCGCGTCAGGCAGGTTTTAAGGGTCACCCCCAAGCGCTCTCCAGCCTTCAGTGAGCGTGGGTCTTTAATAAACGCCAAATAATCAGCGCGTCCGACCTTAAGCATCTTTATTCCAGCATCGAAACTCGCCACCTGTTCGAAGCCTACTTCTGAAATTTTATAAAAAAAATCGAAATATTTGTGCCCCAGCACCCCCACAGGCTTGAGAGTTTTAACTTCGCCCGCATTCTTTGGGCAAACTCTGTCGGCGCGCTGGTAGAGCCAATAATCCAATGTCTCCAGCGGCACCTCCACCGGCATCAAGCTGTGGTAATTCGTCACCGCCAGCGGCTGACGAAAAAAATCCCCGTCTATGCGCCCGCTTGCTGCCATCGACAGCGAGCGCTCGGGGGGCAGGCTGACAAACTCCAAGCGGTACCCCAGTTGCTCGGCCGCCGCCGCAATCCACTGGGCCTGCTCCGGCCACATAAATTCAGCCCCGCTGTAGCTGCCAATGCGCAACACCTTCTCAGCCTCAGCCGCCGAACCGGCGAGCACTGCGGTCGAGCAGCCGGTTAGCAGCAGCCAGCAACACAGCGTCCGTGAGACTATACGAGATAGCCGCCTCACCTCGAACAAGCGCCTTGCCACATATTCTCCTTTATCTGTGCCGCTAAACCCAATGCTCCGAGTCTAGTCCATGCGGGCCGGTATTAAGGCTATAGCCGGTTTACTAGAGCGTCTGGTAAACAATCGCCACCCAGGTGTCGGCATTCAAAAAACCGTGCCCCCACTTAGCATCAAACTCGGCGGTGGGTTTAGCCGCTACCACCTGCTCTACGGTTTTTTCCTGCCGCTTAAATCGCATTAACTTTTTCTGCACACTGGTCAACATCCCACGGTAGACCTGCAGCTCGCTCTTGTTACTCAGCGGACCATGCCCTGGGATAACACGAGTATCACCATCAATGCGTGCCAACACTTTATCCACACTGGTAATTATGCCCGTTAGAGAGCCACCACTTGAGCCATCAATAAACGGGTAGAGCCCTGCAAAATAGAGATCGCCCATGTGCACCACATTATCTTCGACAAAGTAGATAACCGCATCGCCATCGGTATGGCCCGAAGCACCGGGGTGCACCACATCTATTCTCGTGCCATTCCAGTGAAAGGTCATACTGTCGGCAAAGGTCAGTACCGGCAACGCGGCTTTCTTTGCAGGGGGGATCTGAGCGCTAAACGCTTTTATTTCTCCGCCACTCAACAAACGCTTACGCACATTGTCGTGGGCAACAATGATCGCACCCTCTTCACCCAACATCTGATTGCCGCCAGTGTGATCGAAATGCCAGTGTGTATTCACCACGAACTTAACCGACTCTGCGCTGATGCCGGCAATAGCCGCTCGGGTTTTTTCTGAGATTTCGGCGTAATCATCATCGATCAACAGCAAGCCATCCTCCCCCACAGACAAAGCCAAATTACCGCCCTTGCCGCTCTGCAACATATAGAGATTTTTAGAAAGCGGCGTGCTTTCATAGGTGATCGCCTCTTCGTGCTCATGGGCAGCCACCGTACCCGCCATTAAACATGCCGATGCCAGCAGCGCAGATAATACAACGTGGGTTTTAATTGTCATCAAGGTTCCTTAACTCTATCGAATTGATCATCCAGTGAAGTCATCAGCATATCCCATATGCCGATGCGTTTTTACCCGCAAGCCCACTGCTCAGGAATCACTCGCTGTGGATAACCCCAAATGTGGGGGAGTCACTGCCGAATAAGCGTACAAACAGCCCAGTGAACAGCAGGCTGGTCAACACTCACCCAACCATTTAAACGCCCAACAAGTCGTGCTCATTTTTCACTCAGAACTCTGAAAGGCAGAGCACATCAGCCTTTCTGGGCTTACCCCGTAACTATCAACAGGCTTGCGCACACAATCTGTGGACTACTTCCCCCAGCCTGCTTGTAGGATATATCGCACATGGCGCGTAGTTCATCACGCCTATTTTAACGCCAGTCAACACTGGATAATACAAGACATCCCAAGGACGAAGACGGACAGCACGCGAGCCAAGGATGGTTCAGGGAAGTGCTAGGGTCAGGACGACCCGCCGGCTAGGACAGCCGACCTGTGAGAAGGTGAGCAATAGAAAAAGAGTAACGGACAGGGAAAAGCCGAATCGACCAAGGGAAACACGGAATAATAAAGGTCGGCTCTGGGGTAACAAAAACGGTTGTACGCTCTGCGTGCAGTCGTTTTTTATGTCTGTCGATTAAACCCTAACCAATAACAGCCAGTGCAAATCATTATTTTTTCTCTGCAGCCTTATCCCATGCAAGCCGTAGTTTTTTGCTCTCACCTTTAGCGCTCATGCGCACGATCAACCCCATCGGTAAAAACTTCATTTTTTTCTTCTCTATATTTCGCCAGGTTTTGGTTAACTGCGTACCACCGTCAACCGCGGCCACGGCCCAGTCTTCCATCATCGTGAAAAACACATTGTCCATGACGTTCTCACGGGTTAACGCACCATCAAAGGCTGTCGCTGTCGTGACCTTAACCGTCAGTTGGCCGTCATGACTTTCATTCGCCACCTTCTCTATTAATGAGACGCCGGACTTCCCCTGGCAGATGATCGCCTGCCCCTCCTCCAACACTACCCCGGTGATAGCACCGGGGTAGTAATCCAAAATACGTTCGGGGGTTAATACAAAGCGTTTCACCTGCTCTGGCGTGGCTCTTAATTGCAGAACTTCACGGTGCACAATCGACTGACTCATAAGCTACCCTCTGACGCCCGATTAAGGCTTATCGCAACCACAACCATAACCCCAGGGGTTAGAGCGTTAAGTCACACAAATGCTATATGTGACTTATAACACTGCCCACCTGTTCAAGGCCAGCCTTAACGACTAGAGATCGCGGCTAAGAAGAGAGGTCGCCGCTAAGGGTTCAAGACCGGAATACCCTCGGCCAGTGACACCCAACTGGCTTTATCATTGGTATAGACCTGCAGGTTGACCGGTAGCTCACACTCCGAACGTACCGTGCCCCGCGCTACATAGATGTGGCCCGGAAACTTATCCCGATTCACCATGTTCACCGTCGTCGCGCAGTGACGGCAAAAGGTTTTCGAGAAGTGCTCCGACGCCTGATAGCTTTGCAGCTGATCGGCCCCCTGCAGCAGGGTAAACTGCGCATCCTTTAGCACCACCCAACTGCTGTAGTCGGCACCACTGAGCTGTCGGCACATATTGCAGTGGCAATTAAGCACCACGGTCGTCGGCAGCTGCGCCTGCCACTGCACGGCGCCACAGTGGCAAGCCCCATCTATCTTATCAGTCATGATTTACGCCTTATTCAATACAGCTCACCCTTGGTTTTAAGCCAAGTAGTTGTTTAGCAACCAAACCGAAGCCAACAGCGCTGGCAGTATGGTCGCTATCATGCCGCCCACACGGAAGAGCAAAGGTTCAACGATGCCGGTGATCTGTAGGTAGTGCGACAGACGCCCCAATACCAATACAGCGCCCAAACTGTGTAACCATGTATCGGCAGCACCGGCCGACTCCATCAATACCAACAGCAATAAAATCATCGGCACCGTTTCAACAAAGTTGCCCTGCCCACGAATACGCTTGCGCAGCTCTTTGTCGCCACCATCCCCCAACGAGACACGACTCTTAAAACGATAGAGCCCTACTCGCAAAGTAAAGATCACAAACATCAGACCTAATACGGCCGCATACACAGGGATAACACTGAAACCGGTAGAAATCGTCATAACACTCTCCTTATAGAAAATCTGACTCGATAGGCCCGACTGACCCAACCCTTAGCTTGTATTTAGCAAGTAACTTAAATCCATAACTTGTAAAAAGCAAGTAACTAAGCAAAAATAAGCCCATGACCAACTCAAATGACCACATTCAGACAGCCTCTTCCGAACAAGTCAGAGCGACCATAACCAAAGCCCGAGAGGAAATGGCGGATGTGCGCTGCCCGGTGCGTTTCTCTATGGAGATGCTCGGCGACAAGTGGACCCTGTTGATCATCCGCGACATGGTGCTCTTCCAAGCCTGCCGCTACGGTGAGCTGCAACAGAGCCTCGGCGACATCTCCACCAACATCCTCGCCAACCGCTTAAAGCAGCTGGTCGAAAATGGCTTAATCGAAAAATTCAAAGACCCAGACGACGGTAAATCAGCCATTTATCTGCTGACCAACAAGGGCCTAGACCTATTGCCCGTGCTCGGCCACCTCATTTACTGGGGCATTAAGTACGACGAACACAGCGCCCTGCCGGCATTAGCACATGACATACTCAACAACAGCCAAGGCTTCCTCAAGGAGCGTAAGGTCCAACTGGCGCAGCAGCGCTCGCGATTACAAATAAAGCCATCATCCAAACGCCAGGCCCCGTAGAATAGCGAGCTGATTTTAACGACACATTCTCGCAACTCTTTCTCGCGACGTTTTCACGACTCTTTCTCGCCACTGGGGCTCACACGTGCACACACTAGAACAACTCAAAGCGGGCAAACTTAAAGGCGTCACCCGCCTACAGCTGGCCGAGGGACTCACCGAATTTCCCCGCGAAATTTTTGAGCTAGCCGACAGCCTTGAGGTCTTAGACCTCTCCAACAACCAACTCAGCCAACTGCCCGACGACCTGCACCGTTTGACGCGGCTGCGCATCTTGTTTGCATCCAACAATTGCTTCCAAGTATTGCCGGCGGCGCTGGGTGTCTGCCCCCAACTCGAAATGATCGGCTTTAAGTCCAATCAGATCGTCGACGTCAGTGCCACCGCCCTGCCCAAGAAAACCCGCTGGCTGATACTCACTGACAACCACATCGAAGCACTGCCCGAAAACATAGGCGAGCTCACCCAGTTGCAAAAATTAATGCTGGCGGGAAACCACTTACACCAGCTACCTGCCAGCTTTTCTCAATGCCAAGCACTGCAACTGCTCAGGCTGTCGGCCAACCGCTTCGAGCAATTCCCCGAAATTTTGCTAAACCTTCCAAAGTTGGCTTGGCTGGCATTTGCGGGCAACCCCTTTTGTTCGCCGGACAGCACAGCCGACCACGTGCCCCTGGTCAACCGTCAACAACTACTGCTCACCGAGCAACTGGGGCAAGGCGCCTCAGGTGTAATCTCCCGCGCCCACTGGCAGCACAACCCTCTGAATCTACCCGATAACGTTGCGGTTAAAGTGTTTAAGGGCGACATCACCAGTGATGGCTACCCAGCCGACGAACTACAAATTTGCCTTAGCGCAGGTTCTCACGCTGGGCTGGTACAACCACTGGCAAGGATTGATGACGCAGATGGCACCGCGCTGGTGATGAGGTTAATTCCCGCAGGCTTTGAAAACCTCGGTCAGCCGCCTTCATTAGACAGCTGTACGCGCGACACTTTTAAGCATGGCTTTACCCTTGATGCTCACAAAATTGGTTACATCGTTGAGCAGATGACCGACGTCGCGCAGCACTTGCAGCGCCGTAAAGTCAGCCACGGCGACCTCTATGCCCATAACGTACTGGTCGATGCCGACGGCACCCTACTGTTTGGCGACTTTGGCGCGGCCTCAAGTTACGCCATGCTCGACCCAGCCCAACAGCAACGCCTCACCCAAATTGAACAGCGTGCCCTAGGGTATTTCATCGAAGATCTGCTCAGCGTCTGTGTCCCAAGCGACCGCAACGGTGAAACGTTTTTATCTCTGCAGCGGTTAGCCGAACATTATTTAACCGACTGAACACCATTTAACCGACTATGAAAATTGTTTAAGCCACCATATGAAAATTGTTTAAGCCAGCATATGAAAATCGTTTTACCCACCAATAGCACTGTGGAATTAACGCCACTGCGGCCGCCCTTAAAAATACGGCTCGGACGCTTGCACTCTGAAAAAGTTTGGATATAATGCAGCCCTTAGAAGATGCTGCTGTAGCTCAGTTGGTAGAGCAGCTGACTTGTAATCAGCAGGTCGTAGGTTCGACTCCTATCAGCAGCTCCATCTTCTTCTTTATTCTCTCTCTGTTTTTTCTTCCAGTCTGAACAGTATCTGCACGAAGGCCTCGTGCAACAAAAACCGTCAAACTCCCCTGTAACACCAAGCCATTACACGCTTTTCGCTGTTTATTCATAAGCAAATAAAAGCCTGCTATCCTAGCCGTATGCACACAGAAATTCGCCCAGTCAAAACACATCAGCGTAAACGCCATCAGCACGCCATCATTCGCTGGTTAGTTGCGCTCACCACTGGGCTAATGCTCACCTCGGGCACACTGGCTGCACCGCAAATTGACTCGGCTCTCGCCTCAGAACTTGACACCACATCCAGTCCAGCCACGCAAAAACCCATCCTGCGTATCGCCATTGCCGATGTATTACAAGAACCTCTGCAAAACGAGATAGACATGCTCAGGCGAGCCTTCAACTACGCGGGTTACCACTTGCAGCTCGTACCCTTACCAGCCCAGCGCGGGCTGCGTAACGCCGCCGCCGGAGAGCTAGACGGAGAATTCCTCCGTCGCCGTGAAGACATTACCGCCTACTCCAGCCTGCTGGCCATTGACGAACCACTGCGCCACGTTGAACTGTGGGTTTGGATGCTGGCAGACAGCCAATGCCCCAACACCCAGCAAGACCTACACAAATTCACAATGGCCACCGTACTGAGCTATGGATTTATTAAAACCATCCCAGCCAGTTCTGGCTCCAAGAAATTTCAGACCAACAGTGTTGTTTCATCCCTGCGGGTACTGCAAGCTGGTCGCGTCGATTACGTCATGTTTGATAAACGCGGCATGGCGCATTACAAAGATACACTCGGCCTCGATGTTAAAACCTGCTTTGAACAACCCCTTTCGAGCATCAATTACTTCAGTTTTATGCACAGCAAACATCGCGACAAACTGCCTGCGCTCACCGTGGCTCTGCATCGCGTTAAAAACGAGCAGTCGACAAATAATAACCCCTAATTTAAGAACCTATTAACCGCGCGTACGCCGTTAATAAAACGCAATCCTGTATCTTGCTGTTCGAGTGACTACCGATGATTGAAGTTCTACTGCTCGCCATCGCCCTGAGCATGGACGCCTTTGCCGTGTCGATTGGCTTAGGCTCAAAAGCCGGTTCGGGCGCTAAAAGCCAAACCCAGCTGCGCAGCCTCGCGTTTAAAAGCGCCTGTTATTTCGGTGTATTTCAAGGGCTGATGCCACTGTTCGGCTACCTCGGTGGCCACAGTATGCTGGGTTGGGTCGAGGCCTACGCCCATTGGATTGCCTTTGCTCTACTGCTGCTCATCGGCGCGAAGATGGTGTTCGAATCTTTCAGCGAAGGCATAGAAGAAGACATCAGCCAAATTACCCACCGCGTGTTACTGATGCTCGCCATCGCCACCAGCATCGACGCACTGGCCGCCGGTTTTAGCCTCACACTCTTAGCGGTTAATCCCCTGCTCGCCTGCGCCATTATTGGCGCCACCACCTTTGGCTGTAGCTGGCTTGGGGTTTATGTAGGCCATCATGCAAGCAGAAAGAGTGGCGCGCGCCTAGAGAGCCGCGCTGAGATGGCAGGCGGCGTGGTGTTGATCTTGATTGGCTTTAAGTTTCTTTTGGTGTGATGACTTGGTTTAATTCAGCGCCCCATCCTGCCCCAATCGCTCCACCATCAAGTCGATAAAGGCGCGCACCTTGGTTGAAGCCAAGCGGCCTTCGCGGTGCACGATGTGCACGGGCAGCGATGGCATTTCATAATTCTCCAGCACGATTTTTAATTCCCCAGCGGCCAGTTCATCAGCCACCTGATACGACAATATTCGCGTCAAACCCAAACCCTGCTTGGCGGCTTCGACCGCCGCGTCATTGGTGGTAACAGTAAGGCGCGGCTCGACCCGCACTGTTTTTTCTTTTTTCCGTTCCTTAGTTTCTTTTTCTTTGCCTGTTTTCCCTCTAGCTGGCTCGTCACTCGCCTCTTGATTTGTAGTCATAAAACGCCAATCCTGCGACATATTACCTGCGCGCGAAACGATAAGCGTGTGGTCGTGCAGTTGTTCAGGCACCTGCACTATGCCGTGTTGATGCAGGTAGTCTGGTGAACCCACAACCACCATACGCACGCGGCCTACCTTGCGGGCTTTCATGGTGGAGTCTGGCAGCGCGCCGATGCGCACACCAACGTCCAAGCCTTCCTCCAACATATTCACCACCCGGTCGAGAAACACGGCATCCACCTGCGCCTCTGGGTAGCGGCTTAGGTATTCGGTGATGCCCGGCATCACAAACTTGCGCCCGAACAGCACCGGCGCGGTGACGGTGAGGTGGCCACGCGGCTCGGAGTTAATGCCCCGGGCGGCCTCGGTGGCGGTCTCGACGTCTTCGAGTATCTTACGGATGTCTTCTAGGTAGCGCAGCCCCGCCTCTGTCGCGCGCACCAAACGGGTGGTGCGCTGCAGCAACTTCACCCCCAGTGAATCCTCCAAGCTGGCCACAGCGCGGGTGACGGCCGGCGCCGACATATCCAGGCGCCGCGCTGCGGCCGAGAAGCCTTGGGTTTCGGCCACGGCCACAAAGACCTTCATACGCAACAGCTGATCCATTGGTCACTCCTTCCACTTATCTCGCCGCCAATTATTCCACTAAGTGGAACAATCAATTGTGATTCATGGGGATTCTACTCGCAAGCACTATTTGGCAAAGTACACCCACTGGCCGCTAACGCAGCCAAGCAGGACAAACGAACCCAAACAGCAAGGTCACTTTGATACTGCAAAAAATCATATTCACATTAAAAGCCACTTAAGGAATTAACATGAGCCGCATCAACCTAGTAACAGACGAAACCGCCAACGCAGAACAAGCTGAGCTCTTTAGCGCCATTCACGCGCAGTTGGGTATCGTGCCTAACTTCCTGAAAATCTTCGCCCACTCACCGGCCGCCCTGCGTGCGTTTCTCGGCCTGCACAGCATTGCTGGCGAAGGGTCCTTGGATGCTGCCACCCGTGAACGCATTGCTCTCGGCCTAGCCGAACAGAGCGCTTGCCAATACTGCGTATCAGCGCACACAGCGCTCGGCAGCAACGCCGGCTTGAGCGGCGCCGAGATGGAAGCCAACCGCGCCGGTGGCAGCCATGACGCAAAAGCCTCGGCGGCGGTGAAATTCGCCCGCTCGCTGGCTGAGAACAAAGGTGACGTTACTACCGCCGAGCTACTAGAAGTACGCAACGCCGGTTACAGCGAATCGGATATCGTCGAGATCATCACCCACGTCGGCATGAACCTACTGACCAATATTTTGGGTAAGGCCAGCCGTGTCGAAATCGACTTCCCTAAAATTGAGCTACAGGCGGCTTCTTAATAACACGCGCTTGATAGCAAACCTGGCTAAATATAACAGCCGTGTATTTTCTCTGAACCGTTTGTTAAGCGGTTCATTGAAAGTACGCAACATTTACTGAAGTCGACGTCGCAACGTCATCTTGCGGCGCCCCCATTTTTAAACGCTTTCTTTAGGAGCTCACCATGGGACACCAATACGCCGCCATTGCCTTCACCGATCAAGTAAAGCAACAGCAGACAGCGCACAACAGCCGCAGCGGTTACCAGTCGATGGAAACCGGTGAGGACTACAACGGTTTGTTCAGCCAAGAGGAAGCGGACTTCATACACGCCCGCGACAGTTTCTATATGGCCAGCGTCAGTGAAACCGATTGGCCCTATGTGCAACACCGTGGCGGCGCCGCTGGTTTCTTAAAAGTACTCGACGCCCAAACGCTCGGTTTTGCTGACTATACCGGTAACCGCCAGTACATCAGCACCGGCAACTTTAAAACCAACGACCGAGTGTCGCTGTTTTTAATGGACTACCCCAACCGTCGACGCTTAAAAATTCTTGGCCGTATCGAACAGCTTGATGATGCCGACCTAGAGGCGCAAGCCGCCCTCGAAGACCCGCACTACCGCGCGCGCATTGAGCGCAGCTTTATTATTAAGCTCGAAGCCTTTGACTGGAACTGCCCACAGCACATTACGCCGCGCTACGATCAGGCGTACCTGGATGGCCTACTGGCACCACTGGAAATCGAGCTGGAGAGCTTACGGCTTCAGCTTGCAAGCTCTGCTTCACCGCAAGCGTCTACCCAGCAGGCATCAACCGCATTGGGCCAGGGCCCGCTGTCATTAACCGTCACCGGTGTTCGTCAGCTAACGCCGCGCGTGCGCGCGGTTGAGTTTCGCAGCCCAACGGGTGCAGACCTGCCAAAGGTAGAAGCCGGCGCACACCTGCAGTTGCCGGTGTCGCTCAATGGGAAAACCGAACTGCGTCATTACTCCATCTGCTCTAACCCAGCAAGGCGCGATATTTATGAGATCGCAGTACTGGCTGAAAAGTTCGATGAAACACAAGATGAACGAAGCAGCCTTGAGAAAGCAAATAACCTTAAGCTAATAAACAGCTCTGAGCGCATAGACAGCTCTGAGCGCATAGACAGCCCTGAGCGCATAAACAGCCCTGAGCGCATAGAAAGAAGTGGTGCACACTTTGTGCACCAGCAATACCAGCTAGGCACACAAATACACTGCGCTCTGCCGGACAACTATTTTGCTGCTCATACTGACGAGCGCCCGGCCGTATTAATCGCCGGCGGCATTGGCATCACCCCTATCAAAGCGATGGCGCAAACCTTGAAAAATCAAGGTAATCACGTGCAACTGCACTACGCCGGTCGCCAGTTAAACGAGATGGCTTTTGCCGATCGTCTAGAGCGGGAGTTCAACGGTGATGCGCACTTTTATCATGCGGGTAATGAGCAGCGCCTTGACCTTAAAACCGTGCTAACCAACGCACCGCTTGACGCCGTTTTCTATTGCTGTGGCCCAGAAAGACTCTTAGCGGCGTTACATCATCAGGCAGAACAGCAAGGCATTGCACCAGGTCGCATCCGTACCGAACGCTTTAAAGCCCCCTCAAACATTGATGATTTAAGTAAAGTTAAACCAGTGAGCTTAACGCTGGCCCGCAGTAAAAAGATCATCACGGTTGCCAGCGATGAAAGCCTGCTCGACGCGTTACTGGATAATGGCATCGACGTTATGCACAGCTGTAAAACTGGCCAGTGCCGCAGCTGTGTCGTTAAGGTGATCAGTGGTGAGGCCGAGCACAGAGACAGCGTATTAACCCCTGTGCATAAAAACGAGGGCCTCATGTGTCCCTGTGTCTCGCGGGCACACACCGATGGGTTAACCCTCGATATTTAATGTGCCTCAGTATTTACTCAGCCAATAGCGGTCAGCAGTAATCGCCGAAGAGGAATAGCGCACGGGTTAGAATACGAAAGACCTGGCTGCATCCTCTCAGCCTCAGAAACAGCCGCCACCTTTGCCACCACTCAACCAAGCCGATGCCCCCTGATACAGGAGGGCATCGATTACCTTTAGGCACCCGCCCGATGATGTTCCCCGGACTGAGCGAGCTCAGAGTCCAGTGCCGTCACGGTGCGCTGACAAGAAGGCAAACCTGCACGAGCAATCCAACCGTGCAGTACAACCCCCCCCAAATGATAATATGTCTCACTCCCGCTTGCATTCGCATTCATTACCCGAGCCCAGCAGCTGCTTTAACGGTGGCTAAACGAGACAGACACCCATGGCCATTCGCTGGAATAGATTCAACCGCCAGGTACACCACTGGGGCGCCATCATCTGCGCACTGCCTATTTTGGTCGTGTTGGTTTCCGGGCTATTGCTGATTCTGAAAAAAGAAATTGAGTGGGTACAGCCGCCAACACAGAAAAGCACAGCGGGCGCCCCGACCCTTGAACACGCTCAACTGCTTCGCATTGTCCAAACGGTTTCCGAAGCCGAGATTCACAGCTGGGCGGATGTTAATCGTCTGGAGGTGCGCCCGAACAAAGGGGTGATAAAGGTGCGCGCCGAGAATGGCTGGGAGATACAGTTACACCATCAGACCGGAGAGATAAAGCAGGTGGCCTATCGGCGCACCGACTGGATTGAATCACTGCACGACGGCAGTTTTTTTCACGCTAACGCCAAGCTGTGGGTTTTCCTGCCCGCCTCCATCATTCTAACTTTCCTGTGGATAACCGGCCTGTATCTGTTTGCCCTGCCCTATATCAGCAGGGCTAAAAACAAGCATCGAAGAGCCGAGCGAGCTGTCCTTTCAGCCAATATTCAATGATCAAAGGCCTTACTGAAAAACAACTCATCGAGTAATTTTAGATTCAGTTTTGCGTCTTGCCCCTTAGCGTTTTTATCGTTCAGCGCTTCATGCGTCAACTTTTCACCTCGTAACAACAGCTCCGTCGCCTCAATTATTTTCGATGCTGAGGATTCGGTTGGCGTGCGGCTGATCAACTTCCCTTCGTTGTACTCGGCTCGCACGTGGCTTTTTTCCTGCTGCTGCACGACCGTGGCCGATATTAATTCAGGCCCCTCAAAACGTTGTTCACTGACAATGGATGATTCGTTGTTAATGCTGTGGTGAATAAACGACTGATGTTTAAAGTCAGGGTCTTCTAAATGCGCCAAGGGTGTGAAAAAACTCGCTTGAAGCTCGAGGTCTTGCTGCTGGCGCACCAATGTATTGCCCGCCACGGTATTCACGCTGGTGTCCTGCGACAGGTTAAATTTCTCGACGCCCTCAGTCAGACGACTGTTCTCGTTGTTGCGCAATTCCCGTGCGCTGTTATCCACAGGGTTGTCGAGCACATCCGTGGATTGCATCGGCAACTCAACGGAACCTTGGAACGACATTTGATAGTCGGCCAGGCCAGTCACCATGTCCGCTTTGCCTATCGCCGGGTAGAAAGACAAATCCTGGTGAATGGCGGCAAAGGCATCACTGATGTGATTTTTTTGCTGGCCGCTCGCACGCGCCTCACCGAGCGACTCCTCAATGATCGCCTGCTGCTGCGTCAAGGCCAAGTCTTGCTGCACATTGCTGCCGCCTGTGGCTCCGTGTTTATCAACCAGCATCTGTAAGCTGTTCTTGGCACGGCCAGCCAATTCTCCACTGGCCCACTTGGATTCATTGGTCACCCAGTCGACATTGATCTTGCGGCTCTCGTCGGTTTCCGAGACGGACAAGGTGAGGTTGGCGTCCTGCCCCTTGAGGCTTAAATCAATACTGGCCAGTAGATCGTTTTCAAACAGTTTAAGCGCGCTCAGGTCGGGACCATTGTCCGGATTGACAAAAAAGCCCTGTGCAAAGTTGCTTAACTGCTTAGAGAACTCGACAATCGCTTCGCGTTCCGACCTGCTCAGTTCACCCTCAACATTAAAGTCAATGATCACTTCTTGGTAGCCGTATTGCTCACCGGTTTTCAGGGTCGCGCTGCCGGACTCCAACGAGAAAGAGAAATCGACTTGATCCCCGTCGCGGGTTGTCAGTCGTAATGTTAGTTCGGCCTGCTGGGTTACATCGCTGGTAGTGCGGTCCTTTAAATTTAAGTCCCCCAACTCAAAAGCGGTTGAGGCAATAGAGCGCTCGGCGTGCTGACTGTAACTCGTCAACTCCGACTCCATAAGCATGCCCAAGCTGATGGTATTGCTGGCCCAGCGTGACGGATCGTTAAAACGGTCGAGCGTACGCGCCGCCTCATGTTCCAGCGGGTTATCCCCAGGCACGCTTAGGCGAGTGCGCTCTTGGGTAGGCACGGGTTCATAAAGCGCGGGGGGGGGCTCACTCAGAGTGACGCTCACAGAGGGCTGATCGATTGAAATAGGTGCCACATAAGAGAGGGGCTGTACTGTGTAGCTGGGTGAAAAATCTACGCTGCTGATACTGACATTTGAGTTAAGCAGGCTCTGCGCACTGGACGTATTGTCGTCCGCACCTAGGATTTTAGTCGGCAGGCCGCTGCCGACTAGGCTGTTAGCACCCGCCAGCTTCACGCCGTCGAGCTTAAGCCCACCGATCAAGGTCACACCCGAAATTGAACCATCCATGCCAAGCAGCCTCCCTATCGCCCATTCACTAGAACTGGAATAAACGTTAGCGGCAGCGAGCTTTGAAACTTTAGCCGTTTGCTTAAATTGATCCGGTAACAGAGGGCAGCAACCAAGCCTATGCCATGGTCACCGAACTGCAGGGCCGCTAGCGAGTTCGGCAGCCGTTAAAATCAGTTTCAACCACAGCCGGGTGATTCACGGCTAAACTGTTAATACGGCGATAAAGAACGATCCACATTCACAGTGAAGATACAGGGCAGAGATAGGGAGCCACCTAGCCATGTTGCAATTAAAGCGCGACACCATCAGCGATGATGACTTTACGGTCTTCGACTACGGTTGGGACGGCCGTATCGACGGCAAGCACCAGCATGACAACCCCTACGCTATCAACAACGCCAAACACTATGACTGGGAAAATGGCTGGGTCGCCGCCGACCAGGCCAGCGTCCAAGTCACCCCAAATGCCCCAGATAAAACCCTAGAGCCAGATCAAAATGCTCACCACTAACCCCTTATTCGACGCCCGCTAAGAGCAGGAGAACCCCGTGAGCTACGCACTGTTGCTGTTGGGTTTTGGCGTCGGCTTGGTCTGTGGCTACCGGTTATTTTGCGACACCCGGCCCCGTCCACTGCTCAACTGCAAACTCAGCCGTATATCTGGCGGAACAGCTTACAGTCGCAGCCAGTTTGCCGGCCTATTGGCCTCGGTGTTGGTGCAAAAGTCCCCGCGTTTACTTCCCCAAATTGTATTGGAAACCGACAGGACCCTGGTATTCAAACACCCGCGCCCGCGCCACAAAATTCACTATATGTTTGTACCCAAACGCGACATCAAGAATATTGGCGAACTCAGCGTTGATGAGCGCGAACATATCATCGACCTGTTTGCCTGTATGGTCACCTGCATCAACCACCTGGGAATTCGCGACTATAAAGTTTGGAGCAACGGCCCGGGCAAGCAGGACGTAGCCTATCTGCATTTTCACCTTGGTGGCGACGAATAGTATTTAATGGCCGGTGACTTTTCGTCACGGCCAGACAAGTGCCCCGACATTAAGCGATTAAAGGAGGCTGCCCTATAGTCCCATGAGTTTCTTGAAGTTATGGAGTGAAAATTGAATCAACTAAATGAGAAAACCATAGGGTGCCCTTACTGTGGCGAGTCTATTGAAGTTCTAATTGATTCAGCCGATTTGGACCAGCGGTACATTGAAGACTGCCAAGTATGTTGTAGACCCATCGTTTTCTTGGTATCTGAAAATATAGAAGGTGAGTTTGTGGTTAGCGTTCACAGTGAAGATGAGACGTTTTAGGCAAGTAACTTTTCGTGTCCTCCCGTTAATTAACGATTCCAACAATAAGAATCACGGGTCAGAGCAACTTAATTCGTGTATTCAAGATACGTGCACCGCCTATCAATAACGCCTAGGCTAACCACGAACTTGCCTTCCGATAGCAGAAGTCTAAAGTGTTCAACAGGGATTTACACACAAGAAAACCGGTAACGAAATCATAGGGAAATGACGCCATCATTAAATTACGAAGAGTCTTATCGGACGAACTCAAACTGCTTACCTTTCACCATTTCAGGCTAGATGCATCCAATTTTAATGGGTACCTGACATTTGGCATTGGCGCCACATGGCTGTGTGGTGTTGGGCGCTATTGGGACAACCCTAAGGCCGAGTTATGGCAGTACCTAGGTTTGGGGTCCGTCGCTTATATCTTTATTCTTACCTTCATACTCTGGGCCGTCATATTGCCGTTGAAGCCCACAAATTGGAGTTATAAAAATGTACTGCTTTTTGTATCTCTTACCGCCCCACCGGCCCTACTCTATGCCATACCCGTTGAGCGCTTTATGTCCCTTGCCTCGGCACAAACAGCCAACGTTTGGTTTCTTGCCATCGTGGCGACATGGCGCGTGGCACTGCTGCTTAAATATCTGAAACACGGCGCGGGTTTATCAGGTCTTGGCGTTCTAGTCGCCACTCTGTTGCCGCTCACCCTGATTGTTTCAGCCTTGGCGGCACTGAATTTAGAGCATGTCGTCTTTAAAATTATGGCGGGTCTCGAAGAGCATGAAAAGTCCGCAAACGACAGTGCATTCACAATACTGGTATTAATTACCTACTTCTCCGTTTTGACCTCTCCTATTTTATTGACTCTCTATGGTTGGCTTATTTATAAAAAACGCAGAAATTAATACCATCACTCAACACAGCCCTAAAAAGTCACTTCAAAACCCAGTACCAGTCCGCGGCCCGGTTCATTACTGCCCGAGCCATGGCTGCGATAGGCTTCGTCGAGAATGTTGTTCAACGCTAAGTCCACCCGCACCGCTTGCGACAGCTGCTGCCCCGCACTGAGATTCACCAGTAGATAACCCGGTGTGCCGCCGGGCGGGATGCGCTGGGTATCACTCTTGTCGCCACTGCTTAATTTGTCCGCTTTGGCGACGGCGCGCACATCCAACTGCGCCCAGCGATCCAGATCACGCCACTGCAGTTGCACACTGCTGGTCATGGGCATAATGCGGCTCATAGGCTCGGTGGTAAGCGTTTCATGCCCTCGTGTTTCGCTGCCGGTTGCCAGGTACGCGCTCAGCTCGCCTTCCAACCAAGTGAGGTTGGCCGTCACACGCCACTGTTCGTTTAACCAATAACTGGCGTCTAACTCGATCCCGCGTACAAAGCCTCTGCCCGCGTTTTGTTTGCTGACTTCGGTTAAGCCGTCCACGATTTCGCCACCAATAGTGCGGCCGGTTGGTGTGCTGGCAATAAAGTCTTTAATACGTGTGTGGTACACCGTTGCAGCGACATCAAAGCGCTCGCCATATTGTTTGAAACCCATTTCATAGGTGAGGAAATATTCGGGGTCGAGCGCCGTGGCCGCCACCTCGGTTTCACTCGAACGACTTTTGCCAAAACGGCTGAGGTCGGCAATGTTGGGCGCACGAAACGATTCGCTCACCCCAGCCCACACCCTCTGACTTTCAGACAAAGCGAAACTGACGCGCAGGGAATTGACCTGGCTGCTCCAGTGGTCACTGAAGGATGCTGACAACTCTGTATTCGGGTCTTCAAAAGCGCCAATGCTGGCGCTCACCTGGTTGTAGCGCGAACCTGCCGTCAGCAACCAGGACTCGCTCAACGCCAGCTCGGCCTGCGCATAGGCGCCCCACTGATCAAAGCGCGAGTTATCCCCAACCGGGCCCTGAATGCGTTTTGTCTCAACACAGTCAGCGGCTGATTGAACCACCTTGCAATCGGTGCGCTCCGAGTCGACATTGTCGCGGTAAAAATCGACGCCATAACTGAGCTGTAGGCTGCTGCTTTCATTCAGCATAAACGAGCGGCCCAGCTGTAGATCCAGCCCCCACATGCGTGAATCAAAACCCTCAACAATGCGATCACCATTGCCTTTAACACGCTCGCCATGCTCGTCCCACTGCTGAAAAGAGGCCATCAGTGTTGCGCGCTCGGCCCAGACAGTGTCGAGATCCCTACCGGCCAGCTTCACATAACTGAGGCTGCGCGCTTGGTCTTTTAAACGGCGCAGGTCACTGCCCTTATCTGTATTTGTAAAAGGCAGCGCATAGACGGTTGAGTGGGTGCGCCAAACATCGTCCTGCGTCAGGGTTTGGTGCAACGCGGTTAGGCTCCATTGGTGACTAAGACTGACATCAATACGCGCGTCATAGGCGTACTCGTCGTAACCCGTGTGCGGCTGCTTGCCAATATTCGCGGCCTTTACATCGCCAAAGTTTTTTAGGCTGTAACCCAGCTGCAGACCCCAGCGCTGGCCCTGACCAAGCTGTAATTCTGTGCGCGAGCTGATGCTGTGCTCGGCGCTGGCGCTGCGAATATGTTGGCGACCATGGAGAAAAATATCACCTAGGGATTCTGTCTCGTAGTCGGCGTGCTGGGTTAACAGACTGAGGGTACCGCCTATGGCGTCGCTGCCATAAAGGCTTGATGCCGGCCCACTGAGCAGTTCGATATTGATAAGGCTGCTGGCGTCGATCAGCGAGAAGTATTCATTGGGGCCGTCACGGTAAACCGAGTTGTTGTAGCGCACACCATCGATAAGGGTAAGGGTGCGGTAGCCGGTAAAACCGCGCAAGAAAGGCGACCCCTGACCATTGGCAGTTTTTTGCACCAGCACCCCCGGTAAATCCGCCAGCGCTTCGGGCAGGTTGCGCGGCAGTTTTTGCGTCAGGGCTTCGGCGTCCAGCTGGTGCACACTGTAGGCCAAGGCGTGTTCGCTGGCCTGACTGCGGCTGGCCAACACCATCAATTCTTCCAAAGGCGGCGCCACTGCCTGAGCACCCTCATCAGAATGACAGTGAGCACCCACATACATAGCAACCACCGAAAAGAAAAAACTGTACCGCATTGTCAAAATCACTCGATTAATGCACCTCATTAGAGGCCCGCATAATACAGAATGATTCTCAATTAAAGAAGGTGTTGATAACAATTCGCATTAGCAGTAACATTCGCGCCGCGGACTACCGCCACCGGAGACTCAAACCTCTGCGTGACAGGCT
>Ga0209826_1000992_pt1 | contig 20212 bp, 17 predicted proteins | sample GOMGulsemesocosm_5_FD_184637 | JGI IMG/M metagenome (GOLD analysis project Ga0209826, IMG submission 184637) | Methane-oxidizing microbial communities from mesocosms in the Gulf of Mexico - GOM15C Gulf of Mexico (SPAdes) (version 2) | ecosystem: Environmental > Aquatic > Marine > Cold seeps... | reverse complement strand
GCCTAGGGGAGTAACCTTGCATGGATGATCGCCAGTGGTTATGTGGTTACCCTCTTCAGTCGCTCCTTGGATGTCGGCACTACGACGCTGATGTAAGCGAGGGCTGCGTTAATGAGTGATGAAGAACTCGATTGCAATTGTCCCCCTGAGGGCTTGCCCGCTTGGATGGGTACTTTTGCGGATCTTATGTCGCTGTTGATGTGCTTCTTTGTTCTCCTGTTGTCTTTTTCTGAAATGGACGCCATGAAGTTCAAACGTCTCGCCGGCTCTATGGCACAGGCCTTTGGCGTGCAGAACAAGCTCAATGTCACCGACGTGCCCAAGGGCACGAGCATTATCGCGCGGGAATTCAGCCCCGCTATTCCCGAGCCCACGCCGATTAATGAGATCTGGCAGAAAACCGAGGACCTGACGCAAAGCTCTTTGGATTTTGACTGCAGCGCTGAATTTGATGTGCAGCAGGGCGAAGAAAACAAGGATGCGGGTACCAAAGCGCGAATTAAGAAGAAGCTTGAGGAGATGGTGGCTCAAACGGAACAGGACGCCATTGAGCTGGCCCAATCGCTGCACGATCAGATTGCCGCTGGAGAGGTAGAAGTTGAAACCCGTGGCCGGCAGATTATTATTCGCATCCGTGAGAAGGGCTCCTTCAAGACCGCCTCGGCGGAGCTCGCCGATGATTATTACGATGTACTGGATGAAATCCGTGAAGTCTTGCGGGTGAAACCCGGCAAAATCACGGTGCAGGGACACACAGATAACATACCGATTAAGACGGCGCGTTTTCGCTCTAACTGGGAACTCTCCTCCAGCCGGGCTGTTTCGGTTGCCCACGAGTTGATGAAGGATGATATCAATCCCATGCGTTTCGAGGTCTCCGGCTTTGGCTCCAGCCGACCATTGACGGATAACACCTCACGTGAAAATCGTGCGCGCAATCGCCGTGTCGAAATTGTGATTCAGCAAGGCTTGGATGAGACGTTGAATGCCGATGACGTCAAACTCTTAAAAGAAGAGGGCGGTGACCTCCTGCGTGACTTGGATTTGGATCCGGGTTATCTCTTTGAATTGCAGTCCAATGAAATATTCTAGTGTTGTGGAAGCCCTATGAGCAGTAGCCTTGACCGTGGCGATGAACGACGTCGCTTTTTTCGTATTAATGACGCCATTGGTGTGGCGTATCGGTCGCTCTCGCCTGAAGAGCTTGAGCAGGGTGCGGTGACGGTTGCACACAGTGTTAGCAGTGACCCGCAGATATTGTTGCAAGCGGCGGATAAAACCATTCAAACCTTGCTGCCGCTGGTGGGGGTGAAACAGCCGGAAATCGCGCAGCTGCTTGAGGCTATGGATCAAAAGCTTAGTTTTTTGGTCGATCAGCTAGAAGTGGAGTCGCGTTTAGTGGAGCGCATTGCGCACCGAGTACACGAGGTGAATATCAGTGCCTGCGGCATGGCGCTGGTGGTTGATGAACCCCTTGCTTTGGACTCTGTATTGGCGCTGGACTTACTGCTGAAACCGTCTGAGGTACACATTCATACCCATGGCGTTGTTGTCGCTTGCCAGTTGGCAGCCCGAGATCAGGCTGAGGCCATGCAGGGCACGCACTATGTGCGTATGGAGTTTCGGGGCATGGGTTTGGCAGACCAAGAACTGCTGATTCAGCATATTGTGCAGCGCCAGAGTTTGTTGATACGCGCCGACAAAGATGTTGTTTAACGCAGTTTGCTGTGTCGATTAGCCGAGTAGCACTTTTGGCTGAATCCACGATTTTGGACGCGTTGGATAAAAAATATACGAATAACTGGGCATTCCCTAATAAGCGTCTATTATTAAGCCGGTAAGGATGCAGCGCACGGATGGGCACGACGGAAGACCATATTCAGGCATGACGCCTAAAGGGCTTAGGGTAAAAAAATCGATCAGATTTAACCGTAGCAACGGGAAGTTGCTGCGGTTTTTTACGTTTAGGGCCGGTGTTTTTTAAAATGCGTTGCTCAAAGCGCCACGCTGCCGTTTTATTTCAATCCTTGCGGGCTTAATGTTGGCCACAAGCTCGGCTACTGGTCACCTTTGTTTGTACTGAATCTACGGCAACTGCGCCTCCTTGTGTTACCCGTGACTCAGTCGAATGGGCTATTTAGAGGCTGACGAATTCCTTAATCATGACGAATGCATAGCGCATGGCCGTTATTTGTTGCGTATTTCGAAATTCATAAGACGGCTTGAGGCCTTGCCCTGATAATCGCTACAACTGCCGATTGCGGTGCTGTCACGGCTTTGCAATCTGCGCACACAAATCCTTCGAGGCCATAGCGATGATTCGACTCAGACACCTGCTGTTACTTTCTCTGTCTCTATGTGCCGTTGCGGCAGAAGTACTTGCTTCTCCCGAGGCTGAGTTTGCTCAGTGCGCTACCTGCCACGGTGTCCAGGGGCAGGGCAACGTCGCCCTGGGGGCCCCCAACTTAAGTGGTCAGTCGGCGGAGTATGTTACTAGGCAGTTGTTGCAGTTCCGCGCCGCTCAGCGCGGCTCGGCTGATGCCCAGGGTAGCCAAATGCAAGCCATGGCCCAAGGGTTGAAAGATGATCAGGTGGGGCGTTTGGCTGAGTATATTGCGGCCCTGCCGGTGACTGCCCCAGTGACGGCGGTGCTGCCTGAAGCTAATTTGGCTCAGGGCGCCAGTTATTACCAGGCCAAGTGTGGCGGTTGTCACGGCGGCAAAGCGCAGGGGAACCCTGTGTTTCAGGCGCCGAGGTTGGCAGGTTTAGAGCTTAGTTACCTGGAGCGTCAATATGGGCACTTTTTAGAGGGGACTCGCGGCAGCGCTGATCGTTACGGCAAGCAGATGCAGTTTATGGCCAAGACCATGACCGATGAGACCTTACAGCGCGATGTGTTTGCTTATATTCTGAGCCAGACAGCACCATGAATCGCTCGCAACTAGGGGCAGTGGCAGTGGGGGTGGCTGTTGTGGTCGGCCTCTCGACTATGGCGCTTTTTGTAGCCGCTCCCTCAACTGCAGCCCTCTCCACTGCACCCCTTGCGGTCAAAACCCAAGCGAATCTAAAGTGGGCGGCCCCAGAGGATCCCTTTGCCAGCGAGCTGGAACCTGTCGACCGAGGCTTTAAGTTGGCGAAGCATTGCCCGCCGAGTTTTGAACTGACGGACAAGGGGTGTGAGCTGCGCAGCCTTTATCAGTTCTATGATTCAGTGCAGGGTCGAGGTGTGGGCGGTACGCAAACCTCGTTACCCGCTAATCGCGACGGGTTTTCGCCTCAACAGATCGACCTTGGGCGCTTCCTCTTTTTTGATCCGCTCTTGTCGGGTGATGGCAGCCAATCATGCGCGAGCTGTCACCAGCCAGACAAGGGTTTTGCCGATGGTAAAGCTCTGTCGGTCGGCGCGACTGGTGCAGTCGGCACCCGCTCGGCACCCTCTTTGTGGAACAGCGCTTTTCTAACACGGTTGTTTTGGGATGGTCGAGCGACCAGCCTTGAGGAGCAGGCCCAGGGCCCACTCTATGCGGCCAATGAAATGAATAATAACCCCGTGCAGCTGTTGGCATCGCTCAATGGTAATAAACACTACCCCGTCATGTTTGAACAGGCATTTGGTGTCGGCGGGGGCATTACTCTCGATCAAATTTATACCTCTTTGGCGGCGTTTCAAAGCAGCCTGATTTCGTTGAACAGCCGCTATGACCAGTACGCTCATGGTAACCATCAAGCGCTCAACGAGCGTGAGATAGCTGGCCTGAATGTGTTCCGCTCGTTTGTGGCCCGCTGTTCTGAGTGCCACCAGCCACCGCTGTTCACCAACAATCAAATTGCGGTCATAGGCACCCCGGAACCTGCGGGTATGGCTTTGGATATTGGCGCAGAAGCGACCTTTAATTCAGCCAAGTTAAAAGGCGGCTTTAAGGTGCCTACCCTGCGCAATATCGCCAAGACCGCACCATATATGCATTCAGGTGTGTTTGATAATTTGCGCGATGCAACTGAGTTCTACACCAAAGGCCGTGGCCACGCGGTGCCAGAGGGTGTGGAGATGAACCTGCACTGGCATATCTGGGAGCCGGATCTGGCTGAGCATGAGCTTGACCTTATTGTCGACTTTATGAAAACCCTGACCGATGAAACGGCTAAACCGCAGGTGCCAGTAACCTTGCCATCAGGGCTTGAACAACCAATTTTATCCACGGCGGCGGATCACTTTGTGCCAGAGGCGCAGGTTATAACCGATTCGGTTGAGTAAAAAGTTTAGAACTACCCAAGAATTAACGCTGTAAGGCGCTGATTAATAATTGATTTACACGAGGAGAATAATAATGCAAACAGGAAAACTCGTAGGTGCACTGCTGATTGCTGGCGCTTTTGCTGGCGGTCTGTATTTGGGGCAGGGGGATTCTGCTCCGGTGATCGCCAGTGGCGGTACCAGCTATGGCGGTGGTTATAACAAGGCGGAAGATATGGCCTTAGCGACCTCTGCGTCTGCCACGGCGGTTGCCGCCGATACATACGACGGCATAACCCACGTGGTGAAACCGGGCGACTCGATTCAGGCGGTGGTGAAGATCGCAAATCCTGGCGATACCATTCAGGTGATGCCAGGTGAGTACTCTGAGACCATTTACATCGATAAGGACAGCATTCGTCTTGTCGGAGTAATAGAAAAGGGTGAGCGTGCCACCTTGAACGGTAAGGGAACACTCAACGACGCCATCTTGTACTCGGGCAACAATATCGTGGTGGAGAACTTCCTCATCACCAAGTACAAAGGCAACGCCATCATGGGCCAAGCCGGTAACAATTTCGAGATTCGAAATAATATTATTATCGATACCGGCGTCTATGGCATTTTTCCGCAGTTGGGGAAAAATGGCATTGTTGAGCACAACATTATCTCGGGCATTGAAGACGCGGCCATCTACGTTGGCATGAGTGACAACATTCACGTTGCGCACAATGAGGTGTTCGACAGCGTGGCGGGCATTGAAATTGAAAACAGCCGTCATGCCATTGTCGAGAATAACTACGTGCACGATAACACCGGCGGTATTTTGGCTTTCATTACGCCGGGCCTGCCGATCAAGACAACCTCTGACGTCATCATTCGAAATAACTTCGTGGTGAATAATAACCACGTCAACTTTGGCGCGCCTGGATCGACGGTAGCCGGTATTCCAGCGGGCACGGGTGTGTTAATCATGGCCGCTGATAAGGTTGTGGTTGAGGACAACATCATTAGCGGTAATAAAACCGCCGGTATCATCATCACCGATCACGACAACGCGGCCAACACCACGCTGGACCCTGAGTCTGACCCAGCCCCTGATGAGGTGGTGCTGTTGGATAACACCATGGTCAACAACGGTTATGACACGATTGATGAAGTGAAGGCGTTAATGTTGTTGAACTTCACCACGGGTAACCCTGATATTGTGCGCATCGGTGTGAGCCGCGACAGCTGTATCCGCAATCGTCACAGGTACATTACCGTGGGTTTGAAAGATTTTACCGACTGTACTTACAGCAATACCGATGCGGTGGATACCTACCTGCTGGATACCCCGGTACCGCCGAGAGAAATCGACCCAGCCGACCGCGGAAAAATTGCCTACCTAGGTGTTTGTACCGGCTGTCACTCATACACTGGACGTATTATTGGGCCACCGATACAAATGATTCAGGCTTTGTATATGGACAACCCTCAGGGACTTGCTGATTACATTGCCAACCCTATTAAGAAACGTCCAGATTACCCGGAAATGCCTAAGCAAAATTACCTCGACGAAGAGACTCGTCTGGCGGTAGCGAAGTACGTACTTAGCCGTACCAACTAAATATTGCTGCTTAACCCCTTCTCTCTCGAGGTGAAAACCTTGTGTGTATTGGCCCTGTAAAGGGCCTTTTTTTTATCTGAAGAAAGACCCTAGGGTGGATTGGAAGTTATAGAATTAACAGTAAATAGGCTGTACGGTTTGGATTTTCCTCACGCATTGATGATGGGCTTGGGGGCTGCTATTGTCGGCGCCGCAAAGCTTAGAACAGCGCTTTCATAAAACGCGTTAGCAAGCCACCTTTGGCAGCGTGGTGAAGCTTATCTTGTACTGCAAAGACCAAATCCACATAGTCGCCGTCTTCATTCTTTATGTGGTTGATCAACCACTTCTGCAGCATGTTCAGCAGCTCTTTCGTCACGTCTTCACCCGCCTCGAACCTCTCCACGTAGGTGTTAACCTTGCCAACAAACAGCTGGTGTACTTTTTTATGTGGCTCTATAAACGGGTAGCCGGCCTTCTCCATCAGCGCTTCTTCGTAAGCGAAGTGAGAAATGGTGTAGTCCACCAGCTCGGCAATCACTTCACCTAACTCGTTGCGGTCGTGGGTTTCTTGAACGTGGTGAATGTCATTGATGTAATCGACGATCTTTTTATGCTGCTCATCGATCACGTGGATGTTGGTGTTGAGATCGGCAGACCACTTTATTAACTTTGACATAGCTCGCTCTTCGAGTGTGTTGGCTTATTGGGTTTCGTTTGTCAGGCTTGTGGGAAAGTGTGGGGCTATTCTGCTCACTCGGTATTGATGCAGATCATTGCTTTGTGCACTGTCATGCATGCACTTTGTGCGTGACTGAAGAAAAACGGCTAGGCAGGCTGTTTTATTTGAGAAGCGACTAAAATGTAAACAGTTGCTGACTTAAGGGCTTAAGGCTGTGCAAAAAATACACGATATTTGGTGGTTCGGCGTGCTAGTGGTGTGCGTAGTGAGTGGGTCGTCAGTTGTCCACAGCTGCGATGCCTATACGGAGCTGGAAACCAGCTACTGTCAGCTGCAGGCCAAGGGGGTGAGATTGCCCTCGCTGGATGATTTCCGTCGCAATACAGAAAAGATGCAGTACCTGTTACTAAAGCGACCGGCGCAGCAGGCGGGTATGACACTAACGAAACCCGCCCTCCATACCCAGCAAACCTCAAACAAGCAGCGCCAATCAGCAACACAAAATAAGCCTTCATCCAGAGCAAACCCCACCCCTAAAGCGGTATTCGATGTGCAAACGGCTGCGCCACTGCCTTCTCAAGCGTTAGAACACACAGAAGCTGTGCAGCCTGCTGAACGCTGTGCGTTAAAAGGCCGTGCTATTCTCTGTGATCAGCAGCGCTTTACACTGATTGAAAACCGCTTTAATCATGAGCTGCCCGCCGATGCGCTAGTCGACAGCAATCGATTGATACTGGAAAAAATACCGTCACAGCTGACTGAGCAGCAGAAACAGCGCCTGCTCAGTCGTCACTATGCCGTCTATGTGGATAAAATGCTGAGGATTGGTCTCGGCGGGGTGACCATGAGCTACAGCCAATTTTACTACACCTGGCAAACATCGACCCAGCAGGGACAAGACCCCGGCGCCCGCTTTACACGTATGTACGAATTCTTAAAGCTCGACAAAAGACGCATGGCGGTGGATCGTCGTGTGGACGATGTGTTACCTGATTCGTTGAACCAATGCATGCGGATCAGTGTCGCAGTATGGACGTGTGATAAAGGGCGGCGTAACTGGGTGTACGCGCGCTCATAAATGATCAGCAGGGAGGACGGTGTGAGGAGAGAATCGAAAACGAAATTATTGTTTTTGTGTACGGGTAATTCCTGTCGCAGCCAGATGGCGGAAGGTTGGCTTAGACATTTACGCGGTGATGAATTTGAGGTCTTTTCCGCGGGCATAGAGGCGCACGGCTTAAACCCTTTGGCATTACGGGCCATGCAAGAAGTCGGTGTGGATATTTCGGCGCAGTGCTCGCAGCTTTTGGAAGAGCTGCCCCTAGAGGATCTCGACTATGTCTTGAGCGTGTGTGGCCATGCCGATCAGCATTGCCCAGATTTACCTCGTGGTGTGGCACGTGTGCACTTGGCGTTTGAAGACCCGCCTAAATTGGCTGCTGACGCCGCCAATGACGAAGAGGCTATGCCGCACTACCGCCGGGTACGGGATGAAATTAAGCAGCAGCTGAAAAATATTGATCAGCTGCTGCCTTAAGCAAGTGGCTATTTTTTACGCTCGTTTTTATGCCAATCAAGATTCACCTGAATGAGTGCTTTAAGGCTGTTGGAGTGGAACTCTCGATGGTAAAGAATGCCGACCACGAGGGCCACTGTCGCCATGAACAACACTGGGTGAATAAACCAAGCCAGCAGTGCCATCGCAAAGTAATAGGAGCGCAGACCGAAGTTGTAGCTGTGTGAGGCTTGGTCCAATACCTTGCCGCTGTGGCGGGCAAAGAGTTCACACTCTTCATCCGACAACTCCCCTTCACGTACCACGGGCGAGGCGCCAATTAATACGCTGCAAAAGCCAAACTGTCGCAGCGACCAAGTGAAGGTGAAAAAGGCATAGATAAACATGCAAGCCAAAATCAGCAACTTTATTTGCAAGTGTTGGGCGGCGGCTTCCAGTACAAACGGTAGGTTGGCCACCAGTGTTGATACTTGATCCGAGTTGGCCAGCACGGTGATGACACCCGCCAGTATTAAAATACTGGTGGAGGCCATAAAGGATACATTGCGCTCTAGATTGGCGAGAATCGCGGCGTCGGATACGCGAATTTCGCGAAAAAATACCGAGCGCATCCAGTCAATCCGGTGAGAGTGCATAACCGATGCTAGGCACTCTACTTGTTTGGCGCGGCGTTTGGCGAAGCGGCTGTAACCTATCCAACCGCACAAGAACCATAGCAACGCCAAGCTGTTGAGCCAGTCAATATTGTCGAGCATGTTAACGTCTCATGGGTGATTTTTTGGCAGTGTAACACGGCACATCCTCTTGGTATTAAACGAAAAAACCCCAGCGATTTACATCGCTGGGGTTCTCGGGTCTTACTTGTGGTTGAGCTGAGTAGCGGTACTGGTTTAGTAGCGGTACTCGGCTTCTATACCAAAGCGCTTACCCTTCTGCATTGGACCTATGGTGCCTAAAACAGAGGCTTGGGTCAGGTTGCCGTAGCGAGCCTGGTCGTTCAGGTTTTTACCGAACAGAGAAACCTTCCAGTGTTGATCCGGGCTAAGGTAATCGATGCTGGCGTTCACGTCCTGCATAACATCGAAGTACTCGAAGTTGGAGTCCAGGTAGGCGGCTTGATCACGGTAGCTGTAGGTGGTGCGGAAGATCATGTCGCCCGCCTCGCCTAGGTTCAGGTCGTAAGTTAAACCAATACTGGCCGTTTTAGGCGAGAGGCGCGTTAGGTCAGAACCGATAGCGGCCTGGTAGTCAGGGTTGATCGTGTCCCACTCACCGTCTATGTAACCTGCGGACAGGTTGATGGCTAAGTTCTCTGTGACCAGTGCAATCACTTCAGCTTCAATACCTTGAATGGTGGCGTCACCGGCATTCACTGTACCCTGCAATACCAACACTTCAGCATCAGAGATGTTGAGCTCACGCTGCATGTCGGTGATTTCGTTGTAGAAGACCGCAACGTTGGTGCGCAGACGACCGTCCATCCAATCGGACTTCAAGCCCACTTCGAAGCTGTCTTGCTCTTCTTCTTTTGTTGGACCTGGTGGAATAAGATCTGGCTTAGAGTTGCGGAAGTTAACGCCGCCACTGCGGAAACCTTTGGTGTAGAAGGCGTAAACCTGAGCGTCCTCTGAGAGCTGGTAGCGAACACCAATTTTAGGCGTGACGTTGGACCAATCTTGCTCTAGATTGTCGTAAGTACAGTCGTAGTTCACGATGTCGCGACATACGCCGCCGGCGGCAGCTGAGTTATCAATGACAACCGCAGACTTATCTTCATAGGTGTAACGAGCGCCCGCAGTGATGGTGAGATCATCGGTCAGGTGGTAATCGGCGGTGGTGAAGGCGCCCCACGTTTTGTGGTTCATGTCGCCACCGGCGGCCACTAGGATGCTGCCGCCAAAAATGGTGCGGCCTTCACGGTAGGAGATATCCTGCTCGAAATAGTAAAGCCCGGTGGTTAAATCAAGCTTGTCGTCCATGAAGCTGCCAGCGTAACGCAGCTCATTGCTCAATTGATCCTGTAGCGTTGTGCCGGCCACTTGGAAGAGTAATTGCTCGCTGCCATCGAGGTCAGTTCGACTGGCTAGCTCGACATCACGCCAAGCGAGGATGTTGGTGATCTTGCCATTACCAAAGTCCACATCAAAGTTGGTTTCTTGAGTGACTTGAGTCCAAGCCATGTCGGTGAAGCCGGGGTCGTCAGAGGCCGTAGCGAAGTCGTTGGCGCTGGCATCTGTGTGAAAAGCGCCAATAATACCGTCGCGCTGGGCATCGACAGAACCCCAGGTAGCGGCGTGTCCCTTGCTCGTGCCATCTTCAACGATCAGCGTTAGCTCTAGGTCGTCGGTTGGGGTGAATACTAAGGTGCCGCGCGCAAAGTCGGTCTGCATAGCTCCAAAGTCATCACGTGTGGTGCCAGCACCGACGTTGTTGTTCTCAAAGTAGCCGTTGTCGTTGTCGTAGTAGGCAACCAGCTTGCCAGCGAGCTTGTCTTCGATCAGCGAGCCCTCAACGCTGGCCGCAACGTTGGTGCGGTTTGCGTCGGTGACGGTTGTGCGTACACGGTAACCAAATTCGCCATCTGGGCGAGAGGTGCGCAGGGCTACGGCGCCACCGGTTACGTTACGGCCAAACAGCAAACCCTGCGGGCCACGCAGCACTTCAACGGATTCGACTTCAAACATGTCGACCACAGCGCCGAAGGTAACGCCGAGGTAGACGCCATCAACAAAAGTGCCAACGGTTGGGTCAATGGATGGAATAGAGCTGTTAATACCTTGCCCACGGATAGAGAAGTTCTGTACACCCGGGAAGGTGCCTGAAGCCTCGAGCTGAACGTTGGGTGCGGTAAAGCTCAAGTCCTGTAGGTTCTGAACGAACATCGAATCAAGCTGCTCACCGCTGTAGGCGGTTACGGCCAGTGGCACATCCTGCAGAGCTTCGGCGTTGCTGCGCTTGCGGGCGGTAACCTGAATTTCTTCCATCATCATAGCGGCGGCGCCGCGCGAGGCTTTCTGCTTGTCGCTGTTTTCTTGCGCTTGTACGCCGGCAGCCATGGCGGCGCTGAGGGCTAGGGCAAGCGGTGCCTTACGCAATAGTGGGGTCATTATTTTCATTAGATGCTCTCTATATATCGTGTCGTAATCCGAGTCAGTTAGCGCATCGTGCTAGGCATAACCTTTTAGATAGGCCCTAGTCGACCGTATAGCAAACTGATGCGGCGGCAGAATACCAGAAAATAATTTGTGACCAAGAACTGAATGTCTGGTCACAAATTGATTGTAGAGTGCTTGCCAGATGGCTGGTAAATGAGCTATCTGAGCCCAGCGGCCCAACGTTGTATCGTGTAAGCGCAAAAAAGCCCCCGACCATTAGGTCACCGTCCTCTAAAAAGGTGGTGACGCCGCCCCAGTTACCCTGGCGAATACTCTTGTCCGGGAAGCGCCAGCGGGCGGTAACTATCCCGCTAGGTCATCCTTCGAGTTTGTAAGTACTTGGTAGTTAAGAGAATAGGGTGCCATCAGTTTATTGACCGACTCGCTTGATAATTCACTGGTAATGGAAACCAGGGTGCCCAGAGTGTCATGCTGTTGCGCCGTTACCTGTATCGTACGGTCTACTTCTTCCAGTTGTGTTTGAAGAACCCGAACTATCGCGGTTAATCGTAAGGCGGGTTTAAACACTTTACCGACAGCGGTGAGCGGCAGCTCAGGCAGTATGTCAATGTGAACAGGGCAAGCGGCCCGCTCAGAGATATGTGCTCGAGCATGGGCTATCAGCTCTTCCCCGGTTACATTCATTGAGGGGTTTAAGGTGACGCTGGCGCAGGGAAGCTCGCCTGCATAGGCATCGGGTTGACCTACGGCCGCGGCATTTCCCACAGCTGGGTGCTGCATTAATGTTTCTTCTACCATGCTTGGGTCTATGTTATGGCCGCCGCGAATAATAAGGTCCTTTTCTCGGCCTGTTAGCCAAACATAACCTTGCGCATCGATGCGTGCGAGGTCGCCTGTGTTGAGCCAACCATCGTCAAGCAACACCCCGTGATTTTTATTCGCTTGTAGGTACCCGGGAAAGACATTGGGGCCTTTTATCAACAGGGTTCCCGATTCGTTTGACGCGGCCTCGCGTTCAATCGCTCCTCTTTCCGTTAGTTTGACAATACGCAGTTGCTGATGAGGCATGCGAATGCCGATGGAACCTACTCGGCGCTCCCCGTTTGGTGGGTTCATGGTGGTAACACACCCAGCTTCTGTCAGGCCGTAGCTTTCAAGAATTTTTGCCCCCGTCGTTTTCTCAAACCGTTGCATTAACTGAACCGACAGAGGCGCGGCGCCACTGATCACAAAATCCAAACTGCTGATGTCCGCATCGCCCATAGGTACGTCTAAAAGAGCCGTTAATACCGTAGGTACACAGGAAAACATGGAGGCGCGTTGCTCTTCAATCAGCTTCCAAAATTGCGCGATGAGCCCAGGTGTCCGATAACCCGACGGGGTTGCCAGCACAGCGGTGTGACCAGAAATGAACAGGTTTAAACCTGTGCCTATCACCGCATTGACGTGAAAAAGCGGTAAGCCAACGATGCAAACGCCACCGGCTTCTCTCGACATAAACCGAGAGCAGCTCCAAGCATTGGCCACCTCGTTGAAATGGATGTGCTGAGCTATTTTGGGCGTACCCGTTGTGCCGCCTGTGTGAAAGTAGGAGGCTATATCCTCAGGGCGAGGGGCGCTGGCGTGTACCAGTTTACTGCCGCTCTGCTGCTCTAAAGCTCTGTCAAAATCTACAACCGGAAGACCTGTGGCGTCTGCTAGCGCGGATATGTCTGTGTTGGTCTCTATGACCAGAATATGTTTTAAACTATCCACCTGGTCGGCAATCAGGCAGGTTTTTTCCCACAGGTCTTTGGACAAGTTGGGTCCCAGGGTGACCAGCAAATTGCTGCTGGCCGAATTCATCAAGGCGATAATTTTGTCTGGCTCTAATAGCGGGTTGAGTGCATTTACAATGCCCGCCGCTTCTGCTCCCCAAATGGTGAAGTGGGTCTGCGGCAAATTGGGCAGCAGGTAAGAGACGACTGGACGAGCATCGGCCAAACCGCTAAATAAATTGGCGGCCTGAGTCACTCGTTCAAATAACTCTGTATAGCTGTAGCGCTGGGTGAGTGCCTCGCCACTAAGGTTCGGCAGGAAACGAATGGCTTCTCTCGGTCCGTAGGTGTTGGCCGCCCAGTTCAATAATTCATAGGTGGTGCTAAAGGGCAATTGTTCTTCTAGGGGGATCTGCTCCAGTTTGACGACATCTTCCAGGCTGGCGACTTTAATGTGTGTTGGTTGCATGGTAACCCTTGCTTGTTTTAAGCGGCAGTGGATGATGTATCTTTAGTGGCGGTTGCAGAGCCGTCGTCAATGGTGAGGTTTGGTTCGTTCACTTCCTGCTCGGCCGTTTGGCGTATCGATTCTAACCATGAAAATATAAACTCGTTGGCCAAACCATAGTTGCCGACATGGCAATGATTGCCGGCATCTTCCTCATTGGTGAAAATACGGCCGGTGAATGAGCGCACGTTGGTAAGCGATCGGGCTTGGCGGTAGAACTGTTCGACAGGAATCATATGATCCTCTCGTCCTGCGAGTAATAGGTAGTCTTGTGTCAGGTTTTTGGATATGTCGCGTGTGTTCAGACTCTGAGCCCACTTCAGGTAGTCGTAATAGCAGTGGGCGCCGCTGACCTGCAGGCCTTGCTCCATCGCCCAGGCGGTGACGATATCTTTTTTGGCCGCTTTAGCGAGCAGGGCATTGAGTATATTTTTAAGCTTAAATTTTAATAACAGATCGAGAAGGCGAGCTTTTACTGGCCCCACACGGTGGGCGAGCAAGCCATAAAAGTCTTCCAAGACATCGTCGGCAATCACGCGCTTTATACGAGGTTCAAAGGCGGCGGCCCGGGTTGCCAGATAGCCGCCCAAAGAAATGCCCAGCAGCGTACAGGTGTCGACCTCAAAGTGATCTAAAACCGCTGCTACAGGCTGCTCCCAGTTATAGGGCATGGTCATGCCAAATTCCCTTAGAGGCAGGCCTTGGCCTGGGCCTTCGAAGAGGATGACTCGGTAGCTTCCCGGAATGCTGTCGATCAATATTGGAAACAGCTCTTCCATAAACGAGTCGAAGCCGCCGTGAATAACCAGGGTGTCTTTTATTTTTCCCTTAGGCTCGACGACCAGTGCGGGTAGGTAGCCGTTTTGATAGGGAATCTGTGCGCGTTTGTAAGCTATTCCTTTGGCGACTTCAGAAAATAAAGATACGAAATTTTGATAGGCCGTCTTTTTATCTGGGTCATCTTTAGACATGAAGAACTCCGCGGCACGATGGTAGAAAGCCGCATTCACCAAGCGATTTTCCCCCTCTGATTTTGCGGCGTATTCGAGCATGACATGTTTCCAATCTTTAAAGTTTTCAATCTTTTTGGCCACTTCGAACAATTCTTGCTCGGGTAAAAAAGGCAGCCAGCGATTAAGTTGAAAGTTAAAGTGCTCTTCTCGATGGAATTGTCGGTAACCAACCGGTTTGGCGAACATGGTTTACTCCTAAGTTTTAAAGGACTCAGCGGTATAAAAAAGGGCTCTGGCGAGCCCAAGCTATGAACAACAGGGTTACTGCTGGAGTGAAGTTGTTGCGGCGGTTATAGGTGATAAGCCACTGATAGGCCGAAAGTGCGAGGTGCACCGTAGGTTGCTCGGGATTGATTGAATATCCCTGCTGGGCCGGTGACCAAAATTTCGGCTTGGTTGCCAAGGTTCTCGCCCCAAGCGATGACTTCCCAGGTCTCGTCGGCTGACAACCAGCCCAGAGAAGCATTAAAAAAGTCTTTGCCAGCTCGGTCTAGATCACCGAGTGTGGCATCGCGAAGGCCGATGACATCGCTGCGAGAACGATAATCCAGGCGCAGGCGCAGGCGATCATTTGAGGCAAGGTGGTGTTCATAAATGACCCCTAGGTGACCACTCCACTCTGGCACCTCTTCAAGTGGCTCTCCGCTGAGGTCGGTGCCATTGAGGTTGCGTTTGTCGTATTGCGCGTCGTAGTCGGCGTAGCTGCCGACAAGTGTCAGACCTTCGGTTAACAACCAGGTAAAGTCGACTTCAAACCCACGAATCGTGGCTTCACCGGCGTTTTCAACGACGCTGGTCCCCGAGGCTAGGAAGCCAACCGTTTGAATGTCCTTGTAGCTGGAGTTAAACAGAGCAGCATTTAGGCGCAGGCGATTGTCCAGTAATTCGGACTTGAACCCTAACTCCATACTGAGGATGGTTTCTTCATCATAAGACACTTGCAGGGCCTCCAGGGTGGCAGGTTCTGGGTTAAATCCTCCGGACTTGGTGCCGTTGCCAACGCTGAAGTAGGCGTTACTGTTTTCATCGAGGTGGTGCGTCAGAGACACTTTCCCCGTGATTGATGACCAACTTTCATCGGTAGAGCCTGTTACAGGTGTTGTTGGATCATCCATAAAGCTAGAGGCAACAGCCAGTGCCAGCGGGTGAGCTGACAGCGGATCAAGGCCTCTCATCTCATGCACAACGGAGTAGTCTTTTTGATCATAGCTATAACGCAAGCCTGCAGAGAAAGACGTCTGTTCGGTGAGCTCGTAGGTGAGCTCACCGAACAGACCGTAGCTGTCACCCACATTTTTCTGATTGAAGTGCTGGGTAATGCCCAGCCCTAGCGCATCAAACAGGGGGTCGTCGGTGAAGATCTCACGCACCTCATCTCGCTCATGATTTTCATGCAAGTAGTACAAACCGGTTAGCCATTGTAGCGATACCTCGTCAAGTGATCCGCTGAGGCGCACTTCCTGTGAGTAGGTGTAGGCATCATTAAATGAGTCTTGAACAACAATGTTCTGCGGGCTACCGAACAAATCAACACGAGCAGCGTCTTCGCCGCTGCGATATGTCGTAATCGAGGTTAGGTCGAAGTGGTCTGTGCTCCAGTTAACCGTTGTTGAAAGTCCATAAATCTCGCGGTCATAGAAAAGTCCGTCAGAGTTGGAAACTGTCCAGGGGTCTGTACTGGCTTCTGAGATAAGTAACAGAGGGGCGAAAGCGTCATCCGCTTGGTTCGCGTTACGCAGCTTACGGGGCGCGGGGTTGTCTTTATTATCCTTACTCCAATTGGTGCGCAGAATGACTTCCAGGTCGTCGCGGGGTTCGAACAGTAAAGACCCTCTTAGGGCGACGGTGTCACTGTCATCGACACTTTTCCCCGTAACGGCGTCGTTACTGTAGCCCTCTTTGTTTTGACTGTAGAGAGCCAAGCGCCCCAGTGTACTGTCGGTCAAGGCACCATTGATGACGGCTTCTGTTTCCACAAGGTCATAATTGCCGACATTCACCTTGGTGTAGAGTTCAGTCTCTTCGCTGGGTAGGTTGCTCAATACATGGACGACACCGCCAGCGGCATTGCGGCCATAGGTTGTGCCCTGTGGGCCACGCAAAACTTCAATGCGTGAGATGTCGAAGGCCGCCGATGAGTACATGAAATCGCGGGCGATGACTTCTTCGTCCACCATCATCAACACACCCGCACCGCCAGAGGCTGAGCCGTCACCTGAGGAAACACCGCGAATGCTCAAACGCTGTTCACCGGGAAAACTGCTGGCGAAGGTGGCGCCGGGCGTAAACGCAATCATGTCTTTAACGTTGTTGATATTGAGGTCTTTGGCCGTTTGATTGTCGAATACATTGACGGCTACCGGGATGTCCTGCACGCTTTCAGATATTTTTCGGGCAGTGACCACGACCTCTTCGAGCTGAAAGATTGAGGCGTCGTCAGTTGCCTGTGCTTGGCTGGGCAGGGCAGTTGCAACGGCCAGTGCCAGGCTGCAGCGCAGCAATGGATGATTGTTGCGCCTTGTGTGTTTAGCTAATGTCATGTCTCTCTCCTCAGGTGTTATAGGTACTTTTTTGTTATATTTTTTGTCGGTCTATTGATTGTCTTTCTCTCGTTCTGCGCCTTGCAGAATAAAGGCCATGATCGCTTCGCTTTGAGAGCGATTGTGCCAAGCGTGTCGAGTACCATTTTGTATAACGCAATCACCCGCGGTGAGCAGACGCTCGACGCCGTTATCCAATTCCAGGTAGATTTCGCCCCTGAGCACTATGCCGTAGTCGACCGAATCGGTGGTGTGCATGCCAGGGGCATCGAGCTCCATATGCTCCAACAGGCCGGGCAGTTTATCCTGTACTTCGGCTACGGCTGCTTCACTGATGTCCATGTCAGGAGTGCTGCCAGGCTGGGCTGGAAAATTGATGACCCGGAAGACACTGCCGCCCAGCGCTGGAAAGTAGTGGGGAACACCTGGCAGCGATCCCTGATGGGGAACCGACGGTGTCTCGGCTGTCGACCAGAGCTCGAAAGTCTTAAACCCCGGCATCAGTTGGGCTTCTATGGGCGCAACCGTCTGGTCGGAAAAGAATATGGCCTGACCTGTCTGGTTGTGGCCTGTTACCACTTGGCGTACTTTCACGTAATTCCCCTCTCTTCACTGGGCGCCCTGTTGGGAAGGCTGTTGTGTTGCAATGTCTGAGTAGGTTAGCAACGCTGCCAGTATCATGGCTTTACAATAAGCGCCCAGTTGTTTACATTTTGCGTACGTACGGTTATTTTTTGAGCGATTGGTGTCTGTTTTGTCGTCTTTTTATATTAGAAGTGCTGTCCTAAAACCCTTTTCTGAGCTGTTGGAAGAGCTGGGGGCAGACCCCTTGGCGGTGGTGAAGGCGGCTGGGGTGGCATCTGAGCTTCTGCGCGAGCCTGAGTTATTGATCTCTCATCAAGACTTTTTACCGCTGTTAGAGGAGGCGGTTCGGGCGACCGGTTGCGAACATTTCGGGCTCTTGCTGGGTGAGAGGAACAGCCTGCAAAGCTTGGGGTTGTTGGGGTTGTTGTTGCGCTCTGCGCCAACCTTTAAGGTGGCGCTGCAGGAGATGATCAGCCATCTACAGGTGCACGCACGCGGCATCATCCGCACTCTGCACAGTGACGGGGGTGTGGCCTATATTACGACGGATTTTGAGAGTCCGGAGGTCGCCGAATCCCTGTTGGCGATACAGATGAGCGTCGCCACTCTCTGGAAGATAGGTCAACTGCTTTGCCACCACCTGTGCCAGCCAACCTCTATCTGTTTTACGTTTTCTGAACCGCAGAACAAGGTTTTCTACCGACGCTTTTTTAAGGCGCCGGTGGTTTTTAATGCCGACTTTAACGGCATTGTCTTTCATGCGGCCGATTTGAACATGCCGCTGCGTGAGCATGACCCCTACCTGCATCAGGAGATGAAGCGTCAGCTGGGGAAGCAGGAGGAGGCGATCAGTGGTGATCTGGTTGCCGAAGTTAAAAATATTATTCGACAAAATTTGGAGGTGGGTATTTGTTCACTGGAGGCGACCGCACGCTTCTTTCCTTTTCAGCAGCGCGCTTTCCAAAAAAAGCTCAAACGCGCAGGCACTTGCTATCAATACTTGGTTGATGAAATACGTTTTCAGAGGGCGGAATTTCATTTGCTGAAATCCGATATCACCTTGTCGCAGTTGGCGGATTTGCTCTGTTATAAGAGTGTTAGCGTGTTTTCTACCGCGTTTAAAAACCGCTACGGTGTCGCCCCTTCGGTCTGGAAAGTGGCTCATCAAGAAGACCGAACAAGCGAGTGAACTTTTGTACACAGCGTCGCGGTTGATGCGCTATAGATGGCTATACTGAAGTAGCTAAGCCAGCTTCGTTTATTGCCCGTGATAAATATCATACCTTTTCTGGTTGAGTGAGATTGTCTGAGGCTATCAATTATGTCCTTGTCTTCGACCATTAGGCGTTATCTATTGCTCGTTGTTGTGAGTAGTTTGATCAGCCCACTGACTTGGGCAGAAGTGTTGACGGTGGGGATATTTGAATTGCGCCCATGGTACTACCGCCAAGGTAATCAGTACGCGGGTATCTTGCATGATGTCATGGGCTCACTGGCACTATCTACCGGTAAGGAATTCAAGGTCCGGTTTTCGCCCCCCAGGCGTATGACCGCCGATTTAATCGAGGGGTACACGGACTTGGCACTCTCGATCAGTGTTGCAGGTGAGCAGCCGGTGATAAACCCAAAGGGCTTGCTGTTGGGGCGGGAGGATATATTTCAGTTACGGTTGGTGGTGGTCAGTCTTAAAAAGAATAGGCTGAGTGTTGAATCGGCGGCCGAGCTAGAGAACTACCGAGTTGGAGCGGTGCGTTTTCATCGTAAGCTCCTGGGAAAAATCGGTATGACGCCCATGACCTTTAGCGATAATGTGTCCCTGTTAAAATCACTTTACGCGGGCCATATTGACCTGGCTTTTTCAGCCGAGGCAACGTTGATGTCGGCGGCGCAGCACCTGGGTATTACTGAGCAGCTCGCCACAACCTTTGTTTTTGAGGGGGCCTCCCAAGTGCGGTTGGCTTGGTCTGAACACTCAGCCATGGCTGAGTCTAACCGCAGGGCGTTTGACTTGGCTCTGGCGCGCATGAAAGCTTCGGGTGAAATGGCGTCTATCATCTCGAATTATTCCAACCTCCAGTTTTTTAAATAGTGGCATAGTGGTGGTTGGTCTTTAATGAGCATTGAGAGCATGAGGGTGTTATAGCATGGGCAACTCAGCGATCTTGATACACATACCAGTAGGTTGCTGAACCGAGACACCTTAGTCGGAAACCCCTGCCCATAGTACCCGAATGCGTTTACGCGTCGTTCATGAATTCACTCATATCGTTCCCTAGCAAGAAAGTGCTGGGTCTATCGATGCTGATTTTACTTCTGTCTACCGACCAGATATAAGTCACCTCATACATAACATCGCATGATAAAAGCCTTGTTGTATTCAGCGCTTGGCTACCCACTGAAATGCCCTGAGTTAACGATTTTACGAGTGCCAACAGTCGAGCTGCAGAGGTGTGCTGATGCAGAGGTGTACTGAATAGTGGCTCTGGGATAAATGTCCTATAGTGAGAAAAGGATGTGCACGACGTTTGAGTCGTTATTTCACCCCAGAGCAAGGGCGCTTATCTCCGTGACGGTCTATCTCAGTCAGGCGGTTTATATACATCGCTTGGCTCTTTTTAATACCTGCAAGAGGCGGAGCTGCTCAGAGGGCTTGCCACGACCGCAGGCCCTCTA